>Ga0164296_1004611_pt1 | contig 12433 bp, 12 predicted proteins | sample GEODES057metaG_FD_113533 | JGI IMG/M metagenome (GOLD analysis project Ga0164296, IMG submission 113533) | Dystrophic lake water microbial communities from Trout Bog Lake, Wisconsin, USA - GEODES057 metaG | ecosystem: Environmental > Aquatic > Freshwater > Lake | place: USA: Trout Bog Lake...
ATTCCCCAGGGACCGAATACAGGTTATCCTATCTTATATAACAGTCGCGATGAGCAGCAGGGATCAGCCTTCTCGTATTCTATGTTCATATTCATCCACCCCGACACATTTGAACTAACCCCTGCAGGCTCAGAAGCGAACAACCCGGCGGCAAGCAGTGGCTCACAGGTGAAACTCAAGCATATCTTCCACAAGGGTAGCGACAGTGGTTTCCCGAATTTGGCTCCCGCCGTCTTCGTAGAGAGCAACTCCAACACACTCCGCGTCTATATGAATACTGTAAATGCGTGGGATAATCACGTAAGCGTGCCGAACATACCAGTCGGCAAGTGGTTCCACCTTGTTATCTTACTCAAGGGCGTCAACCTAGATATCTACATCAACGGTAATATCGCTGTCCGTATGAAGCTCCCTACGGTGCCGAAGCTCAATACGGGACCTCTGTACGTAATGAAGAACATGTACTTCCCCGATAAGACCGGCTACGATAAGGATCTCTTTGCGGACTACTCCGTTGTAGGACCAATGAAGGGAATGGTAAGCCGCCTCAAGTACTTCTCGTATGCGCTCAACTATGCGCACATTGACTCTCTCTACCGTGAGCGCGCCAACACCCAGAGCATTGTCAGACAGGCTATTGACGAGGCTGGTGCGAACCCTCCATACTTCTGGGACGACTGGTGGGTCAACAAGTACTAAACACCGATTCTCGGGTTTTTTCATATGAATTCGTATTACGAACTCGTATAAAAATTGGGGCGGTTGGAAACTTAGCGAGCGAATTTGAGACCACCCAAGCCACTGCTAATCTCCAAGAAATTCAGCGTTTCCACAAAGGTATATAGATTGTACGTATAACCCGCAAGATAAGGAATCGGCGCAACATCAACATCCATCTCTAGCCGGTCAATACGACTTGTATTTAGTGTGCCTGTTGGCTGCTGGACCGATGAACCGTTCAAAGAGAAACTGTACGCATTGATCGGCCACATCTCGTACTGGCTCGCCACACCTAAATTCTGGGCTGTTGCCGAATTGCCCTCCATATACCGGAACGGCACGTACTTCTTAAAGTAATCGTTATCCTGGCTATCAAACAAAGCGTTACCGTTGGCAGTGATAAATACGTTGAGCAAAATATCCCGCTGAATTCCCGCAAGATTAATGCCTGAACGACCAATCGGCACGTTGATCGCACCTGGGTACGGTGTCGGTGCAAAGTATGGTATAATGCCCAAAGATGCCGCATTTGTACAGACAGAATTGGGATACGTCCAATAGGGCGTTGGTGTTACAAATGGACGCTGCGATCCTAACGTATACATCCAGTTGGTTAGATTGATATTCTGATTACGATATGTGAGGGCGTCGCTACGTCTTGCGAAATATACAAGTCTGGTTGCTACATTATGTACATCCAATCTATATGTATTTCGGGTACTTATACCGTAGAATGTAAACCACTGGACTTGTCGGACATTATAGCGTAGTGTTTTGCTTGTAAACATCAGACGGACATCGTCTTGTAGGAATGTATAAGTTCCTTCTAGAGTTGCTTCTAACGGCCAACCATCTAGAAGCGGCACAGATCCAGAAATATCTGTCAGGAAAAACTTCATAGAACCACTCAAATCGGTGTTTCCGCCGTATAAATCGGTCATTGAGAGGGGGAGATTTCCGTAGAGTTTCTGATTCCAAATCTGGGTGTATCTATCAACGGATGTTCCGTCAGGCAAATACGAGGGAGCAAGCGTCTGAACTCCAGGACGCACCCTCGCTCCTGACAAATCAAGAATCGTATATAAGTCGCGGATAGGGCGTAACTGGATCGTCACCTCAGAATCATGGTACTGGAGACCTACCAGAGGTAGGGCGTTCTCAGGGAAATCGCTAAACCATAGACCCAGCGGAATACGTAGAATACGCCCAGGAATAGACGCCGAGTTATTCTGAGTCGGAAACGGATTCGTCTGACTGCCACGCCAGCTGATAACATTTGGATATCCATCTCCTGCTGGAACGGTCGGATCGGCGTAAACACCATTTGCAGGGTCAAAGCACTCTGGCACATCGCCTACCATCACGCGCCATTTGCTATAGGTATCACTATCATAATCTAGCATTGCGCGAGCGGAAATCCAATCACTATTAAATTGCTGTATTGTCTGACCGCCAATTGTAAATGTAATTGTTTCAATCATACGAACGCCGATTTGACGGACCCACGCAAACTCGTATGCACGGTCCACTGTGACTTCCTGGTTTCCGTTGGCGTCTAGAATCGGATTTCCGTATTGGTCAACTGCGGGTCTTAGATACGCCTTACTGAAAATATCTGGTAAGTTAATTCTTAGTACTAAATCACTTAGAAGGTCGCCTTGACGGGGGATTTTTGCTTTGAGAAGAATCGGCGCATCAGGTAATAGAAGGTTCGGACCATCTAGCGTAATCTGAATCGGCTCTTGGGAAAAGTGCGTATAGCGTTCAAAGGACTTATAAAAGTATGTTGTCTGCGGATTTCCATTAAGAATAATATTCTCGTTTCCGTAGCAAACTAATGACAGTAAGCCGCCCGGCATATCTAATCGGGTAAGGATAATTCGTAAGCACGAAAAGACGCACACTTACTTAGAGGATTATGTCTGTGAATGCTCCTGCGAATCTCCTTGTTAGTAATAATGTAGGATACACTCCTACAGTCTCATCTGTGAGTATACTAATAGGGATTGTTGTTGTGGCGTTGGTTTGCGTCGGGGCAGCCGTAGCTTTCCATTATTATCAATTACATGAAAGCCCCTGGTGGTCCGAACGGGCTAAAGCGAGCAGTGCTTTATGGGACTGGCTAGACGCTTTTAGAAGCGCACCGTCTTTTGGACAATATGGAAATCTGAAAGAAGTTCCCAGTGGACTTCAACTCTCTGCACCCCTACCTGTAATGCCTCCGCCGGTAGAACAGATATCGTCGCCCTCGCCGCCACCGGTCGCCTGGTGTTTCGTCGGCGAAGACCTCACCGGTCGCTATTGTGTGAAAGTCCCTTCCGCAGAATCGTGTGACCGTACCCGTGTTTTTAACTCCCAGCAAGACTGCGAATTACAAGCTGGCAATGCGATGCCCGCCGGTGTTGTATCAGCACATGATGGACGTAAAAAAACACCTCTAAGTTCTGGGCTTCTTACACCGTGAGAGGGGCGCGTCGGTTCCTATAAATAACATTGCTCATATTCAATAGGGAATGAGCGAACTGTTCAGTCAGTTATCAAATAATGTTATGTATCAACTTCATAAGGCAACCTATAATCCCGATGCTGAAGAGTTTGCTGCGCAAAAGGCGGCATCTGCTGCCGATATTAGCGGCTCCGATATTAGCGGTAGCACTAAATCTGATATCAGCGGTGCCGACATTAGCGGTGCCGATCTCAGTGGTGCCGACGTCAGCGGAGTCATGTGTTTTGGAGCAACAATTCAACTTGGTCCCACTAAGTTTTTCAAAAGCGACGTCTTTGATGATTATACGCAAACTCTTGTAAAAAATCCTAAGAAAAAATACACGTTTAAAACTCTAGATGAGGCAAAAGTAGCGTGTCAGACAATGACAGAAACTACAGGAATATTAGCAGCAAATAGTCTTTTTTATATTTATACAGGTGATGCTACATTAGTAGATAAGATTGAACCAAATTCTCCAACTAGTGAACGAATTGCCAGTCAGAATCCTACATTCGTCCCCGCAATGACATGCGAGGCTATGGCGGATGCCGAAGAGCGTAAAACGTTCAGTGTAAAACGATTGTTTAAGCGCGCATTTAGCATCACTGGCAAAGTTGTCGGCGTCTTTTTAATTCTTGCTCTTTGTATATTCGGCGCTTCTTTAGCGACAAATCTCAACGTATATCGCGCCTTACCTTATAGATTGCTGTATGCAATTTACGGCGCCATATTCTTCTTTGTTGTCATACCTTATGTTCTACTGTGGCGCTGGGCATACCAACATAAGCGCCCACGATTCTATGCCCTAATTCCCATTTTTGGAACACCATTTGAAAATCCTATTGCCGCTACTCTCCTCAGCTGGTTCACATTTGAACCGGATGACGAAATGGCTATGTTAGATGGATGCCGATAATCACTTACTGTAGTGTTTGTACACCATATACCCGCCGACACCAATACCAATCCCTGCTATCAAAAATAGCAACGATTGTGTATCAAGAAATGAACGTCCACGCTGAGCTTCCGCCGCCTCCTGAAACGAAAACTTCTGCATTACAGACAAATCTACTATAGAAAATACGAACTCGCGCCAAGTAATCTCGGACTTGCCGAGCTGAGCATTAATTGTATTATGCATATTGAATAGCCATCGGATGAGCTGCTGCTTATCCACAACTGCATCCTTAATTGGAAGTTTCTGTAAATTCATTTTATAATGCTCCTTGCATATCGGGCACGGTATCATAAACTGTAACGATTCAAAGAAGTCAACGGCAGCCTTCTGTTCATCCTCTGTCGGAAAAGATGGATAGCCGATCGTTACAATATGCATTGTCTTCCAAAAAATAGGACCCCATACCGCTGGACCCATTCCAATCGGCGGAAAATTATCCGTTTTTGGCGGAGGCGTCCCTTTCAAATTCTCAGGAAGTTCAAGCTTTGCGTCAGACATTCTCTTCTGTTCTACTATTTTCGGAGGTTTCACTTACCGTAGTAAACTTACCAATGGGGTTAAATCCTTAAAAAAAGTTGGAGCACCCATTTAATGGAGTGCGTAAATTGTGGGCAATATGGTCATACATTCCGGGATTGTACTGCGCCGGTAATGTCGTTTGGTATATGCGCTATTAAGTTTTTAGAGGGAGTACCTTACTATCTTCTCGTTCGTCGCCGTGATTCTCTATGTTATGTGGAATTCTTGCGAGGAAAGTATAAAATGGATAAGATTGACTATATCAGTTTATTGATAAACGGAATGACAATAGAAGAACGGGGGCGACTACTCGTAAAACCGTTTGAAAAACTATGGTCCGATCTTTGGAACGGACAAAACACCCGACAATTCCGAACCGAATTTGAAAATGCTCGTCGTAATTTTGAAAATCTCAAATCTACCGGCGATCGTAACGGAAAGACAATGGCGCAATATATTGAAACTGCTACCGGTAAATTTACCGAAGCCGAATGGGGATTTCCTAAGGGACGACGTGCCGTTGGTGAAAAAGAGCAACAATGTGCGTTACGTGAATTTAAGGAAGAGACTGGTATTCTGCCGAAATTTATTCATATTCTTGACGAATCTCCCCTTATAGAAGAGTATACCGGCACCAATAACATTCCCTATAAACAGACCTATTTTGTGGCTTGCTGTAAACCCAATATTATTGCAAGTATTCAACCAAATAATCATATTATGAAACGGGAAATTGGAGATATTAATTGGTTTACATACGATGCGGCAATGTCTCATATTCGTGAATCTAATGTACAAAAACGCACGGTTATGACGGAACTTCATCGGCGAATTATGGAAGGAGGTCTACGGGCAAAAATTGTGACAGCACTGGAGTGGGAGACAAAGTAATTTTCTGCGTTATTATTAAGATGCCCAATAACAATACCAAAAAGAATAAGAATAAGCCAGCGAATAACAAGAAAAACAATACGAAGAATAACAAGCCGGCAAATAACAAGCCGGCGAATAACAAGACGGCGAATAACAAGCCGGCGAATAACAAGCCGGCAAATAACAAGCCGGCGAATAACAAACCGGCGAATAACAAAACGGCAAATAACAAGCCGGCGAATAACAAGACGGCAAATAACAAGAAGAATAACAACGGCAACAATGCCAAGGCGCGTATTCAAGAGAAGGTCAATGAAGCAAGAGCAAACGCGGCTGCCAGTAACACCATTGTAAACAATGCTAGTGTAAACGAGGCGGTCCAGCATTGCCAGCATTCATTACCATTCATTAGGGAGAAAGCAAAGAACTTAGGTAATAATGACCCGGATGCCAACTACTGGAAAGCATCTCTTAACTTTCTAGAAGAGCACTGCCCTATTATTGAAAAGCATGCAAATACAAATTCTAGCAAGAATTATGTCAAGCGTGTAAATACATTTGTAAAGGCAAGCGCACCCGCTGCCAGAAAGCGTTCGTGGTGGTAAACGATTTAAATTCGCCCTACAAACAGAGAGAATGGCGGAGGCGCCGACTATACAACCACAGGTTATGCAAAATGCGGAACCTATGGCTACACTTGTTGCCGAGGATGTAAAAACTTGGGATTCCGAAAAACTCCAAACCTATGCTCAAAAGTATTGGCGCAAAGACGAAAAAAATACTCAGAACGTTATTGACGCCGATTATGGCAAAATACTTGCCGGACCCCTTGATGACCGTATTCGTGATGCAATCCTAAATGAACTTACATCTCGTAAACTTGCTATTCCTAGACCACAAGAGTGGATTGAACGACGGGATCAAGAGTACGGTTTATATCCCGATGTATCGGACCCTAATTTTGCCGCACGCCTTGCTCGTAAAACCGAGTTCTACGAACTCCGTTCAGACCCCGTTCCAGAAGATAGTTGCCAACGAGCCATCGGTGAGTTTAGCACCACATCTATTCAGCGCCTTGTTGCCCGTTTCTTACATCCTGATACTCCTTACAATGGAGTATTACTGTATCATGGTGTAGGCGTCGGCAAGACCTGCTCCGCCGTAACGGTTGCCGAAACGTTCCTAGAAACGATGCCGTACAATAAAGTCTATATTATCGCACCCCAGGCGATCGCCGAGGGATTCTACCGAACTATTTTTGACGTAAACCGTCTTGTTCCTACGACGCCTGAAGAATACGCACTCACCAAGGAGTTCTGGAAGTCCCCACAATGTACAAGTATGACGTATGTCCGCCTTGCCGATATGGCAAATAATCGCAATCGTGACGAAATTAAGAAAGAGGTAGATAAACTCATTAAGTCGCGCTATAAAATTATGGGTTATCTCGCCTTCGCCAACTGGGTTCTCAAACATTTCAAGGAGATACCAGATGCTATTACCGGTGTTGCGCGTGACGACCGTAAAATAGCCATTATGCGTCAACTCTTCGCTGACCATCTGCTCATTATTGACGAGGCGCATAATCTCCGCGATGCTGACCCTGGTGATGAGGCAGCGGCAGAAGGTGCCGCCGCCGACGAACCGGATCGCGTTCGTCTTACCGAGCGCGCCGAAGGAAAACGCCTCACCCCTATCCTACAAGATATTCTACGCGTCGCTGATGGACTCCGTCTAATGCTAATGACCGCCACTCCTATGTACAATACCGCGCCCGAAATCGTCTTTCTACTCAATCTACTAAGTCTAAACGACGTGAAGGACGACTCAATGCGCCTAGAGGTATCCCAAGTATTTCAGGCGGACGGGCAATTTAAAGAAGGCGGCGCAGCGGCGCTCAGCCGGCTAATCAAACGCTACGTCAGTTATATGCGCGGCGAAAACCCCAATACGTTCCCGCTTCGGCTTACGCCCGCAGAAAGCAATAGTCTAGAGTTTATAAATACAAATTACCCTACCCGCAGCATTGCTCGTAAGGAAATGAAAAAGGGGCGAGAAGACCGTGTAGGACGAGTCACGTGGAGCGGCAACGATAAGAACATTATGAAGCGCCTCCCTCTATGGATTCACGATATACGTAGCACGTGGGTAGGCAATAATCTACGTGGATATTTGAAAAAGTACCATACACAAGAAGTAGACGAGGCAAACCGCGGTGCCGAAATTAGCGATTTTATCCTTGACCGCACTATGCAAATGGGAAATATCTATTATAAAAATGGTACATACGGACGTGATGGATGGAATAATTATTTTAAAGAAAACATATCTACATTTCGTACAACCAAGGTCAAACAGTACCGCTGGTCTGCGGAAGACGGTGCCGTAACCGCGCAAGACATATTCGGCGCAGAGGCTCTCAAACAGTACGCCCCTAAGATTGCTGCTATTGTAGATTGTATTGACCGTGGCGAAGGTATCTCCTTTGTCTATTCTCGCTACGTCAAAGCAGGAGCGTTGCCTATCGCAATCGCACTTGAACTCCGTGGCTGGGTACGCGTATTAGCCGACGGAACGCCCGCGCCTCTATTAATTCAGGAGGGAGCAGCAAGGGCTACCAAATACTACATTCTTTTAACATCCGATGACGGTCTTTCCCCCAATTTTCCTGGGCTTCTACGCTATGCTACAACGTTCAAAAATATGGAGGAAGTGGGCGGGTCCAAAGTGAAGGCGATTATCGGCTCTCAAGTCGCATCCGAGGGTCTAGATTTGAAATATATACGCCAAATCCATTTACTAGACGGATGGTACCATTTGAATCGTATTGAACAGATTGAAGGTCGCGGTGTTCGTTTTTGCTCGCACGTTGAATTACCGCTAGAAAAACGTAATTGTCTCATCTATTTACACGCCGTAGATGTCGGCAAATACGAAACTGCCGACTTATACGCCTACCGCCTTGCCGTTCGTAAGGCGCAACCTATTGGTCGTGTTAGCCGTCTAATGAAAATTAATGCGTGGGATTGTGTTCTTAATCTCAATGCTGTGCTACTCAAGGATATGAAAGACCGCGCAATTGTTGATGCCCTCGGTCGTACAGAGACCGTCCCCCTTCGCGATGAACCGTTTACAAGTCTATGCGATTTCTTAGGAGATCCTATTTACAACGAGGACGGTGATGTTGTTGATTATGAATGTAAGCCGTATAAATGCGCGGCGGAGACGGAAGGCGAACCTGGCTCCAATGAAAGTACCCAAAAGGAGTACGATTTCCGTCGTGTATTTTTACAACGGCAACAATTGCTCATTGATTTTTTTAAAACTGAAACCGTCATACAAGTGGATAAATTACTGTCCTTATTTTACCACGATATTCCAGAATCGTTTGCGAAAATTGGTCTACGCGATGTACTGGATAAAGTGCGCATTCATCGCAATGATGGAATTTATGGCACCTTGAAACTTGTGAATGATTATATTGTATTCCAGCCCGAAGGCGTAACGGATACTATGATACCGATGGCGCTCCGCTACGGTCGTGCCTACGGTCGTATGCCCCGTGAGTTTGAACCGCCCCGTGGTACCCTTCTATCTATAGATGGACTTACACTAGAGCCGCCGCGTCCTGCGGCTCCTGTACCGGTGGCGCCTGTAGCGGTTGTTGTAGATGTAGGGGAGGAGAGTGATGAGCGTCTTGCCGCCGATGCCCTTAAAAAACTCCGTGAATGGGATAGCGTTCTAACAAAGATTCTAGAGACGAAGCTCTGTGGTCCTATTGCCACAGTTGATATTCCTAAACTGGATACACTCGCCGGCTGGCGGTGGGTTTTCCGCTATTTCCGTACTTTACCCGATGTCCGCCCTATTGCGTACCATTGGTTTATGGAGAATTTCTGGACCTACAAACAACAACTCGCTGTATTCCGTACTTGGCTCACGCGTGGTCTTGATAAACTTATCGGCTATGAGCGAGAATGCGCAAAGGTCTTTACAAAAGAGAATCACCGTATTGAACTGTTCCAGAAAGATAAGGTGAATCGTATTAGCGGATGCGTGATTTATAATATGTCGGTCGGTGAGGCGGGCGCAATACAAACTTATTGTCAGTATGGCGGTTCTATATCACAGTGTACGGCGGTATTCAAAGAGGACGTTAATTCCATTTTAGGACCGGCGATTGACCGCCTGACAAATACCGGTCCCTACTTTGGTTTCCTGGTCTCCAAACAAAAGACGATTGTATTCAAGACTGTGGATAAGGATAAGGGTGATATTAAGGGTGCCGAATGTGCAAATACGAGCAACCTCGGTAACCACGAGAAACGTATTCGTGCTATTCACGATATTTTCCGCGCAGCGGGCGATCCTATTGCGGGGCTACTTCTTGCCGATAAGCCGGCTGACAAGGCGACCGATAAAGTGCGCAAGGATCGCGGAAAGGAACTTGCTAACCAATTTGAAAAATCCGACGTAGCCTTTACTGGTGAACCCATAAAGCATACAACGGACCTGACTCTCAAACAAATATGCCCGTATATGGAGTTTTTGTTACGATACGCCGACCGCCGCGCCATAGGCGGCACACGCTGGTTCCTATCAGTGGTGGACTCGGCGCGGGCGGGGGTCAAGATGACCTGAGGGGTGGGCGCGGGGGCTTAAAATTTGAAACCTCTCAAACCATTAGGAGATAAGTAAAGGATGTATCACACCATTTACTTAGATGAGCGTGTAGCATTAACGCCTACGGAGACAAATAACATACATAAGTCCGACGACGTGAAGGATATGCTCGTAATGAAACTCAAGGAGCGCCACGAGTCCAAGTGTAATGCGAACGGCTATGTGAAGCCCGATTCTATTGAACTCGTCGCCCGCTCCGCTGGAGCCGCTGAAAACGGTCGCTACACCGGCAACTTCGTCTACGATTGTAAGATGAAGTGCGATGTACTCTATCCTAAGGGTGGTATGGTAATGCCAGTACTTGTTATCAAGGTCACGAAGATGGGTGTTTACGCCGTCTTTGAAGAGGCAATTCGTATCCTGGTGCCTCGTGATATTCATATTGGCAATACCGCTTTTGATAGCATCAAAGAGGGTGACATGATTAAGGTTCGTCTTGAGCGCAGTGAAATTAAGACAAACGCTCCTTTCATTATGGCGGTTGGTAAGTTGGTAGAGGAGACAGAAGAGGCTCCCCCTGCGTAAAATGAAATTGATGAAACACTTGTCTCTTATTAACTATGTCGGCACCCGGTACTCTATCTCCTGAAGAATACGAGCGGCGTAAGGCATTTCTAGAGAGTCTGAAGGGTCTAACAAAGACAGAGCATATTGAGATTATCCGAATTTTACAAAAACATTCGGCGGAGTTTTCCGAGAATCTAAACGGAATCTTTTTCAATTGCTGTAATCTGGCACAGCCCGTATTTGATGATCTTGAGCTTTTCATCAAGTTCACCCAGACGAATCGTAAGAATCTTGCCGACCGCGAAATGTATCTAAGCTCTTTAACCCGGAGTACGGGACTAGTTAGTGATACATCGGTCTAAGCGTAGCAATACGGCACCGGTCTAAATGATTCGCCGCTTTATAAATATAAATGGTTCATTGGAATGAATTATCAGACTTTCTAAAGTCTAATCCGTTTCAAACATACAATGTTAAGGCTTTGGAATTGCTAGTGCCTGAGCGAAAGGGCATAGATCACTTTCCGATTCTTGCCGATACGACGGCAGCGGCTCCTGTGGTACCAGCTCCTGTGGTAGCAGCTCCTGTGGTAGCAGCTCCTGTGGTAGCAGAAGAGGCTCATCCTATTACAAATCTGTTCACGCCAACTCCCGTACTCAATCTTGCTGCTAAACCGCTAAAGACTCCCAAAATTCATATACAGAAACATACTCTAGATCCTATTGTATTTGGTATTGAGATGATTGATATTCTATATAATGATTCGCCTAAGGCGAGCAAGCGCCAGATGGAAATTAACGAAGCCCTACGCTGTGAATCCCGTATTGATGAACTCTATAAGTCTCAGGGTGGACGTTCGCGTGGATGGACCAAAACAATGCTAGAAGCCATTATTCGCCCCCGCTGCGCATCCGGCGGCGACCTCTACGAACTCAAGCAAGCCAAATCCGTCTTTCTATGGCAAGTCGTCAAGAGTGATAAATCGGTCTCGGCATTTCTAGATTTTCTATGTGTCGCAAAGCAGATTCAAGTTGCTATTTGGGATAATGATGCAAAGATGATTACTGTATACCCTGCTGCCGATTATATTGGTGAAGGATCTATGGGGGTGAAGGGACTATATAATGTAACCGATACCGGTATGCCAATGTCGGTTGAAGGTATTCGTACCGGAAAGGACTTAATCGGATACGCTACAACGTATTCTTGGACGCTTTTGCCCTCCTCGTCAGTTATTCATAGTCTGGAGAAACTGACTTTGGGAGAATTAGAATCTGTCGGAAAGAAACTGGGGATGGCAGAGGTGACCGGGTCTAAGGTGGAACGCATCGCCGCCATTGCCGGATACAAATTAAAGTCCCGACTTTTGGCGGGGACGGTCTAGCGAAGCAGGACCGGTAGCCGTTAAAACGGCACCGGTCTAGCCAGGGGCGGAGATAAAAGTTGATGGCTTTAAGCAAAAAGTCTCAGACTTAATAGAAGTATGTCCTTAGAGCTCAAATCTGTCGAATCCCAAGCCTTGGACACGCTATGGGTAGCGTGGGAAAACGCTACAGAAACCGAGATTGAGGCAACATTTAAGCGCCCTGATAATAAAGAACTAGATTATACCTCGTTCTTGAATGTTATTAAGCATTTACGTAGTATGGGACTACAGGAGGCAGTTCAACCACCTAAACTGAACA
>Ga0164296_1004612_pt1 | contig 12433 bp, 12 predicted proteins | sample GEODES057metaG_FD_113533 | JGI IMG/M metagenome (GOLD analysis project Ga0164296, IMG submission 113533) | Dystrophic lake water microbial communities from Trout Bog Lake, Wisconsin, USA - GEODES057 metaG | ecosystem: Environmental > Aquatic > Freshwater > Lake | place: USA: Trout Bog Lake...
ATCACAGATTTATACGGATTGGACTGATTTCACAGATTTCTTTCTGACTTTCCGTCTTATGCGGACTTTCGGACTATTTAGCATCACTGATTTATACGGATTGGACTGATTTCACAGATCATTTTGCGCGGAGGAGATTTACGAAGTTTTTAAAACTTCGTAAATATTTCTTTCGGACTTCCGGACTATTTAAATTAAAAACAACCACTATTTGTAACATTGCTGGTGCATTGGTCGTCTATACGACAAGGTATTTCTGTATAGAAATATCGTCAACTAAATTCTCTAAATTGCCATTAAAAAATCTCTCACAAATATGAAACTGACAAGGATAGCATTATCCCTTCTTTTTTGCGCCCCGGCTTTGTTAAGCCTGGCGCAAAACACCGAAAAGCCTGCTGATAAATTTGATCAGCATAAGGTTTTTAACCCCTTATTTTACAAAGGACAACAGGGTAACGAATACCGCTCGGCTGCAGGTGCCCCGGGTGTAAAATACTGGCAAAACCGTGCCGACTATAAATTGAACGTTAGTCTGGATACCGCAAAACACCGGATAAGTGGTACCTCATTGATCACCTATACCAATAATAGTCCGGATGCGCTTGATTTCCTGTGGCTGCAGGTAGATCAGAATATTTATAAGGAAGATTCACGTGCCGAAGCTACCAGCCCGGTAGAAGGTGGTCGTTTTAATAACAAAACCTTCACCAATGGTGACGAGATCAAAGAGGTTTATATCATCCAGAATAAAATAGCCCAGAAGGTTGATTTTTTGGTTACTGATACCAGGCTCCAGGTAAAATTGCCAACTGCTCTTAAAGCAGGTGGTGGTGTTATCCAACTGAAGATCAATTATGCCTTTGATATTCCTGAATACGGAACCGACCGTATGGGACGCCAGCACAGCAAAAACGGCTGGATATATGAAATTGCGCAATGGTATCCGCGCATGGAAGTTTATGACGACGTTACCGGCTGGAATGTTATCCCTTATCTGGGTGCCAGCGAGTTTTACCTGGAATATGGCGACATAGACTTTACTATCACTGCACCTTCAAATCTGGTTGTAGTAGGCTCGGGCGAATTACAAAACCCGCTGGAAGTTTATACTCCGAAAGTATTGGGTCGTTTGGCTGCTGCAAAAGCAAGTGATAAAACTGTGGGTATCGTAGATTCAGCCGATTTGAAAGATCCATCAATTCACCCGGCTAAAGCAACACTTACCTGGCATTTTTTATGTAAAAATACCCGCGACGTGGCCTGGGCGGCTTCTAAGGCATTTATATGGGATGCAGCTCGTATCAATCTGCCGAGTGGTAAAAAAGCGCTGGCACAATCAGTATATCCTATCGAAAGCAAGGGCGTAAAAGCCTGGGGACGCAGCACCGAATATGTAAAAGCATGTATCGAACTGTATTCGAAAGAATGGTTCGAATTTACTTACCCGGTAGCTACCAATGTTGCCGGTATTGTAGGTGGCATGGAGTATCCGGGTATCGTTTTTTGCGGTGCAAGAAGCCAGGGTGGCGGTTTGTGGGGTGTTACCAACCATGAGTTTGGTCATAACTGGTTCCCGATGATCGTAGGCTCAAACGAGCGTAAATATGCCTGGATGGACGAAGGTTTCAACACGTTCATTAATGATGTTGATACTAAGGTTTTCAATAACGGCGAATATTTTGAACCTACTGATGAGCAGAAAGTTGCAGAGTCTATGTTTGCACCCGACGCTGACGCAATTATGAATACGCCTGATATTATTCAGCCTAATTTCCTCGGTTTTGCAGCATATGCTAAACCTGCATTAGGTCTTAAGATTTTACGTGAGCAAATATTGGGTGAAGAACGCTTTGATTTTGCATTCCGTACCTATATTAAACGCTGGGCCTTTAAGCACCCTACACCATGGGATTTCTTCCATGCGATGGACAATGCTGCCGGTGAGGATCTGAGCTGGTTTTGGAACGAATGGTTCCAGACTACCTGGAAAGTTGATCAGGCTCTAAAATCGATCGACTATATCAATAATGATCCTTCAAAAGGCTCGCTGATCACCATCGAAAACAAAGAAGAAATGGCCCTGCCTGTTACGGTAGAGATCAAAGAGGAAAACGGTAAAGTATCAAGAGTTAAATTGCCTGCCGAAATTTGGCAGCGTGGTGGAACCTGGACCTTTACCTATAAATCAACTTCAAAAGTGGTTTATGCACTGATCGATCCAGATCATGTTTTGCCTGATACCAACCCCGAAAATAATGCCTTAAGTGGTATTGCAATTGATAAAAGCGCTACCGCTCAAAGCGTAGTAAAAGCTTATTTGGATGCTATTGGCGGTGAAGATCACGTTAAAGCAATTCATGACCTTACCATCAATTCAAAAGGTTCGGTGCAGGGTATAGAAATTGTTAGGACCAACAAATATAAAGTACCCGGCAAGTTTTTGCAGGAAGTTACAATTCCGCAGTTTAACAATGCTGTTTTCCTGCATATTGCCATTAATGGCGACAGCATCAAGTTGGTACAACAAGGTCGCCCGCAGCCGATAACAGACAAGCAGGAACATGCCGCCGTTAAAGCACGTTATAAATTATTCCCTGAGCTTGACTTTTCCGGCGATGGTTATACTGCAAAACTGGATAGCCAGTACCATATTGTTGACGGTGCACCGGCTTATTTAGTAACCGTTTCGCAGCCGGATGGTATCAGTGTTAAATACTTTTACGATGTAAAAACAGGTCTTAAATTACAGCAGTATGCCGTAGCGCCTAACGCTACTCATATTGTATACAGTGATTACAGAACTGTTGATGGCGGCGTTAAGATCCCGTTTGCTGAGTTAACCGGTATTGTAGGTATGCCTATTACTTATAAAGTTAGCACTGCAACTGTAAATAGTAATTTAGCCGATACGGTATTTAAATAAGATATTATCTGGACAATAGATATGATAAACCCTGCGGAGCAATCGTACTTCGCAGGGTTTTTTTTATGAGCTTTTTTAAACCGTTAATACTATTCAGGCACCCTTAAATTCAATACAAACATTTTAATACCGTTTTCGCCGTCTTTCAGCTATATTTATGGACTTAAACTGGCTATGGTACCCACAAAAACCTCCTTATTATTCATGCTGTTTGCTGTTTTTAATATTGCAGCAATTGCGCAAACCCAGACCCAAAACAAGCAGCCCGATTCTCTTGTATTTTATCTCGACAAAAATGAACAACTGGCTACAGATAGTGCCGGCATCGCGTTTGTCCGGATCATAAAAAGAGACACCGCAGATCAAACGTTGTTTACTGTTGAAGATTATTATAAAAACGGCAGATTAAAGCAGGTTGGCAAATCCCTCGTAGCTAGTCTACCATTACAGCGAACCGGCTCATTTTTAAGTTTTTTCCCAAATGGGCGCCGAAAGAGCATTGAAAACTTTCAGGATGGCAGGATTGATGGCGATCAGTATTATTATTATCCTAATGGCAAAGCCTATTGCGTTTCTACTTATGACTATTCAAATCAAAAAATTATAGTTAAAGAATCAAACGATTCAACGGGTAAAGTTATGGCGAGTAATGGTAACGGTGCTCATATTTTATATGATGAAAATTTTAAACAAATTTTAGAGCAGGGACCGATCCTTGACGGAACAAGGAATGGCGAATGGACGGGTACTGTATATGATACTATCTATTATAAATGTACCTATAGCCACGGAAATTCGGTCTCTGGTACAAGCAGGACAAAATCGGGGAGAGTTTATCAGTTTACTAATGACTTTGCAAATCCGGAATTTCCAGGGGGCGAAGAAGGATTTTCTAAATTTCTGTTGCATAACGTTAAATACCCCCGACTTGCAAAAGTAAACAACGTCCAGGGAAAAGTCTTCCTGAATTTTGTTGTTGAAAAAACTGGACACTTATCCGAATTTAAAATACTCAGGGGAATTGGAAGTGGCTGCGACGAAGAAGCACTTAGAGTTTTGTCTTTATCCCCTGCCTGGACTCCGGCAAAGGTTTACGGCGTGCCTGTAAATGTATTTTACACTATTCCAATTGGCTTTAGGCTTGAGAATGAGCAATAACCGGGCAGCCATTAGCTTATAGTTCCAAATTCAAATTGTATATTTAAAATCTTCCCCGCCTGATCCATGCTAAAAAAAGCAATCAATATTCTTATTGCCGGTATTTTATTGTCCATCAGCGCAAATGCGCAGGAAAAAAAAGAAAGCAGCACTGGTTCAATGTTTTATTTTTTCAATAAAGCTGCGATGCTGATCGATAACCGCGATAGTGCCTATTTTACCCGGATCATGACGCCGGATTCGGCCAATAGCAAATTATACAACCTGGAGGATGTATATTCTAATGGCAAAACCCGCCTTAAAGGGAAGTCGCTCACTGCAGGACCGTATTTTAAAGGGCAGGGCTATTTTGAGCGGTTTTATCCTGGCGGACAATTACAGGAGACGGCAACTTATGAAAATGGGCACTATGCCGGAAAGCGAATGACCTTTTATGCAGATGGCAAACTGCAGGATTCAGCTACCTATGCTAACGGTAAACTGTATGGAAAACGTATTACTTATTATCCTACCGGTAAAAGACAGTTTTACGGAAATTATGATGGCGAGGGCGTTGCTATAAACCTTGCCTATTATTTTCCGAATGGCAAACTTTATTATACCGCTGTTTTTGATACCGCGAAAAAAACGGAGATCATAGGTAATGTATATGACATGGCTGGTAAATCAACCGCAGTTAATGGTAATGGAACATACGCCTATTATACCGATACTTTTAAAAGAGTTTTTTCAAATGGACCTATTTATAATGGATTAAAGGATGGCGAATGGAAAGGTAAATTAACAGACACCCTGAATACCTTCGTTTGTGTCTATGACAAGGGTATTTTAGTTTCGGGCACCACTTTTGAGCGAACAGGTAAAGTGATCCATTTTACAAAGGAAGAAATAGAGCCAGCCCCAAAAGGAGGATTGCAACAGTTTTATCGCGATTTGGCGTCGCATGTCATATACCCCAAGAAGGCTAAAGAGAATCTGATACAAGGAAAGGTGATACTTAGCTTTGTTATCGGGAAAGATGGTGATCTGGAGCAGATAAAAGTAGTAAGCGGCATCGGTGGCGGATGCGACGAGGCTGCGGTTGAAGCTTTGCAGAAAACATCAAATCCCTGGACGCCCGGATTACAATATGGCCTGCCTGTTCGTGTGCAATATAGTTTACCACTGGATTTTCACCTCCAGTTTTAATTGTCAGATACCTGAAACTTAGCGTTGGCCTGTATGGCTTTACATCTCAAAAATGATCCCAACGCGGCGACCGTCAAAGGTAATAGGATGTTTCTCAAGGAATTGACGTAGTTTGGTACTATTGCCTTTTTCGGCTTTATACATCAAACTATCAAAAATAAGCAGAAAGCCACCCTGCAACAGGATCGATTCGCCGTAGCCTTTCATAATAGGCGAATTACGGGAATTACCAGCCAAAGTGAGGTATGCGCCTGCACCCAGATAGCCAATATCAAAATAGCTGTTGATCTTAAATACTTTTACCAGTTTTTCCTGTCTTTCTAAAAGCTCGGCAGCGCTCAGATTTTTATTCATTAATTTCTTGGTGCCGGTATATCCTAAAAGGGCAGTCAAAAAATCGGCGCCTCCCCAAATGGTGTTCATCTGGTAAAAATAGCGCGACTGCGGCGTAGTGGAGTTTACCCAACCTATTGCACTGATACCGGTATTTGCAATACCCCATGCACCCAAAACCTCAAGCCCGTGGGTGGTAGTATTAATGCGCAGGTTATTATAGTATTTTAAAGAGTCTTTTTGCGCAAAAGCCTGTAAACTAAAACCAATAAGAAGCAGGGTAATAAGTTTTTTCATAAAACGGTATTTCGTACAGATTAAAGGTAAAAAATTATACGATAAATGTTTAACCTTATACTGTTTTAACTTCAATAAGTTTTAGCCAGCAGGTCAATTATTTCATTTTCATTGCCGGTAAATGGTCCGGGTGATTCCATTTTCAGGCTGGCAATGGCCGCGCCGAAATTTCCCGCTTGTTCAACATCATGACCTTTGGAGCGACTATACAAGTAGCCTGCCATATAAGTGTCGCCACATCCGGTAGCATCTTCCAGTTGCTGGGGCGGGTAGGCAGGTATAGGGTATAGCTGACCATTGTAATATATTGACGATCCCTGACTGCCATTAGTGACAACAGACTCTTTTACACCCCAGTCGGCCAGTACTTTAACGCCATCCTCAACACTTTTGCAGCCTGTAAGTACGGCTAATTCCGTTTCATCAGCTTTTAAAAACGTAACATTTGCCAATGCTTTTTCCTTATCGGGCCAGTTAGCAGGCAATACCTTTTTATTTTGAACTTTGCGCAAATATCCCTGCGCATCCAGTGATACTTTACCTTTTTTAGCGAGGTATATTATCAGTTCGGTAGGTATGTCACTGGCCAGCAGCGGCCCCAGGTGGAATATGCTTGCCTCAACCTCCTTCAATTGCGCAACTGAAAACGGATCTGCCTGCTGCAAAACGTTTTGTGTACGGTTATCCAGGTTCTCACCGTAAATGTTTTCAAAGTAAACGGTATTCCTGCTGGGGTAAGCCCAAATTTCAATACCTGAATCGCGCAGGGCATCTACCTCGTACATTTCGCTTTCGGCAACTGAAGTGACCAGCAGGTAGCTCAGGTCCATATTTTGCAATGCAGACGTGAAATATAGAGCGGTACCACCTGCCATATGGCGTTCGGCATGGGTTGTTACAATCTTGTCCAGCGTAATATGTCCTATACAGCAGATATCGTACATTCCAGTGATTTGAATTTCGAAAGATAAGTAAATAGGTGCAAAAACCGTAAAACCGATATTGCAGTGTAGATAGTACAATTTTGCCGGGCCTTTTGTTTGACCGAATTTAAGCTGATTAAAAATTTTGAATATCGCTAACCTGGCGGTTGTGCACAAAAAAAGCCGGTCGGATGACCAGCTTTAGTAATCGAAAACTCTTATTTAAAAGTCAAAGGCAATTATTTCTGCCAATTACTTTTCAAGATCTTGTATTTTTCAGTTTCTTCTAAAGTGAGGCTTGAAAGAATGTTCAGAGATTTACCATCGCGTCCGGTGAAACCATAATTGCTCTTCTGGGCGGTCTCAAAAAACTGAATAGAATACTGGTCCCTTAAACTCGCATTGTTTTTTACGATCTCGGCAAAGCGGCTTTTGAAATTTTCTTTCTGCTGCGCTGTTGCGGTTGTTTTTACCAATGCTGTCATTTCTTTTTCACTTTAATAGCCGACAAACCTTTCTGCCCCTGTTCGGTTTCGAAAGTCACCCTGTTGTTTTCCTTCAGGGGTTCGGTTAATGCATTAATGTGTACAAAAATACTCTCCTCGGTTTGCAGGTCGCGGATAAATCCGTAACCCTTAGCCTCATTAAAAAAGGTTACTACACCATTTCTAACAGTTTCGTAAGGTATGTCCTGCTGTTTTGCGACACCAACCTGGATGTCTTCGGCATTGATACTAATTTTCCTGGAGGGATCGGGAGGGGTGGACGTGATATTTCCGTGCTCATCAATATAAGCCATCATATCTTCAAGACTTTTGCCTTTGCCGGCATTAGCCTTGCGTTCCAGAGCCTTTTCCTTTTTTTCTTTGGATTTTTTTAGGCGGGCCTTTTCTTTTTCCTTCTTACTGAATGTTTCTGTTGATCTTGCCAATGCTGCTTATGCTTTTTTTACATTAACTGCGCTTGGACCTTTTTTGCCTTCTTCCACGTCGTAGCTAACTTCGTCGTTTTCGCGGATCTTGTCGATCAAACCGGTAACGTGTACAAATACTTCTTTGCCACCAGTAGCCGGGGTAATAAAGCCGAAGCCTTTTGATTCATTAAAAAATTTTACTGTTCCTTTTGCCATTTTACTATAAGTTAAAGGGGCAAGGTACGTTTATTTATCCGAATTATTGTATAAATACAAATTAAAGTCAAATTAAAAAACGTATCAGATTGAAAAAGAGGCTGGTATGCTTTTAGCCGAAGTGTTTAAGCGGATTGATTTTTGGGGTTTAGACTTTTTGTGCTTGCAGCGTTTTTGGTTTTGTGTAAGCGGGACGCTTACACTTTTTAGTGTCCAGGCAAAATGCTTGGACATGCGGGATCAGCCCATTGCCGCCCATTCAAGCATTTTGCTTGAATGCTAAACTGCTTAAGCATCTCGCTTAAATTGTTTAACGCAAATAGCACTAATACTTTTGGTGCGGTTTTCTATAAACAGGAGGTTCCGCTGGAGCCTGTTTATCATTTTGATTTAGTAAAAATAAAACCCCAGAGGGGTTTCCTGTTTATAGAATGGTCTCCAATTAAGAGGTTAGGCTCCGTAGGTGCCTCCTTTGTCGCCTTACAGGTATCCAAAATTCCTCAGATTATTAAGATGTGTTTGCCGCCCTTTCAAGCATCTTGCTTGAATGCTAAACAGCTTAAGCATCTCGCTTAAATTGTTTGGCGCAAAAAAGGCTGACCTATCAGTCAGCTTTAGCACTCGGACGCTCGGACCGACGGGTAAATTCGCTATCAAAGCGTAATTATGTAATTGTAAGCAGTTCCGCCATATTTATAGGCAATGCTAAAGCTATTGGAATTAACGTTGACCAATTGAAAACTAATGATACTATCTTCTCCTTCCAACTCGCCATTAATATATATAATGCCATTATCGTTTGTTGTATTTGAAATTTTGAATGCTTTATTAATTTCGGTTTGTGATACATCAGCATCGCTGGCGCCAAGTTTGTATCGTTCAACTGCAGTAAAATTGGTTTTGGAACCAATTAGCTTTTTAAACGCGTCAAAGTCCGGCAGAATATTTGAATAGGCAATTCCAGTAAGATTAGTTTCAGCACTGGAGCCGCTACTGAAATAGGAACCAAATTTATTGCCTTCCGTTCGTTCATTTGATAAATAAATAACATTAGCTCCAAGCATCGCGGCTTGAATTTTAAATTTTCGGAATGCGCGCTCTTTTACCCTTTCCTGGCTAGAAAGTGTTGTAGTTCCCTTTGCTTTCGAGCTAACTTCGCCAAGTTTATAAAGGCCTCGCACCTCACCTTCAACCGACGTTATTGTAACTTTATCGTAATCCATTACTCCAGTTATGGATTTGTAGGAAGTTGATTCAGCAAAGGTTTGTACCCTGCCGCTTTTAAAAACTATTTTTTGCACTGTATTCTTATAAACTGTATTAAGAAGGTCTTCTCCGGGAAAGCTGTATTTAACGGCATCAGGTGTTATTTCTTTAACGAAACACGCTATCTTTTGATTATTTGAATAAACCGTGTCAGTTTGGGCATTACTAACATTCATTAAAAGAGTAGTCAATAGGGTGCTAATCAGCAATTGTTTAAAAAACGTTAAGGAATTAAGTTTAGGCATTATTAAAGAGTTACAAGTGAAAAATTTATAATAAACCAAGTTAAAAAGAAAAAAAACTATTTTCCAAATTTCAAATTCAAAAACAGTAACCTATCTATATATCTAGCTTGAATACTGGTAATTAAAACGTCATGCTAATAATAGTCTTGTGTCTGTGCGTTACGTTTGAGTTGGCGCTAGAAACACTTAAATTTTGCTTCGATGAGGCATGCCTGGGCGTGCGGGAGAAATGGGATTTGGAGGAAATTTTATTTAATTCTTTTAATAAACATAGTATGATTTTGTATGATAATTATAGCCGTGCCGACCTGATTAAATTAATCAATTGTAAGAATAAAAAAATTGATAGCCAGCGATCTATGCTTAATCAGTTAAGAGTTAGGCGCGACTCACTTAATAAAGAAGTCAACAAAAGGCGAAAGATTGAAAAAGAAAATAAACGCCTAAGAATTGAAAAAATAGCATTGCTTTCCCGAATTAATACTATAATGACCTCGGGAAGAGGTAAAGCATGGTCGTTAAAAGAACACGCACCTTTTATGATGAATGCAATTTTAGGTTTTCACAAGCTTAGAAAAGAAGGAAATGTAACAAGTAATGAAATTGCATTTTTGATCCTGGGCTATCAAAAAGAGGTTTTTACATTAAACGATATTCAAACATTTAATAAAAAATGGGGTCGAAATCCCGATTTTCGTTGGAGAAGTGATTTCAAGGACTGTTGTGAAGCAAATCTTTTTCATTCATCTAAATATGGAAGACGAACTATTTATTTCATTTCGTGGAAAGGTATGGCAAGGATTGAAGCACTTTTGAAAAATATGTATGTCAGACAATGAAGTTAAGAACTTTAATAGATTTTAATTAGGCAAACATAATTTTTCACGACTTTAATTTGTTCTTCAAGTAATTTCCCGTTTAGTTTTGTAGTGCTTTGTAAGGGAGTTGCATTTGGCAGCATGCCATATAAATTAAGTAAATAGGTAACTTTTATTGCATAATTTACATTTTCAACTGACGTACCGACTGCCGCACTATTAAGTCTTGCTGAAGCGATACCGATAATTTCACCGTCTTTATCAAATAATGGTCCCCCGCTGTTTCCTGGCTGAAGTGGTACGGATATTTGAAAATATCTAATATCGTCGCCGATACCAGTAAGGGAGCTAATAATACCATCTGTTACTTTGTAATTTGAGCCCATTACATCATTTAATGGATATCCAATCGTAAATACCTTTTCACCTACATCAGCTTTCTCCTTAATTAAATAGGGTATTGAAGAAAGGCCTTTAAACGTAGTATCTGTGATTTGAAGTAATGCAACATCATTTTTTGTATCATTTAATATGGTTTTGGCATTGTATGTAATAGTCCTAATCTCGTTTGAAACAGTTACTTCTATCTTATTTGCGCCCTCGACAACGTGGGAATTCGTTGCAATTATACCATTCGTTGTAATAAAGAAGCCACTTCCAGAGGCTTTGGGTTGTTTTGATTCTAATGAATAATTCACACCGGAAGCAGGAAACATTTTAATGAATTTATTGACTTCTTTTTGTCCATTTAATTTATTTGTAAATTCAATTGATATGATTGCATCATTGTTCATTTCTGCAAATGTTTCAATAGGTGTTTTATCACTTTGAAGCCATTTAACTGAATATATACCATTCATTGAGCTGTGCTCAAAATACGCTTTCACTTCTCCCGGTTTCCATTGATTTAAATCACTTTCTAAAATAATTGCTTTAAACTGTTCGCCAGTATTTATTATTCCCAATTTGTAATAACCTAATGTGCCCTCTTGGTAGGATTTATAGATCCCTTCAATATGGTCTAAGGAATTACTTGTCAGATATTTTTTAATTGTTGCTTCGTTTTCATTTGTTTCTTCAACTTTAGGAAAATCGATTTTTGGTAGTAACCTTTCATTGAATTTATAATGCATTTTCTTTATTGGCTTACAAGCTTTTTCCATAACGACAGGCACGCTTTGTGCATAGACTCCCATGAATTTAAAACCTGTTTCAAAGTTTTGGTAAACAATTTCATTCTTGCAATTTTTAACAACAAAGCCAGCTTTAGCCCAGTTAGAGTTGAAAGGAGCAGGCTCGCTTGAGGGTATCCAATTTCCAATTAAACAAGGGTTTTGCTTCGCTTCTTGAGGCCAAGATTCTGGGTTGTAATCAAGTAATATTAATCCAGCTTTTAAGGCTAAATTTGACCTTAAAATTTGAGTTATTCCGTAATAGTCCTGATTGCCACCTTTCGCATCTAACGCGACAAATGCATATTTAAACCCATTGACTGCTTCAATATCATTTTGGCAATATGAAAACTTGGAAAATAGTACAAATAACGTTATTACAATTACCTTTGATTTCATCAATTTCTGGTTTTTTTAAATTTCAAGAATAAAACAGGGCTAATTACACAAATGTAATTTTAATTCAGTAACCCGGAATAAATTTGTAAAATGTCACCCTTTTTTAACTCTTAATTTAATATTCCGCAATTCTCAATAATTCATTCTTTAGTTATAGACAAAGGATAATCCCCATTACCAAATTCTCTCAAAACCTTACTCATATTGGCTATGCACGAATACAGTGTTAAGCCTATTCCGAAAAGTGCCCCTAAAAAGTTATAAGTGTTTTAAGCCAATATTATCCCTATCAATTGCAAGGGCGGGTATGTAAAAGGCTTTTGATTCTATAAAAAGGGGGCGGGCTAGATTTTGATTTTAAAAAATCAACTGTCAATTTCAATTAGCATTTTAAAACTTAGTAAACAGTCAAAACATCGGTGTTTCTACAAATACTGTATGTTAAACTGTATGTAGAAAATAAAAAACCGCTTCAGAATCAATCTAAAGCGGTTTAATGTACTCGGGGCGGGAATCGAACCCGCACGCCTTTGACGGGCACAGGATTTTAAGTCCTGCGTGTCTACCAGTTCCACCACC
>Ga0164296_1004614_pt1 | contig 12431 bp, 11 predicted proteins | sample GEODES057metaG_FD_113533 | JGI IMG/M metagenome (GOLD analysis project Ga0164296, IMG submission 113533) | Dystrophic lake water microbial communities from Trout Bog Lake, Wisconsin, USA - GEODES057 metaG | ecosystem: Environmental > Aquatic > Freshwater > Lake | place: USA: Trout Bog Lake...
CCCGCTTGCTATTTTACTGTGTTTGCAGAGCTCGTTAGAATGCACAGTGGTCACTTGGAGGACACCAGCTGTGCCAGAAAGCCTCAAGGCACGCGTCTGCTGTCTGAGCCACATGCAACTTGCGTGTGAATAAGCGCGTGCAACAGCTGGCCTAACGCGACCCAGCTATATGGTGCCACAGCTGCCGGCTGATAACCCAGTGGTGCGCCAAGCCGCGCTGCTGGATGCGTTGCAGCCAGGACAGGACATGATGCGCTCCATCCTGGACAATCCCGAGTTGCTAAAGGTACGCGTGCACTCACGGTGCTGTGTGAGTGAGTGTGATGCATGTTTCTTGTGCGTTGACCAGTGCCAACACTGGACCGCTGGCAGGCATTTGACGACTCCGATGTCATGGCGGCCGTAGCAGAGGTTGCGGAGAATCCTGCAGCGTGCGTGCCGTGCTACCACATAGAACTCGCCTAAATTTGCGTGTACCCAACACGTTGACACTCTCATTTGTGCCAGGTTCGCGAGGCATGCGCACAAGCCTCGTGTTCAAGCTTTCTACAAGATGATGTCGAGCGTTGCGGGAGAGCAGTTGCAACGTTCAGGCATTTCCCCTGCGGCAGAAGCTCCGTCGACTCTGAAGTCGACTCTTAAAGCGCATGTGGCACAGCCGCGAATCATTGAGCTCTCTTAACCTACATAACACGTGCACTGTCATGCTGCATCGAGTGTGATGTTTGTCTCGTCGTCGCCTGGGAGCGAGAGGCCACCCTCCGGAGGTTGCCATGTCTTCAGATTGCGGCTGAGAATGTATGCATCCGGCGGATCCAGCCGCTTGTAGTACCCCGCCACCGTCTCTACAACCTCGAAGCCAAAGTGCTTGTAGAACGCAACCGCATCGGTATTGCTCGTCTGGGAAGCAAACGTGAAGTTCTCCTCAGCATGCGCAAGAGGTGGCGTATGTGTCTTTAAAGCACACACCTGGACGTGCAAGTATACCTCCTCCACACTCGCTTCGCGCTGCGCCTCCGTCAGAGCGCGGACGAGGAGACGGCGGCCAACGCCGCGACCTCTGTACGGCGCCAGCACGCCGAGCGTCATGATGTACAGTCTCACCACCCCGGCTGCGTTTTTCTCGAAGCGACATGCTATACCTCCGACGAGGACGTCTGTGGGCAGCGCGTAGGCTGCGTCGCGGGGTGGTTGACAGGCACCAGGATGTAGAGGGAGCGAGAAGTGTGAGAGCCCCCGGATCGAGAGTGTGTGGGTGCATGCACGCACGAGCACGCACGCACCGAGCTGAGTCACTTTGCCGGCAGCCATGCAGTCCTGGTAGAACTTGTCGGCGTATGGCACAGGGAAGATGACAGAGTTGAGCTTCCTGAATAGGTTCAGGTTCTTGTCGCGCAACGCATCGTATGACAAGTTCAGCCACTTCTCTCTTCCCAAGCCGCCATCCATGTTGAGCGTCTGTGCGAAGGGACAGGTATTGTGAGCCTGAGAAAAACAAAAAATGGGCGTAGCGACTACCGCCGCTTCGCGTGAAGCATGCGTGCCACATAGACGCCTGCTTAGTGCAGAGCCTGGCCATGGTACTTGTCAGGGCTGCGCGCACGCGGGTCGCAGTCACGGCCTCCGAAGCCCCCGGGCAACAGAAGCAGCGTGCACAGCAGCCGCAGGAGCCGTCCGCGAAGCCGTCACCGGCTTTAGTGGCTCTGCTGGGTCGCTCACGTGCCGCGCTGCTGACCAGTCTTGCGGTGGCTGGACAGCGGGACGCGTGGCCTGCAGTGCAACAGCTGCTTGCTCCCTTCCAGTCCCCCCTTCCACCGCCGCCGCTGACAGACACTGTGCCGCCCAGCTCGCTCATGGACGATGACTCGTCCACCGCCCGGCTGCTTGGCATAGAGGTGCACTACAACCTCCGCAGCTCTTCCCCAGCGCAGACTTCGAGCTCTGCTTCACTGCAAAGGGACGGCACCAAGCACACACTGGTGCTGTGTTTCCACGGCTTCAACGGCAGCACAGTCAGCTATGAGACAGTCCTCCAAGGCTTTGCAGACGCAGTTCATGGTTCAGCACTCGCATTCGACCGCCCGCCGTTCGGATTGACACAGAGGGCAGGCATCGCAGAGCGCTTGTTCACCACCAGCGGCGCCGCAGAGCTTGCAGCGGAGCTGGTGAACCATGTCGGCCATGTCGGCGGTAGCAGCAGCTGGTCCCGCATCATTCTTGTCGGCCACTCTGCTGGCGCGGGCGTTGCACTTGCGACGGCCCGGCTGTTGGCTCCTGGAACGGTCGCTGGCCTCGTTCTTGTCTCGCCAGCGGTGCCTGCCTCCGGCGATGACTCGTTCCTCAGCCGTGCGGACTTGGGCAGCCTGATACGCTTTGCCATCACTCGCTCCGTGCTGGCGCTGGATGGGCCGGGCCTCGCCTTCGTGCGCGCCTCTACCATCAAGCGCGCGCAGGATGTAAGAGCGTCGCGAAACATCGGCTACGGGGGCGGCAAGCCTGCGCCGCAGTCTGTGGTCGACGCCTATCTCGCACCTCTGCAAGCAGACGCTTGGGATACAGCGTCGTTAGCAGCCTTCCGATCGTTCGAAGTGCCGCCAGCTCCAGCGCTGTCGCAGCTGGCTAGTGTCCCTGTGTGCGTCATCCAGGGTGCGCAGGACGAGGTTGTGCCGGCAGCTGGGGTGCGCAAACTGGTGGATGCGATGCGAGGCAGCGGGGTTGCGTGCACCTACGTGGAGTTGGCATCAGCGGGGCATTTGCCGCTGGAGGAAGATCCCGACGCGTGTGTGGCCGCATTCACCGCCTGGCTGCCGGACATGGAATTTGTGTTGAGTGCAGAGACGAACAAGCGGGAAGCTCAGATGGAGATGGCGACGGCAGTGCGATAGTGTAGAGTCCAGTGTGATTGACAATTTTTCATTCAAATTCGGTGTGTAACTTTGGTGTACGCGGTCATCGAATGGGCGGCTTCGGCGGCGCTGGAGGTTTGGGCACGTAGCGCGGCACTAGGGGGGCGCGCTCAGTCGCAGTTGCGCTCTGCAACTCCACCGCCCTTGAGGCTCCACTTGACCCGGACGAAGAGCCGCCTTGGACACGCTGCCAGACGATGGCGATGACCACCACCAGGGCAAGAGCCATACCGACATGCAGCAACAACAACGACACGTGACCCAGCGCGCGGCTTGCGTGTGACCCTGCACTGCGCTGCCTGAGCGGACGAACACCCTGAAGGAGGTGCGCGCTGCGTGGCCCCCGCATGTGTGGTGGCGATGGTGCAGCGTACGCTGGCGGCAGCGGAGGCTGTGGTGCTTGCAGTCGACGCGCATGGCACTGCCCGCAATTGAAGCCAGAGCAGGACTCGATGCGCTGCGGCGACAGACCGGTGGGTAGGCTGCTTGGCGGAGCATCCGCTACTGCTCCAGGCTGAACATCCATCGCAGGTTGGTCTGAGCCGAAATACCATTCCGCGAGATAGTTCTTGAGGCTCATGCCGTTGATCCGGACTCCCCAGAAGGAGCCGATGACGCTTGTGCAGTGCCTGAAGCAGGCGGACGAGTACACCGCGCTGTTGGGCTGCTGTCTCGTCGGCAGGTTCAGCACGATGCCGCGTACAACTGTCTGGAACTGGTTCGCGTACGCCAGCGCAGCATCGGTGTATGGCGGGTTGGTGCCCTCGTTATAAGGCAGCTGGTATTTGTCGAACTGGCTTGCACTCACGAGGTACGGCGTCACCACGTACGGGATGCGGTACTGCGGGAAGAGGCATTTCCACTGCTCATCTGGCAGTGGATACGCCTCCAAGCACGTGCCGCCCAACCGTGCTGTGACGTTCATGAAGGAGGCCACGGCCTGCGTCTCGTTCTGCAGCGGGATGATGCTCGGACTGGCAGGCTCTACATCAACCCACAACGGGCTATCCAAGAAGCCGCGCAGCTCAACTCCGCGAGGCAACATCGCTGCGACATAGTCCAGCGTGAACAGCGCCCCCCTGGCACCAGCAGAGCAGCCGCCGAACAGCAATCGCGTGCCCTCGCCCAGCGTGTAGTTGCTCGTCAGAGTCGCAAGCGTGGCCTCCACGATGCGCTGTCCACGGAAATGCCAGCCCATAACGTTGCTCTCAGGTCCTGCGTCTCCAGCCCACGCGTCTGAGGAGCAGTAGGACACGTACACGAGGTTCGCGCCTGCGAATGGATTCCGCTTCGGGTTCTTGCTGAAAATGCCGCTGAACCGCTGGTGCGGCGGCCAGCGCTGAGAGGAGATCAGGTACGGCTCCGCCTGCGCCCGCTGGTAGCACGACGTGGGGTCGTAGCACCACTGGCCACCTTCCAGGAAGACGACCCACAGGTGCGTCTTGGCGGGGTCAGTCGCGCTGATCATGTAGTACCCGCCGGGGCTTCCGTCGTTGCACACCGCCAGTGGGTATTGGTCTGTGTCCAGGAGGTGCAGGAACATCTTGTTGCTGCTCTCCGTATACGGCTCGTTCGCACCGTTCTTGACGGCGCCTCCGAGCTGGCTGCAGCAACCCAGGAGCAAGAGCAGCGACAGGAGGAGCTGCATGGCTGTAAAAGAGTACGCTAGAAGACCGTCCCTTTGCGCGCGGCCGCACCCGCGGGAAAGTCGCAGGTGTCACGTTACGCGCGCTTTACATGGCACGCACTTAAGGTGGCCTCCCATACGACACCGCGCAATAGCACTGGCGAGGGGACCTGTGAGTGACCACCACACCAAAACAGTAATCGTGTCTTGACGCGCGGTGATGTGCATTTTTACAGCAAGCTATATCGCCATGCCACGCGAGCGAGCAATGCGAGTGTCCCTCACTTCTTGCCACCACCAAACAAGTTGGTGAACGCCTTCAGGGAGGACATGTCGAACACAGGCTCGTCATACTTGTCCATCAACTTCTTGAACTTGTCGCTGCTCTGCAGCGCCTTCAAGCTGGGGTCCTTCCGGATCTTGTCAAAGTCGTCGAAGCCGACGGACATGGCAACCTGCAGTGCCTCCAGCCCCGGCTCGATGGCGCCCATGCACGCGTAGCAGCACGCGGCGTTGTACTGAGCCACCCGGAAGATGCTGGTCACCTTCTCGAACCTGTCGCCGATGAAATTCTTCGGCTCCAGAGCAACAATGTTCTCAAACGTAATCAACGCCTCCTCGTATTTCTTGGCGTTGAACAACTCGATGCCCTCGTTGAACATGGCCGTGCGGCGCTGCTCAAGCTCCTTCTTCTCCACATAGTTCCGCCGCTGCAGCTCCTGCGTCCCGCTGCCGTAGTTGCCGCCGTTGCGCTCCTGGGCAGTGTCGTTGGTCAGCACAAGGGCCATGGATGACAAGTCCCTCTGACTACGCACTTTTCTAAACGCGCTCACGTCGTCCTTCTCGAACGGAGACATGTCGCCTGGGAGTTGACACATGACGTTCAGGCGCCAATCATAGTATAGACGCGCGTGAAGGGGGGGAAAAGCAGGCACGCACCTCCACGGGACTGCATCTTGAGGAAGACTCCGCCGGAGCGCGTCTTGATGGCGTACATGACTGCGCGCAGCAACCAACGTGTCACGCAGCTCGCCATGGAGCAGGTGGCACAGAGGCGAAGCAGCGCGCAACGCGCGCTTCTCCTCCGTGGAGCCAACCGACCAGCGGAGAGAGGCGAGCGCCTGGTGCGGCACGCGCGACGCTATGTGTGCTAGGGCCACGCACCCTGGCCATAGTTCTCGGCCTTCCACACCTCTGGGCCGAAGGACGCGCTGCAGACGAGAGGCGTGTGAGGCGGGACGCGGGAGGTATGTGCAGAGCCGCACACCCCATTACCGGTGCAATAGGGGCTCTTCCACTGCGCCCCAACAGCCCTGCCGCCGCGACACGCACGCGATACCGTGCTGGTGCGCAACCCCCGTCCCGTGACGCGCCTGATTTCCAGAATCTTGTCGCCGACCTCGAACTGGTCGTACGCCGGGTCTGCGGACTTGCTGATGACATACGCGCCGCCGTCGTTGCCGCGCGTGAACTTCACGCCCAGCGGCTTTTCGAAGACACCCTCGTACACAGCGCCTTCCGCAGGCGCGCTTGCGCCTGCGCTCGCCTCTGCATCAGACGCGGTGGTGCCACCAACTGCAGCCACGCGCACGGGGCTGCGCAGCGTCCGCAAGCAATGCTGCGGCCGGCATGTCGGGCGCGGGGCCAAGGCCTGCATTGCTGCGGTCCTGCGATGGGTATGCAAGCTGTGACGGTCGGAAACCGTCGCGCGTTTTGTGAGACGGGAAGAAGCGACCGCTATGCCGAGCCTCGGCCGTGTAGCAGTGGACGCTGCGCCGTTCACAAGCACGCAGCTGTGCGAGGTGTGCTTAGCAGCAGCGGTGCGTGCCCGCCGTGGGCCGTGTATGAGTTCCAACCACACAAAGTATCTGAAGCAGCTTGCAAACTGTCCCACACGCCTTGCGCCGCGCGTGCAGGCCAGCCTGGTGTGCTGCAACGACGAGGCGGCCCTGTGTACAGCATGTGACGACAGGTGCGTGAGCACACTGGCTCCCAAGCGCTGTCGCGCCGTCAAAAGCCGCTGCAGACTATCCAGCCACAACGGAGGGCACCCACCTGTTCTGCACCGCCACCGCGTCGTCGGACCTCCACCTGACAGGCACTGCATGCGCCATCCACACAGCATCCACGTCGCGAATAGTATCACCGGCAAGCACGTCCGCCTCGCGTTCCAGCCCCCAACGCAGCCGGTGCGCCGTTCTCCGCAAGTCCTGCAGCCCACGGACGCGAACAGCGACCCAGCAGTGCCCCGATGCGACAGACCTGCGTGCGACGTGTGTCAGCAGGCGCGTCTGCGGCCCGGTGTGGGGCTGTGGGTGGGGTGCCCACGAGGTGGCAGTTGTGGCAGAGCTGCCTGTGCTCTGTGTGGTTTGTTCCTTCAACGCCTCTGACGCGCCCTTCACCGCCCTGGAACGACCGCCAGGCGTACGCTCTCGTCCACTGTCGCCAAGACCGCTCATATCTGTGCCAGAAATGCGACTCCCGGCTCCACAGCGCCAGCGCTGTAGCCGCACAACACGACAGGTTCTATTTGACCACTGTCCGAGTGGATTTGAATCCAATGCCGGAGAAGGGGGCGCCCGTAGGACGTGCCGCTGCATTAAAAGCTCGACATGCGGCGGCAGTGGCTGCCGCTGCTGCGGCGACTGCTCAGAAAGAGGCCCGGGCACTAGCACGCGCGCGGGCTTCGGTGATGACGCCGCCGCAGAACGGTGGCGTGTCTGGTGGTGCCACCACAGCCGCTACGCGCCGTCCAGGCATGGTGAACGAGGGGATGCGAATGCAGCAAGGCGCGTACGAGGAGGTTCATGAGGACCGATTGTCGCTGCCTGCTCGCACCAGCTTTGAGGAGGCTGCAGACGGAGAGGCGATCACGTCCACTCCCGGTGGTGGGAAACAGCAGAACACGTCTGCTGAGGAGCTCCTCCCTGGACTAGACGGCGCGTTTGGTAGCTTTGGAGATCTCATGGCAGCAGATGTTCCGCCACCGCCGCATCTGGCGGACATGTTTGGCGCGCGCATGGGTGATTTCACTGCCACCTCAGTGCAAATGTCGCCATGAAACGGGAGGGAGCGTGTGTTGCGTGTCGTGATGAGCAGACACACAGATTGATCTGATAAGCAAATAGCCTAGAGGCAGCGGCATTTAAAACACGACTCATTGCCTTGCAGCGAAGGTAACAGCTGCAGCTCCCACAATGACACCAATCGCCAGCGCCGACAGAATCGCAGATGCGCTGTGCGATCCGACGCGAAGCGACAACCCGTCACTGCGCATGCGCCCCACCTCGGCAGCCAGAGCCGTATGCGCCCGCGCAAGCGCCTCGAGTGCGCCACCGGCAGTGGTAGTTGCAGGCGCTGAGGCTGCAGCGCCGCCCTTTGCACGCTCTCCGTGGATCATGCGTGCAGTCAATGCCTCCACACGATGGCACAGTGCGTCCACCCGCGCTGCTTCCTCGTGCTCATGGGCTGCGTTGCCGATATGATGCGCCAGCGGAAGCGAGTGCGACCGTCTGTTCGTAGTACCAGATGCCCTGGGATGTACATCACTCTGGCCCGGTGTGCTGGGCCCGAACGCGTCGTGCGAGCCGCCACCTATCGCAGCCGGCGCCATCATCATGTCCCCGCCACCGTCAGCGCTGCGGAGAGTGATGCCACCCAGCATGCGGTTCTGGACCTGCTGAATGTACGACAAGGGGATGCACTCCTCTTGAGCCATGCCGATGCGACGCGCCACCTCTTCCACCGCTTCCCGAAGACGGCCCTGCACTTGGCAGAACCACTGACCACTACTACCTGCTGCCTCGCCGCTGGATGGTTGCCCGCCTCTGCGTCCAGCAACATCTGTGCCAGAGGGCTCAGCTGCATCGTGCCCCGCTCGGATGACATCTAGCTTGACGACGGTGCCGCACGCATCACCTGCATCCAGAGTGACAGTGCGTCTGCGCAGCGTGCACCCGATGGTGTAGCCCAGTGCCATGAGGCCACCCAGCACGCGGATGCCGACCTCGAAGCGCACACATGGGCTGATAATAAACGGCCCATCGGAGAGGAACTCGTCAAAGATGAGGAAGTAGCGGCCGTCCACAGCACGGAGTCGGAGCCATGTGGCGCAGGTGGCGGCCTCCTCGTGTGGAGGCAGCAAGTAGGTGTCCACTGTTGTTGTCCAAGCCTCTTTACTCGGCACACCCGACGGCAGACCCAGCGCCGCCGCGATGCGTGCCACATCGTGACCATCGTCACCAGTAGCTGCTGCTGCAGGCGCTGCCAGAGGCAGAGGAGCTTTCATTGTATACGTCGGCTGCTGGACCAGCCCTGTGAACGGGTTCCACTCGTTTCGGATCCGCAGCTGCGCCGTCTGCAGGTCGGGCTCGATGTACGCCTTGAACATGGGGAACACTGTCTCGCTAATCTGTTGAATAATCTCACGCGGGCTTTGCTTTGTGCGGGTCACATCTCGCAGCACGCGCTTCACCAGGTCCTTATGCACGCCACCCGTGATGGCAATGCGCAAGTCCACATGTGGGCGCAGCGTGCTGCTCAGCGCGTAAATGCCCTCCAGCAACAGCACGCGGCTCGTAGGCTGAGCAACAGTGCGCGTGCCAATGCGCTTGGATGCTTTGTAACAGTACACCGGCACCTCCGTCGGCTTGCCTGCACGAAGGTCGCTGAGATTGGCAAGCAGCGTGTCGTAATCTGTGAGCCGCTCATCATCGAAATTGTCATCGCGCACTTTGGAGCCGTCGTTGTAGCAATCGAGGCTGATGAGCGCGCTGCCAGGCAGCATGTTGCACAGCTTCTCCGCGAAGACTGTCTTTCCAGCGCCACTGGGGCCGCCAAGGGCGACGACGACGAGGGGCGGCGGCGAATCGTCGCCACAACTGCTGCTGTCCTGTTCACTGGCGTTGCGCAGCAGCTGCACAGCTCGCAGCGCCAAGAAGAAACCAGTGTCGAAGGACAGCACTTCAGGGATGGGTGCGAGCATGAGCTTACCGCTGGCTGTGCGGTTGACGCTCAACTGCGAGGAGATGGACGAGCCTGCAGCCAAGGAAGAGGAGCTCTCCTGCGGGGAGCTGCTATTGTGGCTCACGAACGACATGGCTGCCTCGGTACGACTACTTGGGAGGTGCTACGTAACCGATCCGCTGCGCCGTCGTCAGCTTCTGAGGCTGCTGTGGACAAGCACCCGGTTTGGCGGGCGATGGGTGTGTGAGTTCAGGCGGCGCCTGTTCGCACAGGGAAGGCGCATGGAACACGCACGCGCGCACGCACCTGCGTTGCAAGAGGAGGTGCAGCTATGCCAGCCGCCTCAGCTGCAGCCTTGCGCGCTTCGGCGAGCTGCAAGTTTGGAAAAGGAAGGCAGTTAACAAGAGTGGCGCAGGTTTGCGAAGCGACTACGCGCGGGGCTGCACCAAGCAGGACAGCTATGCGTTGGGTGTAGTGCATAGATGCTGACCCTGCCCTTTGCGTGGGCGTCGCGCGCAGGGGGGCGAGCTCGCAGGTGGAAAGGAGAGGGAGCGCACTGCTTGGGCACACACCTCTGCGCGGTCCTCTGGCCGCAGTTCGACACGCGTGAGCGGCCTCAGCATAAGCGGTCTACGCGAGTCACACAGGGCACTAAGCGAGGCGTCGATTGTGTGCCACTGTGGCTGCACTTTGGACGGCAGCGCCCTTCGCCTGTCCTGTGCCGCCAATGCCGCTCAGCGATTTGTCCGAGTCGCTGCGCTCGGCATTGCCTAGTCTGTCGAGTCTGCCCGACCCGATGACAGTGTTGAACGAGTTGAAGGAGCTCGCAGAGGACTTAGCGGAAGACTGGTCCGAGGGCAGCGGCGCGGGGAGCGCTTCCACACAGTCGCTAGCTCATGCGCACAGCTTGAATGACTTCAGCATGGGCGCTGCCGCGTCACTGCAAGACGAGTTGGATGCACATGCTCGGCACACTGTGTTACTGCAACAGGACCCTGACAAGTTACGGAAGTTGTACAACGTGTTGAAGACAGCACAGAAGGGGCTGCACAAAGCGCCGGGCTCGAGCTTCGAGCAGCGTTTCTTAGAGCTCGAGGCCGCTGTGAAGGCCCTGGAGGAGGCGGAGCATGCTGCAGCTGAGGCTGCGGACCAAGCGCCGCAGAGCAAGAGCGCTCCGGGGCCAAGCTTGTTGCCTAAGGCTGCGCAGCTAGCTGGCAACAGGCGCGTCTCTGTGCGTGTTTGCACACGCTTTTGTGTGTGTGTGCTGACTCACCTGTTGCTTTCTGTGCTTAGACGCAAGGCAGCTGTCACGTGAAACCTGCGCGTTCACCTGACGACATACGCTGTAGCCTACTTCTGCTTCGTCCTGTTTTCTTCTTGCATGCTTCCAAAGGCTGTCCTCGCACACCGCTGCTTTCAAGACGCCACGGACTGTAAACCCCCAACATTCATCATCGTGACAACACACATTCGTAGCAGTGACACACTAGAGTTTCATGCGTGCCGTTCAGCTCGCTGTCGTGGACTGGCGCAGTGCCTTCACGATGTGGGCAGCAATGTCCTCCACTCCGACGCCGTGCTTCACTTGCGCGAACACGAGAGGTCCACCATCACGCATGCGCTGCGCGTCGCGGGCCATGACATCCAGGTCCGCTCCCACGGCAGGCGCAAGGTCAGTTTTGTTAATGACCAGCAAATCAGCCTGCGTGATGCCTGGGCCACCTTTCCGCGGGATTTTGTCACCGCCAGCGACATCAATGACGTAGATAATGAAATCAGCAAGCTCGCGACTGAAATTGGCAGCCAGATTGTCACCTCCACTTTCGATCAGCAGCAGCTGTGTCTGATGCTGCCGTGTCAGCTCCTCCAGCGGGCCAAGATTAATACTGATGTCCTCGCGGATGGCGGCATGCGGGCAGCCGCCAGTCTCGACAGCACGGATGCGGCTGGGGTCAAGCGCTCCATGTCGGAGCAGGAATTCGCCATCCTCCTTCGTGAAAATGTCATTCGTCACTGCGCCGAGGCTGTACTTGTCACGCAGGCCGCGGCACAGGGCGAGCATGAGCGCCGTCTTGCCAGTCCCTACAGGGCCCCCGATGCCCACAGTGAAGCTCCGGCCAGCGTAGTCGCGCGTAAGAGGCTGCGCGCGAGTGGCGAACTCGCCAGGACTGGTCAACACCTCGTGCGTGTGCGGCGCCAAGCCGTCATGGCTGTGCGCGTGACCTCCGTATGCGTCACCGGTAGCAACAACCACTCGGCCACCATGACTGTGACCGTGCCCGGGGCCGTGGCTGTGCGAATGCTCGTGCCCGTGGCTCTGACCGTGCTCATCTCCCTGCTGCTGGCAGCTTGCGTCCCCGCAGACAGGCTGCTGTTGGCCTCCTGCAGCCTTGTAGTCCTGGCCAACCACTGAACTGAACATTCCACCGCGTCTTACGTAGCCGTCCTGGTTCTCACGGAGTAGACGCACGCAATGCAGCTCGCGGAACGCGCTTGCCCGTGCCCGATCGGGTGAGGTGGCAGCCTGCATAGACCGCCCCCTCGCAAGCGCTGTTGTACCCCGCCTCGTGCGTGTGCTCTCTCCTGGCGCGCCCGGTCGGCCGTGCAGTCGGCGTGGTAGGATCCTCCGCCAGAACGGCGTCCGAGGACCTCCGCCGTGCTCAGCAGCCGCAGTCCCAGTGCTCTCGCCGCCGCAACCGCGCCCGCCACGCGCCCCGCCCTCGCCGCGGCCGCGCGTCCCAGCGCTGCGAGACAGCGCAACCACTGCCGCTGCTCACCTGCGCAGCGGCGTTCCCCAGCCTGCCGGTGCGGCTGCACACCCTTTTGGACCCCCACATGTCGGCAACTGATCCGCGCACACTTCGTGTATTCACCCCCGATGCCGCCTTTTCAGACGCAGGCACGCCCCCAGCTCGCGCCCCCGCGGCTGGTCC
>Ga0164296_1004615_pt1 | contig 12427 bp, 12 predicted proteins | sample GEODES057metaG_FD_113533 | JGI IMG/M metagenome (GOLD analysis project Ga0164296, IMG submission 113533) | Dystrophic lake water microbial communities from Trout Bog Lake, Wisconsin, USA - GEODES057 metaG | ecosystem: Environmental > Aquatic > Freshwater > Lake | place: USA: Trout Bog Lake...
AAAAAGCCTGCAACAGCACACTTAAGATGCCATAGGTCTTGCTGCCGGGCCCCGCAGCTATACGTTGCGCCACCTCTTTCTGAAACATTCCGATCACCTCGTCCACCTGCGGCTCCCACTCCAGTATCCTGAACATGATCTGCGTTGAAATGTTGTAAGGAAAATTCCCAATGACACTGAAACGGGTGGGGTAAGGCACGTCCATTTTCAATACGTCCATCAGCAATATCCTGTCCTTAGGGATGCCCAATTCCTTTACCAAAAAATCCACTTTTTCCCGGTCTATTTCCACGGCACGGTAATCTACGTCCGGCAGCTTCATCAGGTACTTAGATATTGCTCCGCCTCCGGGTCCCACCTCCAGCAATTGTAATGCGGGATGCAGTGTCAACTGCTGAACGATCTTCTTGCATACCTGCTCGTCATGCAGAAAATGCTGGCCCAAACTTTTGCGCAGGGTTAAACTCATGGTGCAAAAATACCGGATAACGGCAACATTGTGCGGTAAATTAAATTCCATCCTTTTAGCTTTACCCGCCTTCGAGTTGTTTCACATTAACTTAAAAACAATTTTTAGGTTTGCACTCCTGCTCTAAAGTATTTTGCTACTTTTACCGCAAAAATAAAATATGGAATTTCCCGGCACACTCCGCTATACCAAAGACCACGAATGGATAAAGCTTGATGGCGAAGGCAACATTGCAACTATAGGCATTACTGATTTCGCGCAAAAAGAATTGGGCGATATTGTATTTGTTGACATTACCACCGTTGGCGAAACACTGGAAGAGAATGATATTTTCGGTACTGTAGAGGCTGTGAAGACCGTTTCAGACTTGTTTTTACCGGTGGCCGGCTTGGTTACAGAGGTAAATGCAGCATTGGATGGCAATCCACAGTTCGTAAATACCGACCCTTACGGCAAGGGCTGGATGATCAAGATGGAAGTTACAAATCCTGCCGATCTGAATGCACTTTTGGATGCAGCTGCTTACAAAGCGCTCATTGGCGAATAATGATATCCCTTCTGCAGGCCTTTGGATCTGCATCTCCTTATAAAAAAACTGCAAAGTTCATGGCGGCGCTGTGGACTTTGCTTATTTTGGTTGCCTGCTTTACACCCGCGAAAGAAATACCGGATGTAAAGATCCCCTTCATAGATAAGTGGACGCATTTCATTCTTTTCGGCACACTGGCCATATTGTTGCTGTGTTCCGATCCTTCAATAAAATGGAAGCGTTTGGTCATCGTTTTTCTGGGTTGCACACTTTTTGGATCGCTGATCGAGATCTTTCAGGGCATCTTTGTTTCACTTGGCCGCTCGTGCGAGTTGATGGATGCAGTTGCCGACTCAGTAGGCGGTATCTTGGGCATTGTAGTATTTAGCCTGCTGCACCGCCGCGCATCAAGAAGTTAAGGTTGGTTTCAAAAATTTTGACCCTGTATATTTTATGCCTGTTCCGGCAGCACCGCTCAGCAGTATGGCACCTTCGCTATAGGTAATGCCCGTAGCCACATCCTCTTTCAGTAACAATGGCCCGTCCAGATCTGCCACATCTGCCATGGGCAATAACTGTGCTATACCTGCTGTACCTACAGTGCTTTCATTCATGCTGCCCAGCATTATTTTCAACCCCAATTTTTTTGCTATTTGAATCATCTCCATAGCAGGCGTTATGCCTCCGCACTTGGTGAGCTTAATGTTGATACCATGAAATCCATCGGCGCAATGCGCCACATCGTCGGGTATCCGGCAACTTTCATCGGCATACAGCGGTATTTCCGATATCGCCTTCAGCTCTTTCATTGCATCTGCTTCATCCCTTTTCAGTGGCTGCTCGATAAGTGTTACACCCAGTGCTTTCAGTTCGGGCAACAAATGTTTGGCGTCATCGAAAGTCCAGCCCTCATTGGCATCCAGCCTGAAGGGGACCGTGGTCAGTTTACGCAGGCTGCGTATCATATCTATATCATCGGGCCCGCCGGTCTTTATCTTGTATACCGGTGCAGGGTGCAGCATCAGCTTGCGCTCCATATTTTCAAGATCGTCCATCCCAATCGTATAGTCAGATGGTGGTACACTACCCCAGGTAATGCCTAACATCTGATGCACGGGTTTCCGGCTCATCTTGCCAAACAGGTCCCATGCAGCAATGTCCAGCGCAGCTATTGCAAAAATTTCGCCGGGAATCAGGTGGTACAAAAAATGCCAGAAACGTTTAGGGTCGGTAATGGCAAACCGTTCTATTGCTGCCTTCTTATTCTCCAGCACTTCCAGCATGTGTGCCACCGTAACATCATAATAAGAGATAGCGGGCGCCTCGCCATATCCCGTCATTCCATGGCCGGTCAAAGAAACGATCAGTGTAGGCTGCGCTGTTTTTGTACCTTTGTGGGTAGTGAAGGGATATTGGAAATCCAGCTCGTATGGATAACAATGAAGTTGTTGCATACCCTAAAATTGCGACTATTTTTGCTTTTTGCGAAATCAATGCACATGAGAAACGTTCGGCTCTGGATTTTTGTGATCATCGGATTGCTTTACTTTTCTGCCATCAGGGTAGATACCATGGACATTGATGCATCGCAATATGCCGAGATGAGCCGCGAAATGGCGAAGAGCGGCGACTACCTGCACCTGTACGATCGTGGCATGGATTATCTGGACAAGCCGCCTTTTTTATTCTGGGCGAGCGCCACCGGCATCCGGATCTTTGGTGTCAATAATTTCGGTTACAAGCTACCCTCCATCCTTTTTGCGCTATGGTGCCTGTATGCTACCTACCGTTTGGCGCGCAGGCTGTACGGCGAAACCATAGGCCGCTATGCCGCGCTCATCCTCGCTACCTGTCAGGGCATGTTCCTCATGACAAACGACATACGCTGCGATACCATACTCATGAGCTGGGTAGTAACCGCAATATGGATGCTGCAGGAGTGGGTGGTGAACCGAAAAATAAAACACCTGATAGCAGGCGCCGCTTGCATCGCCTTTGGTATGATGACCAAGGGACCCATTGCGTTAATGGTCCCGGTATTTTGTTTTATAGCCAATTGGTCGCTGCACCGGGAATGGGCCAATTTTCTGAAACCCCAATATTTGTTAGCGTTGTTGGTAATTGGCGTTTTGCTGATTCCCATGAGTATTGGTCTGTATCAGCAGTTCGATCTGCATCCAGAAAAAGTGATGGCCGGCAAAACAGGTGTATCGGGTCTGCGGTTCTTTTACTGGAGCCAAAGCTTTGGGCGCATCACCGGCGAGAGCCCCTGGAAGAATGGCGCAGATATGAGTTTCTTGCTGCTGAATATGCTGTGGTCGTTCCTGCCGTGGATATTGCTGTTTTTGGCGGCGCTGATATATAACACTGCAACCCTCATCAAACAAAAGTTCAGATTGCAGCCTCAGCAGGAGTGGATCACTACCGGTGGCTTTCTATTATCTTATCTGTCGTTAGGTTCATCGGCCTACCAACTACCGCACTACATTTTTGTTGCCTTTCCGCTGGCGGCCATCGTTACCGCAAAATTCATTTATGACATTACAGAAAACGGCGAGCTGCCCAAACTAAAAAAACTGATGCAGCCTGTGCACTATGTCATTACACTGATATTGCTGGTGGTGACGCTGATCTTGGTGACCTACGTTTTCCCTGCACCTGTATTCGTCATGGTTTTAGCTGTACTGGGTATCGTGTTCATACTTGCATTGATCTTTACAAAGCAGCCGGTCAATAAACTGTTGCTCGTTCCGGCAATGGGTATCATCATTGTCAATATTTTTGTGAGCAACCAACTGTATCCCAATCTGCTGAAATTTCAGGTGGGCAGCACCGTAGGTAAGTATATGAGGCAACAAGGTGTGACCGGCAAGGATGCCGTAGGCTATAAGATGCACGACCCTATGAACTCGATCAGCTTTTATGCCAATGATCTGATCAATTGCACCGACACCGTGCGCGATGTAGCCGGAAAAAAATATGTTTTGACCATGGACGATGGCGCACTTGACCTGAAGCAAAAAGGCTACCAATTTGATACGGTTTTTTCAGGGCAACTTTTCAAGATCAGCGAGTTAACGCTTCCTTTTCTCGACCCTGCCACCCGCAGCACAGAAACACGCGCATACTATTGGCTAAAAATCAGGTGATTAGCTTAAATATTTGCATGTTATAATAGCATACTGATCTATCCTATAAAATAAATATCAAACTGCTTACTACTTTGTAAAATTGATCTCTTCATCATTGCACAGATGCAGGTCGGTGTCCAGCAGTCGCATGGCCGATGAGGTCAGCATCTCCACCTGATAACTTACAGTGTCACCACCGTATACAGTGTCTTCCAATTTTAGAAATTTGCTGTTATCGAGCAAGGAGTAAAGCCCGCGGGCAGTCACCGAATTGTAGTAGGATGCCACAAAGGTACCGTTGGTATTAAAGGTCAATAAAGTATGAGCAAATGACGTATCGGTATAGTTAAGACTGAGTAGCCCGCTACAGTTGGTATCCACCAATTCGCTGCTGATGGCCCATGTGCCCTGCAACATATTCTGCGCGCTGTTATTGCTGCTTTTCTTGCACGAATAGACACCTATTCCAATGAAGAATACTACTAATACTATAAGCTGAATCTTTCTTTTCATAAAAATAAATATTCAGTGAAGGTATCCGGTAGTAATAGCAAAGTGATGGGCAAATGTACGAAAAATTACAGTGTCTTGCCCTGATGTTTCAATACTTTGGCTTCAACATAAAAGATCACCTCTTCGGCCATATTCTTCGCCTGATCGCCCACTCGCTCCAGTTTGCGAATAATAGAAAGCACATAAAGCGCATCTTTTATATTCTCGGGATTTTCGGTGATATACTCAGCCGTACGGTCAATGGCCGCTTTGTTGATCACGTCCAGCACCTCGTCCTTCTGAAATATGCTACGTGCCAGTGCGGTATCTTCGTTTTCGAAAGCTACACGGGTATCTGCCAGCAAATTCACCGCACATTCAAACATTACATTGATCTGCGTTTTCTCATACAGATTCCTGTCAAAATTGTGCGATGAGTCTATCACATATTTAGCTATCCCGTCGGCTATATCGCCTATACGTTCCAAATTGGTGTTGATCTTCAGCGCAGCCAGTAAAAAACGAAGGTCTATGGCCACCGGACAAAACAGTGCAAAGATATTTTCACAGTCGCGGTCTATCTTTAACTCAAAAGCATTCACACGCCTTTCACGCGCCACCACTTCACGGGCCAGATCGCGGTCAGAACTCATCATGGCAGCCCGGGTCTTGGTCATCTGCGATTCCACTAAGTTCCACATACTGATCACCTCAGTTTTGACGTCTTTGATGTCGCTTTCCAATTGTATCATATACGATCGATGTTTAGGTGTTTTTTAGCTGAAACGGCCTGTAATATAATTTTGGGTCCTTGTGTCTTTCGGGTTGGTGAACATCTGCTTGGTATCATCATATTCCACCAGCTCGCCCATATAAAAGAAAGCTGTTTTATCGCTTACGCGGGCAGCCTGCTGCATATTGTGGGTCACAATTATAAGGGTAAAATTCTTTTTCAGATCATGAAACAATTCTTCAACGGTCGACGTTGAGATCGGATCAAGAGCCGAAGTAGGTTCATCAAACAACAGTACATCCGGTTCCATGGCCACAGCCCTTGCTATACACAAACGCTGCTGCTGACCACCCGACAGAAATGTACCTTTTTTGGTAAGCCCGTCCTTTACCTCATTCCACAAAGCTACACTTTTCAAAGATTTTTCAACAATGGCATCACGTTCGTCCTTTGGCAATTTTATGCCATTGAGCTTGTAGCCTGCAATAACATTGTCATAAATGCTGAGATTTGGAAAAGGATTGGGGCGTTGAAATACCATTCCTATTTTCAGTCGCACAAAAATGGGGTGCATTTCCAGCACGTCCTCATTGTTCAGCAATATCTTTCCGCTGGCCGTAGCGCCGGGTATCATTTCGTGCATACGGTTGATGCCGCGCAAAAATGTGGTCTTGCCACAACCCGAAGGGCCCATTACCGCAACCACACTATTTTTATAGATATCTACGTTCACGTTCTTTACTACGTGATTGGCGCCGAAATATGCATTGTAATCAACAGCCTTTATAATCGTACTTTCCATCTTCTTGTAATGATTTTGGTAAATAAATTTAACGCCAGCACCCAAACCAACAATATCAGCGATGCGCCCCATGCAAGGTCCTGCCATTCTTTATACGGGGTGATCGCGTACTTAAATACAAGATGCGGTAGCGTTTCCATCGGTTTGCCCAAATTGGTGCTTAAATACTGATACCCAAAGGCAGTGAACAGCAACGGTGCAGTTTCGCCTGCCACGCGCGATATTGCAAGTATCACACCCGATAAAATACCGCTCATGCCGCAGGGCAAAATAACTTTCAGTATCACGCGGTGAAATGGCATACCCAGTGCATAGGCAGCCTCTCTCAGCGCATCAGGCAGCAACTTCAATGTTTCTTCGGTAGATCTTACAATGACCGGCAACATCATGATGGCCAATGCGATACTACCCGAAAATGCACTGTAACCAAAAGGCTTTACCAACCATATATAAGCTACTATACCTATAACTATTGAGGGTACACCCTGTAATATATCTACAGCCAAACGGCTCCAATAAGCCAATTTGCTCTTTTTATTTTCATTCAGATAAATACCGCAAAGAATTCCGATAGGTATCGCAATAATAGACGCTACCAGGATCACTATCAAACTTCCGACCAATGCATGCAAAATACCACCGCCAATTTCACCAACGGGCTTCTCAACATTGCTCAAAAAACTCCAGTTTACGGTTTTGATCCCTGCTCTGAATATATAGATCAGTATAGCGAATAACGGCACTACACATATACACGACAGTGCTATCACTAAACCCTGGAAAAAAGCGCTCTTACCGATCCTGTATTTTACATGATTCTTCATGAATTGCTCTTTTTTTATCTATTCTTCCGTGAATCTTGATATGATCTTTTTACCAACCATATTGATCACTACGGTAACTAAAAATAATACCAACCCCAGCTCTATCAAAGCAGAGTTATATACCACCTTATCGGCCTCGCCCAGCTCATTGGCTATCACACTCGCCATCGTATTGCCGGTTGAAAATATGTTCTTGGGCATCAGCGGCGTATTGCCTATCACCATGGTCACTGCCATAGTCTCACCCAGCGCACGGCCGAGCGACAATAGTACACCTGCCAACAAGCCCGATTTTGTATAGGGCAGTATCACACTTTTTATTACTTCATAACGGGTAGCGCCCAATGAATAAGCACCTTCTTTAAGCGCGGATGGTACCATCTGTATCATAGATCTTCCTAAGCTTGCTGCATAAGGAATGATCATAACGGCCAATATCAGCGCCGATGAAAAAATACCATAACCTACCGGAGACACACCCATTGCCGATTCTAAACTTCTTACCATGGGCACCAACACTGCCAAACCCCAAAAGCCGTAAATAACCGATGGAACAGCCGCTATAAGCTCAATAGCATTCTTCAGGAAATTAGAAAACCATCCTTCCGGAAAATACTCGCCTAAAAATATGGCCACAGCAAAAGAGAACGGTATAGAAATAATAAGTGCCAGAAAGGAAGTAAGCAGCGTACCCAGCATAAAGGGGAGCGCACCATAAATATCGCGTACGGGGTCCCAGGTCTTTCCCCACAAATAACCGACGCCAAGTGACCTAAGTGACGGGGTAGACTGTACAATGAGCGTGAACATGATGGCAAGAACTACCAACAGTATTGACGCGCTTATGAATACCAACGATCCCTTGAAAAATCGCTCTGTATGGATCTGCCTGTAAGAATAGCTCTTTCTTTTTTCGGGTTTCATTGATACAGATTGTAGTATGAACAGAATACCCGCCCGGCCAAAGGGCACAAGCGGGTATTTTCAATGTTATTTTTTTATGAATGACATATACCGCAATACTATTGCAATACAGGTTTGCCATCATAGGTAACTGTCTTCAAAAGTGCATCACCAACGTTCACAGCATTTTGTGAAAGCGGAGCATAGAACAGCGGAGTACCATATTGTTGTCCGTCATGGATCATCCACTGAATGAGTTTCACCATTTTGGCAGCACGGTCGGCACTGCGGTTGTTATACTTTTGCTCTTTGTAGATCAACACCCATGACAGACCCGAGATCGGATAACCATCGGCAGCATCGGTATTGGTCAGCGAAACTTTTGCATCATCAGGTATCTGAATGTTTGCAGCAGCTGTTACGCTTGCAATACTTGGTGTAATAAAGTTACCTGCCTTGTTCTGCATTTTAGCAAAAGGCATATTGTTTTGAATGGCAAATGCCAATTCAATATAACCAATTGCACCCGGTGTTTGCTTTACGGTTCCGGCAACACCTTCGTTACCCTTACCACCCAAGCCTACAGGCCAGCTTACAGAAGAACCTTTACCAACTTTGGTTTCCCAATCTTTATTCACCTTGGTCAGGTAAGTAGTAAAGATGTTAGATGTACCACTTGCGTCAGCGCGGTGTACCACCTGAATATCGGTAGCCGGTAATTTCACACCTTTGTTGATGGCTGCGATCCTGGCATCATTCCACTTAGTAATAGTGCCCATGAAGATACCCGCTAAAACGTCGGGACTCAGGTTCAAAGTATCCTTTACTTCAGGCAGGTTGTAACTAAGTACCACTGCACCTGCTGTAACAGGTACGTGTATTACCGGTACACCCATTGTTTTTGCCTGATCATCAGAAAGTACTGCGTCAGAAGCGCCAAAATCCACCGTTTTGTCGGTTAAGCCTTTGATACCGCCGCCTGAACCAATGGATTGGTAGTTTATAATGAGCCCGGTATTTTTGTTATACTCAGAGAACATTTTTGAAAACAGCGGATTGTCAAAAGAACTACCTGCACCCAAAATGGAATTGTCGTCGCCCGATTTGTTGGCTGAGCTGTCAGACTTGCTGCCTGCTCCTGATCCACAACCGGTGGTCATCAGTACGCTACCCGAGAAGATCAGCGCTAAACCTGCTAATGATAAAAATTTCAGCGTTTTCATTTTTTTTGTTTTTTACACTATTATTTGTAAGTATAGTAGAAAGTAAGACGGTAAGTCACATCAGTTCCTTTTACACCTGTACCCATTGTATTCATAGCATATTGATTGCTGGCCAATGAACAAGTGTAAGTGTTTACCCAAATATTTGGCATGATATGCACATTCTTCATAGGTGAGTAGTCAAAGCCCGCTGTAACAAATTGCTCCTTGGTAGTAGGATCGTAGTTGCTCTGCAAATTGGTATAGCTGGTGAAGAATGAATTACCGGTCACTTCGTTCAGCTTCTTGCTTGGATCGTAGTTGTCATAACGAGCAAAGATCGACAGCTTGTCTTTGTAAAGTTTTGTACGTGCAAAGATCGAGAAAGCAACTGTTTGAGAGGTGCGGAAATAATAATTTTTATCAGCACCCTTAGCTTCGATACCACCCAAAATAGTGTTTTGGAAAACTTCTGTACCAATAGTGAATTTCTTGCCATTCCAAGCCAGGAATAATTTGGTCATATCACGTTCGCTGTGATAAGCAGTAGTGCTGCTCGATGAAGAACCAACACCTTGAGCCATTGGATTCCACATCAGGCGGTTATAGTCCTGATACAATTGAACGATCAGTTGTTTGTGGAAGAATTTAGCGTAAAGATCGCCATAGAACCACCTGTAATCGTTAGTTACTGGCTTGTCGCCGGTACCGTTAGCAACCATTACATCATATCCGTAGTTACCAGTTTTGTCGAACCAGCCTTGCAGTGACATACCAAAGTCATAAGAAGATGTACGACGGATATCGGTAATGGTACGCTCGATAGAACGGTAAGCCCAAACATCCTCTGAATTTTGATCGTTGCGAGCTGTTTTAGCAAAAGCAAAAGTAGCAGATTGCCCGATCACCAGATCAGTACCTTTCCAAATGTTCTTCCAACGCAGGTTAGCCCATTTGATATAAGGAGTAAATTTACCATTAGCTAATTGATCACCGGCTGAAGACTGACCTGCAGTGCCCTGACCTGAAATTGCTACAGGAAAATCATCTTCGGCAGCTAACAGAAATTCTGCTGTGAATTTTTCACTGATGTTGTAGTTGTAACCAAGATATATCCGCCTCCACTGAAACATGTTTGCGTTGGCTGCAACCTTAGTATACTGATTGTTACCACCACGACCGCCTTTTGCGGTATCAGAATTGCCTTTGTAGGCCAGATCTCCGAAAGCATAACCCCACAATTTTCCACCGGGAACAAATTGTTGTGTAGACGTTGTGTCTGACTGCGCTTTTACATTCAATGACAGCGCCAGCAGCAAAGCACAATAAATACTCAATTTTGTAAATCTAATTTCCATTTTTATACATGTTTAATTGGGTGCAAAGAAACTGCGAGGATTTGACACTTATGTTATTCCGACATTAAATTAATGTTAAGTCGCGTTAAAAAATACAATCATACGTGTCTGTTCTATTGATTTAGGAGGTTTCACCGCATAAAGAAAGGAGCACCTTTCGTGCTTTTATTTACTGCATCCTGTGTTTTTTACAACATCTTTAGCATCTAATATTTAAACTTTGCGTTTATACACGGTCTAATCAAATTACCGTTTTGCAAACCTTTTAGGATGTACCCTCGGTTGTTGATGTTAACGCGAGATATTACACACCATTTTGAAGATCAAAAAATATTTAATATTAATAGGGGGGGCTTTGGCGTGTTTTTTCCGTTCGGTGGGGCAAACGGAATCACATGCTATTCCTGTTATCACGCTTACCGATACCATAAAGGCTGGAACCCTTAATTTGGTACGTACCGGCAATCAGCTTGATTTTGTCGATCTGGTAAAAATGGGGCGTAATTGGGTGGACGGCGATAAAACCGCCAGGAAACGCGTAGATACCGGTGCAATAAAAACAAGAAAACTAAGAATTGGTGCAGTGCCGGCAGCCGGGTACACCCTGCAAACCGGTTTTGCGGTAGTCATGTCGGCTAATGGCGTGTATTATACCAATGAAAATGCCAACGCCAGCACCCTGCTTACCAGTTTCACGTATACTGCCCGAAATCAGATCATCCTGCCTTTTCAGTACAGCCTGTGGACAAAGGACAATAAATACAACTTCAACACTGATTGGCGTTTTTTGAAGTACCCTTCTTATACTTATGGCTTAGGTGGCTTCACAACCATTAACGACGGCTACCTTATATATTACAATGCTATACGGATCCATGAAACGGCCCTGCGAAACATTGGCCACGATATGTATGTGGGGCTTGGCTATAACTATGATTATTTTTATGACATTCTGGAGCTGAACCCGCCTGCCAATACCAAGACCGATTTTGAAAAATACGGCTACGGGCCTACGGAAACAGCATCGGGCATTACGTTCAACTATCTGTACGATACCCGCGGAAATGCGGTAAACCCCGATCATGGCGCTTTGTTCAATGTGATCTATAGTCCGAAACTCACCATTTTTGGCAATAAGAATACCTGGCGGTCGCTTATAGTTGATGCCCGCAAGTATTTCACCTTTCCCCGTTATTCCGAAAATGTATTGGCGTTATGGAGCTATGAATGGCTTACCCTCGATGGCACACCACCTTATCTTATGCTGCCCAGTACAGGCTGGGATGCCTTCAGCAATACCGGCAGGGGGTATATTCAGGGGCGGTTCAGGGGCAAGAACATGGCCTATGCCGAAGGGGAATACCGGTTTGGTATTACCAACAATGGCCTGATAGGTGGTGTGATCTTTGCAAATGCCGAATCTTTTACCGAAGAATCTAACAACCGTTTTGAAACGGTGGCTCCGGGCTGGGGTTTTGGTGTACGGCTGAAGATCAATAAATTTTCGAAAACCAATGTAGCGCTCGATTATGGCTTCGGGCTCAATGGGTCAGGCGGGCTTTTTGTAAATATCGGAGAGGTGTTTTAATTTTTCTATCATTTTCTTCATTTTTTTGCGGTGAAACAAATTATTTTATCACTTCTATTTTGCCGGTATAGTTACAAAGTGCTCCCTGTATGTTTATCAGGTACATTCCCGGTGCTGCTAAGTGCGTTTGTATCAGTTCATTAGTATGTGCTTGGATCTTTGTCTGTTGACAACCAATGATCGTAGCTATTGTAATTTCTACTGCTTCATCAGTATTAGCAATAATGTTAATAAAAAACGCACCATCAACCGACGGGTTTGGGAAAATAGATACTTGGGCTTCGTTTTGCTCCACACTGCGTATACCGGTAGTGTTTTTTATATATCTTATTCTACTATTCCCCAAATCAGAAATATATAAATTGCCCATATTGTCTATCTTAGCAGAGGAAGGTG
>Ga0164296_1004618_pt1 | contig 12424 bp, 12 predicted proteins | sample GEODES057metaG_FD_113533 | JGI IMG/M metagenome (GOLD analysis project Ga0164296, IMG submission 113533) | Dystrophic lake water microbial communities from Trout Bog Lake, Wisconsin, USA - GEODES057 metaG | ecosystem: Environmental > Aquatic > Freshwater > Lake | place: USA: Trout Bog Lake...
CGTATCACGCCACTGAAAAATCAGTTCCGCTCGGCCTGGCACCACGCTGGGCGCGCCGGGAAATACCCTGAAATCGCCCGCCGTCCAGACCGTCAGCGGGCCGGCCAGCCGAGGAAACAGGTCTTCGACCGCGGCAAGGAATTTCACCAGCGCCACACCGGCATCCTTGCGCTTGGGCATGCGCGTCGTGCCGGCATGGTTCTGCTCACCGACAAAGCCGATCCGGTAGCGCTTGCTGCCGACGATGCCGGTGACGACACCCAGCTTCAAGCCGTTGTCCTCAAGCTCGCACCCCTGTTCGATATGCGCTTCCAGATAGCCGATATAGCGGGTCTGATCGACGCGCTGCCGCGGCAGACCGGCCAGACCCGCCTCTTGCAGCGCATCGCGCAGCGCTTGCCCGGTCTCGCGCTTGACGATGCCGTCCATGTCCGCCTCGCTCAGCAACCCGCAGAACGAGCGGCTGCCGAGGAAACTCAGGAAATGCCCCTCCTCATCGGCGAAGGCGGCGACGTCGATGCCGGTGCCGAGGACGCGGGCGGCTTCCAGCCCGAAGACCACGCCCAGGATCCCGTCCAGCCAGCCGGCATGGTTCTGCGTTTCGGTATGGCTGCCGGTCAGCAACTTGCGGCCCGGCGTGGGGTCGCGGCCGTAGACATTGCCGATACCGTCGATTTCCGCCGCCAGCCCGGCTTGCGTCAGTTGCTCCACCAGCCAGTGGCGGGCGCGCATGTCGTCGGGCGAGAAGGTCGGCCGGTGCACCCCGGTTTTATAGGTGCCGATCGCCCGTGCGGCAGCGAGGTCACGCAGAACGCGGTCACCGTCGATCGAGGGCATGCAGTCAGGCTCCTGTTGGCTGAGATCCGGCGTTGCAGTGCACCATATCGGCCAACCCCCATCAAGGCTGCTAACGTCCAGGCTGCTAACGCCGGTCCGCATGTCCTAGGGCCGCGCGCCGCTGTCCTTTGGTGGGCGAGTGGCGCATGCGGCGGGTGCGTCTGACCCAGCGCGACAGCGTTGCTCGACTTAGCGGCAATGACCGCTTGGCTCAGAGCCAGGGGGCGCTTGCCAAAGGGGCGCTTGCCATAGGGGACGGATCGCGCGGCGACAAGCCGCGCCGGCACCGCGCGACCAAGGCCGGAGGATCGCTCCCCCGGCCGGCAAGGCGTTACTGAACCGACGAATAAGGCGTCGGCGCCAGCATGTAGTTGGTGACCTTGGCGACGATCGGGCCATTCGCCTCGGTTTGCGCGCGGGCGGCATGCCATTCCGGATCGGCCTGGAAGGCGTTCCACTTCTGCTCCCGCTCCGCCAGGGATTCCCAGGCCAGCATGTAATACAGGGTCATGTTCGACTCGCCGATCAGCGTCGTCCAGAACCCAGCCTGCTTGATGCCGTGCTTTTCCCAGATTTTCAGCGTGATGGTGGAGAAACGCTTGTTCAGGTCCGGCAGACGGCCCGGCACGGCTTCGTAGATACGCATTTCGTAGATCATGGTTTCCTCCTGGTCTTTAATAACCCGGCTAGTCTGCGGCCCCCGGGCGCACGCGGCAAGGTCTGCACCCCCGCGCCCGGTTGAAATCCACCGCCGTCAGTGAGAGTTTCCGCCGCATGCATCCCGCCCTGACAGCCCAACCCGCAACGCCCAAATCCCCTGGGAGTCCCCCTGGGAGGCCGCTGGGGCATCCCCTGGGGCATCCCCTGGGGCATCCTTTTGGGCATCCCCTTGGGCAGACCCCAGCGCCCCGGCGCCGGATCGCCCGCGGGCCGCACAACCAATGAGCGGTCATACCGACATCGTCGCCCATGGCTGGGTCGCCCGCGCCCCCGCCGCCTGGCGGCCCTATCTGCTGCTGGCCCGCCTGGATCGCCCGATCGGCACCTGGCTGCTGTTTCTGCCCGGTCTCTGGGGCATTCTGCTGGCCCGCCCGGCGGTCACCGAGGTGGTGCGGCTGATCGTCCTGTTCGGCGTCGGCAGTCTGGTGATGCGCTCCGCCGGCTGCGTCGTGAATGATCTGTGGGACCGTGACATCGACCGCAAAGTGGCGCGCACCGCCGGCCGCCCGCTGGCCTCCGGCGCGCTGCGGGCACGCCATGCGATGGTGTTTTTGGCCCTGCTGCTGGCAGCGGGCTTGGCGATCCTGCTGCAACTCAATCCGCTGTCGCAGGGCCTGGGCGTCGCCTCCTTGGTGCTGGTCGGCCTGTATCCGCTGGCCAAGCGAGTCACCTGGTGGCCGCAACTGGTGATGGGCTTCACCTTCGGCTACGGTGCGCCCATGGGGTATGCGGCGGCATCCGGCCGAGCGGATGTGACCTGCGCGGCGCTGTATGTGACGGCGATCCTGTGGGATCTGGGGTTTGACACCATCTACGCCCATCAGGACCGCGAAGACGACGCCCTCATCGGCGTTCGCTCCACCGCTCGGCTTTTTGGCCAGCACACAAGGCCATTCCTCGCCGCCTGCTATGCCGCGACCATCGCCGCCCTGGCGCTGGCGGGCTGGCTGGCACATCTGGGCCCCTGGTTCTATCCCGCCCTGGCCCTGCCCGCCGCCCAGTTGGCGCGCCAGGTCATCGTCCTGGATATCAACGACCCGGCCTTGTGCCTACGCCTGTTCCGCGCCAACCGAGAGGTCGGTCTGGCGGTCGGCCTGGCCATCCTGGCCGGCTGGTTGTGAGCGACCGGGCAGACTTCATTCGCCGCCATACCTTGCCCGGCTGTGCGCCGCATGTGCCGGAAATCCGCCTGTTCCTGGCCAGCGAACTGACGCCGATCTGGCAAGCGACAGAGACCTGGCTGGCGGAAAACAACGTCGATCCGCCGTTTTGGGCCTTCGCCTGGCCCGGCGGCCAAGCCTTGGCGCGCCATATCCTGGACAATCCCGCCTTGGTCGCCGGTAAGCGCGTGCTGGATTTCGCCGCCGGTGGCGGCATCGCCGCCATCGCCTGCGCCCAGGCCGGTGCGGCGCGGGTGGAGGCAGCCGAGATCGACCCCTTCGCCCTGGCCGCCATCGCGCTGAACGCGGACTTGAACGGCGTGACGGTTCACCCCGTCGGCGACGTCGTCGGCGCGGCCAATCGCTGGGACCTGATCATGTGCGGCGATGTCTGCTACGAGGCGGCGATGACCGGGCACATCATGCCCTGGTTGTCCGGCCTGACAGCGGCATCCGAGGTCTGGATCGCCGACCCCGGCCGCCGCTATCTGCCCCCCGCCGGCCTGCATCCTTTCGCCCGCTACCGCATCGACACCTCGCTGGAACTGGAAGACAGCACCAGCCGCGCGGTCGTGCTCTACCGGCTAGGCTGACCAACCAGCGCGCCGCCGCCGCGCCTGGACCCGGTATCGCTAACGACGCCGGACGCGCCACCCACATCCATCAGCCCCGTGCCGATCGGTCCCGCGCCGGTCGGTTCCGTGTCGGTCGGCCCAGCGTCGGTCGGTTCCGTGTGGAACGGCGCCGGATCCATCAGCCCCGTGTCGATCAGCTCCGTGTCGATCAGCCCCGTGTCGATCAGCCCCTGTCAGGCCGGTTCCGCGCCGATTAGCCCCATGCCGATCAGCCCCATGCCGATCAGCCCCCTGCCGATCAGCCCCCTGCCGATCAGCCCCCTGCCGATCAGCCCCCTGTCAGGCCGGTTCCGCCTGACGCGCGACGGCGGGCGCGGCGGGTAGCCAGACGCTGACGGTGGTGCCGACGCCTTCCGTGCTTTCGATCGACAACTGGCCGCGATGGCGGCTGACGATGTGCTTGACGATCGCCAGGCCCAAACCCGTGCCGCCGACGGCGCGCGACCGGCCTTTGTCGACGCGATAGAAGCGCTCGGTCAGCCGCGGCAAATGCTCCTTCGCGATGCCGATGCCCTGATCGGCGACCGCCAGCACCACCCCCGGCCGGTTCGGCCACCGATCATCCGATCCCTCGCCGCCCGCCGCTAGGCGCAGGGTCAGCGTCAGCATACTGCCCTCGCGGCCATATTTCAGGCCGTTATCCAGCAGGTTCTGCAGCACCTGCGCCATCTGGTCGGCGTCGCCGGCAACCGGCGGCAGCCTGTCGTCGATCTCCCGCGTCAGCGTCACCGAGCGCTGTGCCAGCCGCGGTTCGAACCCGGCCGTCAGCCGCTCTATCAGTCGCGGCAGGTCCAGCGGATCGGACGGTGCTTGGTGTTCGGTCAGTTCGATGCGCGACAGGCTCAACAGGTCGTCGATCAGCCGGTTCATCCGCGCACCCTGTTCGGCCATGATCTCCAGAAAGCGCTGCTGCGCTTCGGCATCGTCCCGCGCCGCGCCTTGCAGGGTTTCGATGAAGCCGATCACCGATGCCAGCGGCGTGCGCAATTCATGGCTGACATTGGCGACGAAGTCGGCGCGCATACGCTCCACCATCCGTTCCCGGGTGCGGTCGGATAGCACCACCAGCACCCTGCCGCCGTCGGCCAGAACCGGGTCCATCGGCACGGCGGCGGCGTTGACCTCCCGCGACAAGGGTGCCCGCAGGGATAGTTCGGCGGTTTGCGGCTCGCTCTGCGATACCGCCCGATCGATGGCGCCGCGCAGGCTGGGGTGGCGCAGCACGGCGCCGATGTCCGTGCCGAAGGCGGCCCGCGCCGCGGCGTTGCTGCGCCGCAGAGTGCGATCGGCGGCGACGACGATCACCGGGTCGGGGAGGCGTTCCAAAATCAGCGTATCGGCGCGCCGAGCCTGTGCCTCTTGTTCGGCGACGGCGGCGAGGCGACGGGCGAGGCGGTCGAGTTCGCGGGCGATCGGCTCCATGAACACGGATCGCGCCGGCGTGTCGCCCGCCGGCACCTCGGCGCGGGCGATCTGGCGCAGCACCTGCGTCAACCGATCCAGATCACGCAGCCAGAGCACGGCGAGACTGAGGGCGGCGACGGCGGAGACGGCCACGACGATGGCGGCGGGCCAGAACGCCACCCAGCCGACCAGCACCATGACCGCCAAGGCCATGATCGGCGTGCTGGCCACGATGGCCGCGGTGCTCAGGGTTCGCATCAGACCCCCTCGGGCAATGGCGTGACGCCGGCGGCGCGATGCCGGCCCAAGGTCGGCAGCTGGGTCGAGCCCAGAGGCGGGTGCTGGGTCGGGCCCAGGGCCGGGGCCAGGGGCGGGGCGAGCGTCGGGTCCAAGGTCGGGCCCAGGGCCGGACGCATGGTCGGGCGCGCGGCCAGCGGATGTGTCGGCGCCCGCATCGGGACGCACATCAGCGCGCCCGATCGTGATGCGGTCGGGACGGCTGCCAGCATGTCGAAGCCTCGCCTGCGTGCCATCGGATTCTTACCTCATCGCCGACATTGGCATATCGGCGCTGCCATTGTCTTCGCAGATTTGATGACATCGCGTTGCAGGGCTGGATTTCTGCCCCGGGCGTCGCGCGGGGAGCGCGCGGAAGGGGTACGCGGGGAGCGCGCGGGAGGGGCACCGCGGAGAGCGCGCGGGAGGGGCGCGCGGGGAGCGCGCGGGAGGGGCGCGCGGGGAGCGCGCGGGAAGGTCGCGCTAGGTGCCCAGTACCCAATGAGGCGTTCAGTGCCGGCGCGGCGCTACGGCGGCGGATCCGACCCCTGCAAAAACGCCGCCGTCTCGGCAATCACCTGCGCCAACCCGGCACGCCGCACCGTCACCCCATCAGGAAAGGCCGAGAGAATGCGGCTCGGCGCCTGCCGGTCCAGCAGCACGAACACGCCGCGATCCTGTGATCGGCGGATCAGGCGGCCAAACGCCTGGCGCAACCGCAGCCGCACGATCCGGTCGTCATAGGCTTTCGGCTCCCCCCCCGACAGATGCACCCGCCGCTCCCGGTGCAGAATATCGGGGCGCGGCCAAGGCGTGCGCTCGAACACCACCAGCCGCAGCGCCGATCCCGGCACATCGACGCCGTCGCGCATCGCATCGGTGCCCAGCAGGCACGACTCCTCCTCGGTGCGGAAGATGTCCACCAAGGTGGCATTGCCCATCGCATCGACATGCTGGGCATAGAGCGGGATGCCCGCCTGCTCCAGATCCGGGACGATGCGCTGGTGCACGGCGCGCAGGCGCGCAATCGCGGTGAACAACCCCAGCGCGCCACCGCCCGCGGCCAGAAACAGCGCCCGATAGGCCGCGGCCAACTGATCGAGGTTATTGGACGCCATATCCGTCACCACGAAAGCCCGTGTCTGCGCCGCATAATCGAACGGCGAGGCCACCGCGGCGCGGATCGCCGGCGACGGCAGGTGCGGCGCGCCAACCCGAGCCTCGGCGATTTCCCACGCCCGTTCGGCATCCGCCTCCCCACCATCGCGCAGCGTCGCCGAGGTCACCAGCAAGCCCGAGGCCGGGGTGGCCAGGGTGGCGGCGAAGGGGATCGTCGGGTCCAGCCAGTGGCGGTGCAGCCCCATATCGGTGTCCTGCGTCACGCTGCGCCGATCCAGCCGCAGGAACATCACATGCGCCTGCCGGTCACCCGGCTCCTGCTCATGCCCGATCAACGCGGCCAGCATGGTCTGCCAGGATTTCAGCGGGTTCAGCGCCCGCCGGGTCAGCGAGCGGTCGATCGCCTCGATCCGCAGGCGGCTGGCTTCGTCCAACTCTTCGGCTTCGTCGGCCAGCCGAGCGAGCAGGCGCTGGCGGAATGTGTCCAGCGGCTGCACGATGCGCTCCAAGGCGCGGGCCAGCGTATCGGCCGCGTCGACCAACGCCTCACTCGCCGGGAAAACATCGCATTCCAGACTGGTCGCTCGGCTGTCATCGGGGCCGGCGGCGCGCGCCAGCACCTGCTGGCGGATCAGCCGCAGCAGCGTCTCGGTCGGGTTGCGCTGGCCCGGCTCGATGCCGGTGATGGGCGGCCCCTCTTCCTGCATGCGGCTGGCCCAGTCCGACGACGGCAGAGCGGTCGCCGCCTGCAAGGCCGCATCCAGCGGGGTCAGCAGGTCGGGGCGATCGGCGACCAGGTCTTCAACCCGCTTGCGCAGCCCACGGGCACGCGACCGGCCGCCTTCCGCGCCGCGCAGCCAGCGCCGCAGTTCCGCCGTTTCGGCGCCGGATAAAGCGGCGGAAAAGGCCGAGTCGGCAGCCTCGAACACATGATGGCCTTCGTCGAACACGTAGCGTGAGGGCACCGCATCGTCGTCCAACCCGCCCCAGGCGGCCTGCGCCATGATCAGCGCGTGGTTCGCCACCACCAGATCCGCGGTGCGTGAGCGGCGGATCGTATGCTCCACGAAGCAGCGGCGGTAATGCGGGCAGCCGGCGTGGATACATTCGCCGCGCCGGTCTTGCAGGCTGGCGATCAGGCCGCCGCCATACAATTCCGTGATCCAGCCGGGCAGGTCGCCGCCCTGGATATCGCCGTCATCCGATACCCGCGCCCAGCGCGCGATCAGCCCCAGCGGGATGACGGTCTGGTTCATGAACCCCGCCGTGCCGCCGGCGATCGCTTCCTCCAGGTTCAGCAGGCACAGATAGTTCTCCCGCCCCTTGCGGATCACCACGCGTCGGCGGCGCTGCGTCGGGTCGGGGATCACGCGCGCCAGTTCGGCGTCGATCTGGCGTTGCAGGTGGCGGGTGAAGGTGCTGATCCACACCGCGCCCTTGTTCTTTTCCGCCCAGAGGATGGCCGGTGCCAGATAGCCCAGCGTCTTGCCGGTGCCGGTGCCGGCTTCGGCCAGCACCAGATGCGGGTCGCCCTTGCTCTGCCGCGGCTCGAACGCGGCCACCGCGGCGCTGGCATAATCGGCCTGGCCGGGCCGCTGTTCCGCCCCCGGGCCCAGGATGGTTGCCAGCCGCGCGCGCGCTTCGGCCGAGGAGATCGGATGCGCCGAGGGTGCCGGCGGTGCCGCCGCGTCTTCCCACTCCGGCAGGACTTTCCAGACCTTCAGCGGTTCGTTGGAGCCGGTCGCGCCGGGCTGGCCGAGCGCATGGGTGATGTAGGGGCCCCAGGGCCAGCCGGCGTTTTGCATGCGGGCTGCGAGTGTGGCGGCGTCGCGGTTGATCAGCGTATCCCGCGCCTGGGCGATCTGGTGCAGCAGCATGGCGGCGAGGTCGGGCAGGCGGCTGACCTCGTCTTCCAGGCTGCGCGGCATATGCGGGTCTTCTAGCGCCAAACCCAGGCCGCGCGGCGTCGGCGCGCAGGTTTCGGCCGGCCGGACGAAGGCGAAGAGTTCCAGCAGATCGAAGGCTTGGCCCGGGCGCATGCCAAGCCGGCGGAACGTCGCCGGGGCGTGTACCAGGATCGGCGGTGGCATCTGGCGCAGACGCTCCGCCGCGTCGTGCGTCGGCAGCACGACGACCTCGCCATCCGGGGTGAGGATGGCGGCTCTGCCGGGGCCCGCCACCACGCAGGGTGAGTCGGGTAGCGCGATCGGAGATGTCACACGCGGCTTGTAGCGGCGGGTTGGTCAGCCGCCAAAGGATTCGTCGTGGTCATGCCCTGGCGAGGTGCTGCAGGCGGTGGAATCCCGCGCTGGATCGGCTGCGACATCCGGCGCTGCACAGGCAGTGGCATCCCGCGCTGGATCGGCGCCGAACACCTCCTGCCATGCCGCCATCAGTGCCACGTCGGCGTCGTGCATCGTCACCGGGATGCCCAGACCGGCCAGGCTGGTCACGCCGTATTGCGGCAGGCCACAGGGCACGATGCCGCCGAAGTGGGACAGGTTCGGCTCGACGTTCAGGGCCACGCCGTGCCAGGTGACCCAACGGCTGACGCGCACGCCGATGGCGGCGATTTTCGACTCGCCGCCGGTTTTCGGGTCCTGCACCCAGATCCCGACTCGGCCGGTCCGGCGTTCGCCTTTGACGTTGAAGCGATCCAGGGTGCGGATCAGCCATTCCTCCAGCCCCGAGACGTAGCAGCGGATATCCTGCGCCGGCACGCTGCCGTGGCGGCGCATCAGGTCCAGCATCACATAGCCGGTGCGCTGGCCGGGGCCGTGATACGTCCATTGCCCGCCGCGGCCGGCGTTGTAGGTGGGGAAGCGGGTCGGGTCGGTCAATTCCTCGGGCTTGGCCGAGGTGCCGGCGGTGTAGAGCGGCGGGTGCTCCACCAGCCAGACCTGCTCGCCGGCGGTGCCGGCGCGGATGGCGGCGACGCGCGCTTGCATGGTCGCGAGGGCGGTTTGGTAGTCGGTGAGGCCATCTTCGATGCGCCATTCGACCTGTGTGTGCATTGTGGTCATTGAACCCTGTCCGGTCATCCGCTATATGCCCGCCTTCCTTGGACCACGGTGCGGTCGTGGCGGAATGGTAGACGCGCAAGCTTGAGGTGCTTGTGGGGGAAACCTCGTGGAAGTTCGAGTCTTCTCGACCGCACCAATCCGCCTTTTTCCGAATGGCCGATACGCGTCCTGATCCGGCTTGATCGGCCGGTTCGTCGTCTTCCCCCTCTCCGACCCGATGAATCAAGCCGCCGTTCATGGCAGGCGGCGCTGCCACGACGAAACTGTGGCTGCCGGCGCCATCGTTCGTTTACCATGACCGATCATATGATGCTTGATGCTTGATGCTTGATGCTTGATGACAGATGCGGAGGCTCCCTCATGCGCACCACCCTCACCATCGACGACGATGTCCTGCAGGCCGCCAAGGGCATCGCCAGCCAGCGCAACGCCACCATCGGCGCCGTCATCTCCGCGCTCGCTCTGCAGGCGCTGCAACCGGCCACGCCCGCGCCAGAGCGGCGCAACGGTATCCCGCTGTTGCCGCGCCGGCCCGACGCGATGCCGGTGACGCCGGAGATCGTCAGCCGGTTGCGGGACGAAATCCCCGAGTGACCTATCTGCTGGATGTGAACGTGCTGATCGCGCTGCTCGATCCGGCGCATATTCAGCACGACACGGCGCACGCTTGGTTCGCCGAGGAGGGCCACACCGCCTGGGCCACCTGCCCGCTCACCGAGAACGGGGTGCTGCGCATCATCGGCCATCCGAGATACCCAAACTCACCGGGTTCACCCGCCGCGGGTCGCGACGATGTCAACGCCGTCTTCTGGGCCTGGGGCGCCGATCCGCCCCACAAAGTGCGGGTCGTCGACGATTTTGGGCGTTTGCCGAACGATGGGTGGTCGTGGCGCCGGCCGTGAGCGATAGAAGACCACGCTATCGATCAGCCCGGCGCCCTTTCATCAGCGATAGACCTACCGCGTCAGCGCCGCCGCGCCCCACACCGTGATCGTCCACAGCGCCAGCAGCAGCACCTGCGCGCCGACCGGCAGCACCGGCGCCGGGTCCTCGGGCCCGATCGGCTCGCCGCCGTTCAGCGCCAGCGCCGTCAGCGGCAGGTAGATGACGAAATTGACCAGCGTCGCCAGCAGCAGCGCGCTGATCGCCGCGCCGATGCCGAAGACAAAGCCGACGGCAAGGCCGACCAGGGCGTGCGGCACCCCGGGCAGCCAGGGCTGGCCGATGGAAACAGGAAAGCCCGTCAGGGCGCGGAAAGCGCGCATTGCTCTAGCTCCTTAGCGCCGCGGAAAGGTTTTCATGGAAATCGAGGCCGTTGATCGTGCGCTGAACGGCCTTGCTGCGGATGACGAAATCGCCGAACCGCTCACCGGCCTTGCGCGCCTTCGCATAGGCGGCGAACAGCGGCGCCAGCGCGGCGACGATCCCCGCCTCGTCCACATCGCGCTTGTACAGCTTGCTCAGCCGCGTGCCCTCATGCGCGCCGCCGAGATACAGGTTGTAGATACCCGGCGTGCGACCCACCAACCCGATCTCCGACACATAAGGCCGCGCGCAGCCGTTCGGACAGCCGGTCATGCGGATGGTGATGTCGTCCTCGGCCAAGCCCGCCTTGTCGAGTTCGTCCTCCAGCCGCGAGATCAGATCGGGCAGATAACGTTCGCTCTCGGCCAGCGCCAGCCCGCAGGTCGGCAGCGCGACGCAGGCCATGCCGTTGCGGCGCAGCCCGCGTACGTGGCCGTCCAGCCTCGCCGAAGCAAGAATATCGGCGATCGCCTGACGATGCGCCCGCGGAATGTCCGCCAGGATCAGGTTCTGGTTCGCCGTCATGACGAAACGTCCGACATCCAGTTCGGCGATGCGATGCAGCGCCGTCAGCATGTCGCCCTTGATGCGCCCGTTCTCGACGAACAGCGTGATGTGGGAGAAGCCGTCCGTGTCGTCCACCCAGCCGAGGCGGTCGCCGTTCGACTCGAACGTGTAATCCCGCGCCGTCTCAAGCGGTTTCGACAGGCGTTCGTTGACCAGTTCGGCGAAGCGCTTCAGGCCCATCGTGTCGATGGTGTACTTGACGCGGGCATGCTTGCGGTTGGAACGATCTCCGTGGTCGCGCTGCACGGTGACGACGGCCTCGGCCACTTCGACCGCCTGATGCGCGGGGCAGAAGCCGATCACGTCGCCGACGCGTGGATAGGTCTCAGGCTCGCCATGCGTCATGCCCATGCCGCCGCCGACGACGATGTTGTAGCCGATGATACGATCGTTCTCGACGATGGCGATGAAGCTCAGGTCCTGGGCGAAGGCGTCCACATCGTTGTGCGGCGGCAACGCGAGGCCGATCTTGAACTTGCGCGGCAGATAGGTGCGGCCCAGGATCGGCTCGTCTTCCTCGATGCCGCCGGCGACCTTCTCCTCATCCAGCCAGATCTCGTGCCAGGCGCGGGTGCGCGGCAGCAGGTGCTCCGAGATGTCGGTGGCCAGTTGCCGCAGTTCCGCCGCATGGGCGCGGTGCCACGGCGCGACGGTGGTGATCACGTTGCGGTTGACGTCGCCGCAGGCCGCGATCGTATCCAGCAATTGCGCGTGCAACCCCTGCATCAGCGGCTTGAGGTTGCCCTTCAGCACGCCGTGATACTGGATCGTTTCGCGCGTGGTCAGACGGATCGTGCCGTTGGCGCGCTCCAGCGCGATCTTTTCCACGCCCAGCCACTGCTTCGGCGTCAGCGATCCGGCCGGCACGCGCAGCCGCACCATGAACGAGAACGCCTTCTCCATCCGCTGCTTGCCGCGTTCGGCGCGCAGGTCGCGGTCGTCCTGCTGGTAGAAGCCGTGGAACTTGGTCAGCTGGGTATCGTCGTCGGCCAGCGCGCCGGTTTCGATGTGGATCAGGCCGTCCGCGATCGTGCCGCGCAGAAGGTTGCTGGCGGACTTGATGCGTTCGTTGGCGGAGAGGGGGGGACGGGGGGCGTCCATGGTTCGAGCCTCTGTCATAGCTGGGGTAGCCGCCGAGCGGCCATCAGGGAAAGGTTAGTAGACGTCGCGGAGGTAGCGGCCCTCGCGGCGGATGCTGTCGAGTTCGGCCTTGGCGCCGTCTGCGTCGGTCCCCGCCTGATCGGCGATGATCCGCAGCAGCGCCGCATGGACGTCCTTCGCCATCGCCGTCGCGTCGCCGCAGACGTAGAGCGCGGCGCCGTCCTTCAGCCAGCGATAGAGGTCGCGCCGGGACTCCCACAGCGCGTGCTGGACATAG
>Ga0164296_1004622_pt1 | contig 12417 bp, 8 predicted proteins | sample GEODES057metaG_FD_113533 | JGI IMG/M metagenome (GOLD analysis project Ga0164296, IMG submission 113533) | Dystrophic lake water microbial communities from Trout Bog Lake, Wisconsin, USA - GEODES057 metaG | ecosystem: Environmental > Aquatic > Freshwater > Lake | place: USA: Trout Bog Lake...
AGCTTTTGTGGCCTGGTCAAGCACCAGGCCTGACACGGCGCCGCCTGTCCCTGCCGGCGCTACACACTTCACCTCCTGCACCGCATGCGCAACAGCTGCCTCGTCTGGGGCAGTCAGCACCACGTGCGCGCCCTGCGCTGCCAGCAGACCTGCCACAGCCAGGCCGATGCCTTGGGAGCCGCCTGTGAGGAGGACGACGTCCCCGGGAGCTGCGTGCTGCCACCACGGCGCTCGTGTGCGTGCTTTATGATAGCCCAGAAGTCGGCGAAGCAGAGACACCTGCACAGCGGGCGGTGAGAGGCCAAGTTGACACACCTTGTGGCTCTGTGCGGTCCGGTTGCAGACCAGTTGCGGAGGTAAATTCGCGCACCGTATGACTCCACACCAGCGCTAGTGACCAGGAGAGGAGAGCCAGCACGTTGGCCGGAGAATACATGGATTCTCTTTGCCTTGACCTTGACGCATGCGCAGTGCCCATGCAAGCTCGTCATGTTCACATCGTGCGTGATACGGACCCGACACCACCGGAGAGCGCCCTGGGAAACGTCCTTTAACTCATCGCTGACTGCCAGGTCATCACGTGCAGTGTTTTCTTCCCTGTTCGCCGGCACCATGTCGACTGACCTCAAGCACCTCGGTTTCGTCAAGTCCTACGCCACCACCGGCGTCGAGGCGGTGGCCAACAGCAAGACGTGCGTTCACGAGCACCGGGCTGTGACCTGTGTGCTTTGCCCTCTCTCCTCCTTTGCGCTGACTCCACCTCCTCCTCCACCGGACACAAAGGTACGCCAAGGCCGTGCAACTGTACACCGGCACCAAGGAGAGCAGCGGCGCCCTGAAGTCCGGCCTTGAGGTCCTGGAGGGCCTGGTGCACACCTACGCCACGCCCCTGGCACAGAAGGCCACAGCCTACGCGCCCACGGCTCTCGCCATTGCCGACGCCAAGGTGCGAGACACGTGCAGACGCCGCGTCACGCGCGCCCAGGGCTCCTCTTCCTACTGGAAGGGTCACAACTGTCGCCTTCGGCACACGGCCCCCTCTTGCCTTGCGACGAACCCACGAGCACGCACGCGTGAAGCCTCTCGCCGCCTGTAGCTTTATGCATGGTCGTCGCCACGCAGCTGACTGACGCACGCGTGTGTCTCGCGTCGTGGTAGGCGGACGCTGCAGTGAAGTACGCAACGAGTGTTTACGAGAAGCAGGTGTTGCCCAGCACGCCGGTGCAGACGGCGCTGGCGCTGAAGAACTCACTTGCGGAGCGCCAGGCTGCGAACCTGGCGGCGTTCGTCCAGGTGCGCTGCGTTCGTTCAGGGAGGTTGGGCACACCTCCAAGGGCTTTCGGGTTTGGAACGTGGGCCCCGGCTAGCGGCGCTGGAGCGAGACTGTGGCGCGCACACGCGACCGTGTACCTTCGTGCTTGGCCTTCGCGCCCCGGGCAGCTGCTCGCGTGTGCCGGTCTCTCCTTGGCCGCGTGCCTCGAAAAGGTGGTTGCTGGGTAGTTAGTGGCTTCCGACAAACCTCGCTGCCCCCTTCCACACCGCGTGCGGAGACGCGGTGAGGAGCACGAGTCACGCACGTGGGACACTGCCTCACCCTCCCACGCACTTCACACCCCGTACCCCGTCCCGTTCCTGCCCCTGGCCTCTCACTCTCCGCGTTCACCTGGCACCGCCCCAACAGGCTCGCGCGGAGTACTTCGCACTCATCGAGGCGCATGTGGAGGCCCTGAAGACCAAGGGCGTCGCCCTCAGCCACGAGGCGCAGGCGGCTCTGACCACCGCCATCGCCGATGCCCGTGCCCGCGCCACATCTGAGGCTCACGCCGCGCTGTCCAAGGTGTCGGCTGCCTGGGACGCGTTCTGCGCCACGCCCAGCGTCGCCAAGGCGCTGGAGGCGGCTACTCCGGCTGTCGCTGCGGCCAAGACGAAGGCGATTTCTGCGCTGAACTATGTCGTGTCGACGGAGCAGTACAAGACCTACGTTGCTCCCCGTGTGACCTACGTTGCCAGCCAGCCCCGCGTGCAGGCTGTTGTGGCCAAGGTCCGGCCGCTGGTGGCGGCGTTCTGAACTCGCATGCATCCATACAAGCGCATTCTTTCTTTCTGAAGGCGAACCCAGACATTTGTGTAAGACGGTAATTGACGCCGCATCTTGATCAAAAGCTCGCCCGTGTAAGGTAATTCCACTTGCAAACAGCCGTCATGACAGCTGTTTGGCATCTGTGAGCCCAAGACTGTCAGTACAGACGCGATGCCACGTCGACATTCATAGCCCAAATTCCCTTGCCATGGCACGTACTCCGTTCCGATGTGCGACTCCTACACCCTGCGCGCCTGCAGATGCAAGGCGTCCCGCTGGGCGGCACAATGAGTGACTGAACACCGAGCTCTTCCTCGCAGACGGAGGCTGGCAGTATGGACGGAGCGGAGCACACACCGCTCCTGGCTTCGCCGTCTGCGACTGGCGGGGTGAGCACTGCTGGCGGGGCGCACCACCGGCATAGACATATGAGTGCACTCGACGTCACAGTCAGCGCTCACCACAGTGCACGGCGACTGAGGCGCAGAACGACGCTCCTGGGCAGTGGTGGCCGCGTAAACCATGCGCCCATGGGTCTTTTCAGCAGCTTCCTCTTCCTCAGGTGAGTGCCCCACTCGTCTGCCCCCTGGCCGGCCTCTCCCAAACTCACTCCCGCTGCGCGCATTCCCGGCGCTCCAGCAACTTGATCACCGGACCAGGCATCCTGGGCCTGCCTGCGGCCTTCCGCTTCGGCGGCTATCTCCTCGGCGGCAGTCTGACACTCGCCTTTGGCGTCCTCTCCGCCCTGAGCATCGCGTTCATCGCGCACGCCTGTCGCACGTACCGCGTCGTCGGCTTGCGCGCAACAGTCGCGCCTGGCGCGTATGAGCACAGTTTGAACCACGCGCCTCACTTGGAGTTGGAGACGCTGGTTCGCGGACTGGGCATCAAAGTGGTGTGGGCCGTCTTCCAGGTGGTGTTCCTGTGCGCGATGGCTTTGATGGCAGTCAGCTGCATCGTGGTCACCAGTGCGGGGCTGGATGCACTCTCCATGCTTCTGCTCGGCAACGCATGGGGAGTACAGCTGCACCCTTCTGTCAAGTGGGTCTCCTCCTGTCCACAGGCCGCCACAGCGTCTTCGCCGCCGCCATCGTGTGCTGGCCAGTCTGCATTTGCGAACATCACAGCCGATGGCGGACTGCTCGTGTCCTTAGGCTACTTGCTGTGTGTCGCAATCACGCTGCCCATGTCCCTCATCGACGTGTCGGACACCTTCCAGGCGGCGACCTACTTCGCAAGCCTCATCTGCTTGCTGCAATTGATCACCAAGTTCTTCACCATGGCGTTCACACACTCGCATGCCGCTGCGGAGTCGGCCACTGCTGTGGGCATGGGCCATGCGCATCCGCCCGCGCTGGGATGGAATCCCGGCTTGGCGCTGGAGGTCAGCTTCTGGTCATGGTGCATTTCCTTTGCGGGGCCGATGTGGGTTGAGGAAAAGGACGTGAGCACGCCGCTGGTTCTTCCCCTGGTGTACTCCTTTGGCCATCGTGTTGTTCTCGACCTCCTCCTTGGCTGGTCCGGCGCAGCCGCCTTTCCCCACATGGCACCTAGCACACTCAACATACTGCAAGCAGTGGCAACGCACCCGGCGTGCGGCACATTGACGAAAGTGTGCGGCACTGTGTTTGTTGTGTCCAGCCTGGCGCCTAATATCGTGGACTACGCCATGGTGGCATCTCGAAATCTAGAGTGCCATGTCGGCACGGGCGTAGCCAACTTGCTGGGCATTGGTCTGCCGTTCGCAACTGCGTGGGCTTTCTACGGCGGGGCTTCTTTCGCCAACCTCGTGAATGCGGCCAGCCCGCTCCTGAACGGCTTGGTCCAGTTTGTGGTGCCCGCACTGATGTTCCGCGCATACACACGTCTTGATACCGAGGAATCTGGCGATGGCGCAGGCAGCGGGCCAACTCTCAAGATCATGACGCTGCACGCATACGAACGCACCTGGCGGCGTCTCGCACTACTGATCGCGGGGGGAATAACGGGGCTGATCGTGCTCACGTACTGCTTGACGGGACTTGCCAGCGACGGGAAAATCCATCCTGCATCTGGCGCAGCGATTGTGACGGATTACGTAAATGCGGAAGTGAGCTCGGGTTGAGTTTGGAGGATATGACGATATGAAACACGCGCGGCCACCATAATAACTTCATACGTCTGTGGTCCGTCGCTCGCGTTTTCTGGTCTTCGACCCCCACCCCCACACATTTGAAGTGCTTCTATGCCCCATCCAACACTCTCACGTTCCCAGAGCCTCGATCCGCATGACGGTGCTCCGGCACAGAGGACAGATCGCCAGGTCCGCAACGCAGGTGTAGCAGAAGCTGCTATGTCTGCACGGCAACAACTGCACGTCCACCGGCTGCTCCACGCAAATAGCACAGATGCCCTCCTCCGGTTCATCAGCATAGCCGCCAACACCACCACCAGCGCTAGCATGATGGCCACCTGCTACGTCATCATCGAAGAGCATCTCCACTGAAGCAGCAGCGGCATGCATTGCGACGTCCGTGTCGTCTTCAGTCACGCCCAGTGCTGCCAGTGCGACGCTGTTGGCGAACGGGTCATCAGCATTGGAGGCGCCCAGCAAGCTGCCGTGTGCGCGGCCGCCACCGGCAGAGCTGCCGAGGAGGCTGAATACGCGGCCTCCGGCAGCGCTGTGCCCGTTCACGCCGCGTCCGCCTAACATGTCACCAAAGCCATCAGCAAGTCTGCCTGGTTGTTGATGCTGTCCGCGCGAACCTGTGGGCGGCGACGTGGGCGCTTGCTGCATGAACCCACCCGTAGCCAGGCGGCTGTTCTGCAGGTTGTATGCGGAAGCGCCGAGGCCTCCTGCTGCCAGAAGACTGCTGCCATTATTCGCGCCGGGCATCAGTGCGCTCGCGTTAGGCACCGCATGCAAGAGGTCGTTCTGCACAAACAGGCGACATAGCTCCCTCACTTGCTGCGCGTCTAGTCGCGCCACTCGGTTGCTGCCGCGCAACAAGTGCGCAAAGGACTCCTCCGGCAGCGGACTGAAGTCGCGCACGACAGAGAACCGAACTTGGCTGGGGAACGGGCTGGTGCCCATCCCTGCGCGGCCACTGCCAGGGCGGTGGTAGAGACTGCGCTTCCACGCGTCGCACTCCACGTTCAGCTGCCCCCGGCTGCTTGCGACGAAGACTCCGTGCAGCTGCCTGGTGGTGAAGTTGAACAGGAAGAGCGCTGAGCGGCCAGGCGTGCAGTTGGCCACCAAATCCAGGTCCCTCCGAGGCAGGCCCAGCAGGCGGCGCCTCAAGCACTCCTCCTGCGTGAATTTGGTGCACACAAACATGACGCCGTCCGTGAACGGGAGCACTGGCGACGACGACGTGGCAGCTGCGCCATCAGGATGCAACAGCGAAGCAAAGGCAGCGTCCACCGATGCAGTGGACCAGTGCTGCTGTGGCTGCTGCTGCTGCACTTGTGTGGCCGCTGCGCCGCCAAGGAATGAGGCGGACACAGTGGCGGTGGTGCCGCGAGGTCCGAATCCAGGAGGCGGTTCAGTGGCATGACCTCCTCCAGCAGTAGAGAAGGCTGTGTAGTGCGCACCGCCACCACCGTGATGCTGCGCGCCACTGCCGCCACCGCTATTGGGCTTGAACGCAGCTGCCGTGACAGACAAATCCGTGGATGCAGCTGTCAAGGCGAGCGACGTGAGAGACGGCACTGGAGGCGTCCCAGCTCCAACGAGACCTCCGATGCCTCGATGCTGCTGTGCAGGCGGCTGAGGAGCCGCGGAGGCGGCAGCGACAGCGGCTTCGGCCCATGCAGACTGACCGCCGGTAGCTAGGCGGAGACGAGAGAGCTCGTCTGCGGCGCCATTGATGATGCTAGACGACCAGGGCGAGGACTGCTGTGGAGCTGGGGGCTGCGGCGCTGAAGACCAGCCTGGTGGACCAGCCCATCGACTCATAGTAGCCCCGGGAGCGGCGTTCAGCAGCGACGCGCTCGTTGGCGCGCCAGGAGCACCCACGTGTGTGGGCCCCCTGAACGGCCCTGGAGGTGCCACATTCGGCGGCTGCGAGAAGAGCGGCGGCGGCGCTGTCGGCGGCGGCGGAGGAGACGGCGGCGGCGGCGGCGGCGGCGGCGGAGTCGCGTGCAACTGCCCATTCGCGCGGGCAGCTAGCACGACGTGTGGCGGCGGTGGGCCTTGCGGTAACGGCGGAGGGAACTGAGGGGACACCCCGCGTACCCCTGGCGGCGGCACAGGAGGAGGCTGCACCGGTGCTTGCGGCTGCGTGCGCGCCTTGGACGGCGGACGCATCGCAGGCGCACTTGCTAGCGCGTTGCCTTCAGCTTGGCGGGCTTTGCGAACAGCTTCGTCTTCCAGACTCGCCTTGATTGCTCGCGCCAACATCTCGTCCTCCGCCGACAGCGCGGCACCTGGAGCAGACTCGCTCGGCGACGCCGGATCTCCGCCAGCCGTCGTCGCACCACCCAGCGATTTGGAATCCGGCCCGGCAGCCTTCTTGGAGCCGCCTCGTTTCCGACGGCTCTTGCTCCCACCGCCGCCATCATCCGCGCCACCAGATGCCGCCGCCGCAGCAGCAGCAGCAGCCTCCTCGGCTGCGGCTGCAGCGGCGTCCGCCGCCGCGGCTGCTGCTGCGCGCTCTGCGTCTGCGCGCGCGAGGGCTTCTTTGCGCATCGATTGGTATTCTTCTTCCTGTTTGCGCTCAGCCTCCTCGCGAGCCGCGCGAGCAGCGGCCGCCGCTTTCGCAGCCTTCGCAGCCGCCTCTTCCGCCTGACGCTCCTCCTCCTCGGCGGCGGCGGCGGCGGCTGCGCGGGCGGCGGCGGCTGCTTCGTCTCGCTGTTTCGCTTTCGCCTTTTCTTTCTCCTTCTTGCGCGCCGCTTTGCTTGCATTCCGCGCTGCGCTCTCCTCTTCTTCGCGGAGAAGAGCCTCGAGCACCTCTTGCGCTGCAATTGCCCGGGCTGCATCGCCGAAACGGACGAGCAGCTTGATCGCAAACAGGCGCACAAAGTGCACTTCCAGCAATTGCTTCCCGTACTCTGCGAGCAGCGGCGCGGCACCTCCGGCAGAGCCTCCACCGCTCTTCCGAGGATCTCTCCAATGCGCAACCTCATTGGTTGTTTTCGGATGCAGGGAACCAAGCAACGCTTGTAGACCCCCAAACTGTGTGTCATTCAGCAACGGCGGTCCCGGCGTGAAGCAATCCTTGCCGGAATCGTACTCCACCAACGCAGTCTTGCCGCCGCCGTAGCTGTAGCTCAGCTCCGCGGACACGAGGATGTCCCAATCTGGGGAGACAGTCATGCTTCGGTCTAGGTCCGGCGCAAACACGTGCAATGCCTCTCGTCTCTGCGCAGCAGACAGGCCTGACCAGAATTTGGCGACGTCGTTCTTAGCCTCTTGCAGAGCCTCCCACCCGGCTGGGCCGAGCGCTCCGCCACCGGGAGGGACGCCACCGGAGGCAACAGCAGCCGCAGCAACAGCGGCCACGCGCATGGCTGATGACGAGCCTGGCGGCAAAGCCGTAAGCACGGCATCACCGCCAGGGCCAGCGGCGGCGGCGTGTGCAAATGGCTGGGCGGGTGAGCCGCCGGAGTGTGGGCCCCCGGGCGCATGTGCACTGGGGCCGTTGCTGTGATGCCCGCTTCCCCGAGTGTGCCCCTTGTCTGAGCTGCCACTCGAGCTGCCAGAGCTGGTGAGTACGAGTGGCCCGCTGGCGCCTCCTTTGCCGCCGCCGCCGCCGAGGAGCTGGAGTTGCTCTTTCTGATGCTGCCGGTGCAATTTCTCGACCGCGCTGCGGCAGCGCACGCACGAGTCACAGCTGCAGTAGCTACTGCAGGCACCCTCGACGGAGAACACGAGCTGGCGCATGGTCATCTTGCTCGCGAAATGGTCCGCAGGGAACACCCCGCACAGCACTTCGCGCCCTTTGGGCAGCAGCGCCGCTATTTGGCGTTCCGCTTCGCCGAGCTCAGCGTCACTGGGCGGTGGCGGTCGCGGAGAAAACCACTTGGGACGCTCGCCCAGGGCGGCGGCAGTTGAAGGCAAAGCCGCAGGCGGCGGCAGCGTGCTAATCGCCCCGCCTGCAGCGCCGCTGCTGCTGCTTGAGGCGCCCGACAGCAGCTGCGTGTATAGCAGCCTCTGCTGGACGGGGTCTCTTTCCAAGAAGAGGGCTTTCTTGATGCCGTAGAACTCGCGTCCAAACAGGGCGCGCTCAGCCACCATGTCCACCAGCGTGCCCCACACCTCTGGACGCAGCGGGCTTCCGCCGCCGCCACCCAGGAGGTCGTATGTCGTTACGCGGTCGGATCCCCACTCCTCTGTGAATGCGCCAGCGAGCAAAAGACGCCACACCTCGCCGGACTTTGCCGTGGGGGCGGTGACCCCGCTCTTTGCGTCCGATGCCGTCGCGGTAATCGCAGTCGACGCGCTCGCCTCCGCCGCGGCTGCAACGACGGCGGCTTCAGCTTCCGCTTCGACTCGCTCGCGCGCACACGCGAAGATGTTGAACAGTGCCGATTCTGTGACTGCGTTGCTCTCGCATGCGCCGTAGCCAGCGAGCGCAACAGCGACTTTGGCGAGGACGACCATGCGCTCGTCGCGGGCGAGAAGGTCGTAGGGGTAGACGCCGAGGTGGGTATCAATCCGTTTGCGCGCCTCCTCCAGTGCCCTCTCGAAGAACAGTGCCGTCATGGGGCGTACCCTCACGAACGGCCGTGTGTTACTACTGGCAGACGGCGACGATGCCGGCACAAGGTGACCCCCATGCCCTGAAGCAGGAGGTGCAGACGCGGAGGTGGCCTTCGATGCATCAGCATCGCCAGCAGCAACCTTGCTTCCTGTCGCCTTGGAGGCCGCAGGCGGCGCTGCATCCCCCGGAGTCGCCGTCGCCACTGCAGCAGCAGCTGCAGCCGCGACGGCGGCAGCAGCAGCAGGCAGCGTGTATCCGTTCCCACTGCTTCCTGAACCTTCACTGTGAGCCGCAGCCCCACCGGCCCCTCCGCTGCCACCGGCAGCGTCCCTAAGCAACGCGCTGCGAGCCAGCGCAGCGGCATCAGCGGTGTGCGGCAGCAGTGTCGGGTCCAGCAGCGAGCGTATGGTGAGGGGGTCGGTGGTGACGCACAACGCTGACTCACCTCGCTTGTTGCGGTGCCCCAAATCCGCGCCGGCATTGAGCAAGCGGACGACCACCTCTGCACGTGACGCCCTCGCGGCGAGGTGGAGTGGCGTCGCGCCGTTCCGTCGAGACACAGCCTCCAAGTTAGCACCTGCGCTGATGAGCAACTCCACCGCCGCCACGTGGCCTCCATATGCCGCCCGGTGCAGCGCGGTTGTACCTTCCCGCTCGTCGACGCCCTGCGTGGCACAGAGACGCACACGTGGGGGTGGGGGAGGCGTCAGTCCGAAGCAGAACTGGGGGACGGCGGCTCGGAGGCGAAGGCGTTGGCGTCCGGGTGTCAGGCACGCACCTCTACGTCGGCGCCGTGCTGTATGAGGAGTGACACGCACTCTGGGTGTCCGCATTCCGCGGCCCTGGGCGTGTGTGCGCGCGAAGTGAGCGACGGGGAGTGTGACAGGGCTTCGACCCGCAGGGGCAGAAGCGGGAAAGGCGCCCCGTTCCACGGCGCTGAGAGGCCCAGCTGACTGCCTGAGGTGGCCCACCGCTGCTGCCAGGGTGTGCGGGGCACGCACCACCAGAGCGGCGGCGCAGAGAAGCCGGCAGCGGCGCCTTGGCGGGTGCTGTGGTTCACCTCCGCTGTCGGCAGCCGGATGGCCGCGCTCACGGGGTCGCCGGCACGGCACGCCTCCACCAGACGCTGAGTTGCAGCTTCCGCGACGTCGTCTGCAGGACGCGAGCCGAGCGCCGCTATGGAAGACGGTTGACGACTCGACTCTGAGCTTCCGCTACCGCCAACACCGGCGCTGAACACAAACGGCGAGCTCTCAGACGGAGAGTCAAGGCCCAATGCGCCAGCAGGCGACGTCGAGGCAGACAGTGGACTGAAGAAAGCAGCCGCTGCAGCTGACGACGACGACCCGTCGACGCCAGCCTGCTGCCGCGGCGGGCTGCTGTCAGATTTCTTTCGCTTCGCTGTCATTCAAACATATTAGGACAAAATGCCATGGAAAGAATTGCTAATTGCACTTGCGGGAGGGCGCTGAAATTTGTCTCTCCGTGCATTTGACGAGTTGATGCAATTGCGCGTTCGCTGTTCTCATCAGGTTGTTGACATGCCCTTGCTCATCTGTATGGTTCGAAAAATTGTCTGAGCTGGTGCGGCCGGCACCTCTGCCCGGCTGGCATGGCCAAACGCAGCGCTGCACCTGGCTGCAGCTCCATGTGCCAGCGCTCCGGGTGAAGCACTCTGGCCAGCACTTCCACTCCCTCTACCAAGCGCGGCCCCGGGCGGCTGAAGCGGTGGTGGTCCAGCAGGTACACTTGGTTCGCAAGCACGCACTTCAGCGCCCAGAAGCCAGGCTGCTGCGCCAACAAGCCCACCTCTTGGAGTGTGACATCCAAGCTCGGGTTGCAGGGCAGCACGAGCAACACATCAGGGTCGTAGGACAGCACCTGCTCCCAACGCAATCGCTCCGCGGGCGCACCAGGCTCCTGAAGGTCGTCGCAGCCTCCAGCCAATGCCTTCATGTCCGGCAACCAATGCCCGCCAGTGAGCAGAGGCTTCAAGCCCTCCAATGACAGCACGCGCGGTTTTCGCCGCGGCTCATTCCCGTCGTCGTCGGCACTGACAGCTGCAGCGACTGCGCGAAGGCGAGCTCGCAGTGATTCCTGGAGCGCTAATCCCGCAAATTCTGCGCCAACTGCTGCACCGATGGCCGCTACAGCATCTAGAGCATCGGCAAGAGTGCGTGGCCGCACAATGAGCACAGCAGTGGGCGCACCGGGACCAAGCAAGCGAGCCTCTGCAAGTGCGCGTGCAACAACGCTGGTGGCGGCACTGCTGCCAGCTGGCGACGGTCCCTCCACAGGTGAGCCGATGCCGCACAAGTCTTGTGTGATGACCACACTGGGAGCCGCTGCTGCGAGCCAAGCAGTGTCTAGTACGAATGCCGGCTCACCTCGTTCCGTGAGTGCTCGCAGCGCAGCCTCCACTTCGGCGCTAGACAGGTGTCCCACATCCACGCGTGAGCGGGAAACCACACGCGGGCCTGGGGGTCCACCCGCATTTTTGCCGACAGCAGGATGCGCTCCAGCAGCAGCTTGCTGGCCTCGCTTGTCAGCACGCGCCGCCGCTGCTGGCATGTCACACAAGTCGCTGATGCCTTGCAATCGGGCCACGACGGCGTCGCCCAGGGCGAGAAGCACGTCCGTAGCAGCGGGATGGAGGGAGACGATGGTGCCCGCCTCATCTCCCAGCAGGCGATTCATGCCTGGACGTGTCGCTGGGGGAAGCACCACTTCGCCGTCAATGATGGCAAACACCGGTGCAGTGAGGTCACGAACAAGCAGGCCGCCATGCGGGAAGCCGCTGGGTGTGCGCAGGGCTCTGTCCAGCAGGGTGTATCCATGCAATCCAGTCGCACGACTGTTGTTGGCGCTGCCGCTGCCACTGCCACCTCCGGCGGCTACAAGAGCACTCATATTGCCTGAAGAGGCGTGCGCAAGCGCAGCGGAGTTGGATGCCCACTGGAATTGACCGTCATCACCAGACACAACGACATCGAGTCCGGCGCCACTGCGTGAGCGAGCCATGAGCTTCCCACCGCCGGTACTGGGTTCCGACGACATGAGAGGACCAAACGCGAAGGTTGACGACACGCCGCTGCCGACGCGAAGCATGCCGACGTGCGGGATGTGACCACCAGCCTCGCGAGCATTGGCAGCTGCCGCGGCGTACAGTGCGCTGTTCGACGGCACCCGTCGCATTGTCGACACGAGTGCACCACCACCAGCAGCAGCAGCGCCAGCATGCGAGAAAGGGCTCATGCCCGCCATGTGTCCGAGGAGACCCATGGTTGACATTCCGTTCCGTCCACCACCAGGCTCGCGCATCGGCGTGCCCGGCGCACCAAGCTGCTGTAACGGCTGTTGCAAGTAAGCAGTGACATCGAAAGGCGGCGCTGATGCGGCAGCCGCAGCAGCCGCTGCTGCTGCCCCTGGCGGAACAGCCCGGCAGCGCGCCACAAAGGAGGCAGCCACGCCAGGATTGCTTCCCAGATGCAGCTGCACCGAGCTCGCTAGAACCGCGCCGCATGCCCATCCCTCGAATGTTTTGAGTGCCAGGCTGGGCTGTGGTTGCTGTTGTTGCTGAGGAGCTAGGACCATTGTAAATGCTGGCCGCCATCCTGCCTCATGAAGACGACCCTCCACGCTATCAACGCCGAC
>Ga0164296_1004623_pt1 | contig 12416 bp, 8 predicted proteins | sample GEODES057metaG_FD_113533 | JGI IMG/M metagenome (GOLD analysis project Ga0164296, IMG submission 113533) | Dystrophic lake water microbial communities from Trout Bog Lake, Wisconsin, USA - GEODES057 metaG | ecosystem: Environmental > Aquatic > Freshwater > Lake | place: USA: Trout Bog Lake...
ACTGCTGGCGGCCCCGCCTCATACGCGCGCTCGAAGCCTGTCCATCCATCCGATCCATCCGAGTCGGTAGGGTCCGACCAGGCGAAAGTCGGATCCGACTGGTAGGTCCGACTCCACCCCTGAAACTCGTCTCAGTCCGCCAGGTGACCCGCTCGCGAGGTTTATACCGCGCGCCTGGAGCCTCCATGGCGTCCGCCCGCCCTGCAGCTGCGCCGCCACGGAGCAGTGCCGGCGACAAGGAGGTGAATGTGCAGGTGCTGCTGCGCTGCAGGCGCGTGTGTCGGCACCCACACACAACGGACTGTTTGAGTGCTGTGCGCCCCGGCTCACCGGCTCGACGCGCGCCTCTCGTCCAACAGACCCACCAGCGCAGAGGAAGTGAAGCAGCGCGTGCCGCAAGTGGTCAAGTGCAACGATATCGCACGCGAGGTGTGCGCGCTTGCGACCGCGCACTGCGCTGCGCCGAGAGCTCCTTCTGACTTGCCAACAACACGCGGGGCACCAGGTGTCTGTCGCCCAGGCGGTGGCTGGCAAGACCGTGGAGCGCGTGTACACCTTCGATAAGGCGTGTGCTGCCTGCAAGCGCTCACGGCAGAGCACTCCTTGTGAAGAGACGACAGCTGAAATGCTCTCTGCTCCCCGCCCGTCAGGTGTTCGGCCCTGCAGTCACGCAGAAGGAATTCTATGACGACGCCATCCAGCCTATCGTGGACGAGGTGCGTGTTTCATGACACAGTGACGCCGCGACACAGCCTACGTCTCTCGAGTTCACACGCCTCATTTTGCGTGCCCTGCAGGTGCTGGAAGGCTTCAACTGCACTGTGTTCGCGTATGGCCAGACTGGAACCGGCAAGACGCACACCATGCAGGGCGACTGCAGCTGTAGCGGGGGCGTCGTCAGCGACGCGGGCGGTGTCGTGCCCCGCGCCCTGTTTCATGCCTTCACCTCTCTTGAGGCCGCCAAGGCTGAGTATTCCGTCAAGTGCACGTTCCTGGAGCTGTATAACGAGGAGATAACAGACCTTCTGTCCGCTGACGATGAGGTGGACCCGCGGCGAGCGGCAGCAGCAGCAGCAGTGAACAAGCTGCAGCTGATGGAGGACGGCAAGGGCGGCGTGCTCGTGCGAGGTCTGGAGGAGGTGATTGTCATGAATGCTGCGGAGGTGTTCCCCCTCCTGGAGCGAGGCACTGCGAAGCGGCGGACGGCGGAGACGTTGCTGAACAAGCAGAGCAGTCGCAGCCATTGTGTGTTCAGCGTCACCATCCACATCAAGGAGATGACGGGTGATGGCGAAGAGCTCATCAAGATTGGAAAACTCAACCTCGTGGATCTAGCGGGAAGCGAGAACATCGGACGCAGTGGAGCCACGGACAAGCGGGCTCGGGAGGCTGGTGAGATCAATAAGAGCTTGCTGACGCTCGGCCGCGTGATTACGAGCTTGGTGGAGCACCAAGGCCATGTGCCATACCGGGACAGCAAGCTGACGCGCCTGCTGCGTGACGCGCTGGGAGGGCGGTCCAAGACATGCATCATCGCGACTGTAGCCCCTGGAGTGCACTGCCTGGATGAGACGCTCAGCACGCTTGACTACGCGCACCGCGCCAAGAACATCCGCAACAAGCCAGAGGTGAATGCGCGCACCACCAAGACGGCGCTCATCAAAGACATGGTGCACGAGATTGAGCGCCTCAAAGCCGATTTGGTGGCGACACGCGAGAAGAACGGCATTTACATGGCGCCTGACCGATGGGCGGAGTTCGAGGCCGAGCGTGTATCGTCAAGGGAGAAAATGGATGCTCTTGTCGCCGAGATTGCGCTGCGCGAGGCGGAGCTGGCTGATGTGAGGACCCTATGTGATCGTACAGCTTCCGACATGGCCGCTTTGAGCGAGCGCCACGAGGCTGTGGTTGCAAACCTGGGTGCTACGCAAGAGGCGCTGGACACGTCGCGCACGCGGCTGGCGGAGACGGCGCAGGAGGCGGCGGATAACGCGGCGCTGTACGCAGCCAGCACCGCTGCCGAGGCTGGTCTGGCGCGTCTGAGCGTGTCCCTGGCGAGCACTCTGCGTGGCAGTGTTGCGGAGGTGAATGCATTGTTTGACAAAGTGGACCGCACGAGCGCAACGGAGGCGGCGAACGCATCAGCTCTTGTGCAGTTGCGTCAAGATGTGGCCAGTCGCCTGGATGCGCTGCACTGCGCCTGCGAGGCGCACGCGCAGCAGCAGTCCGCCACCGCGGCAAGTGCAGCGGATGCGTTGGCGGCGTTGGCGCGGGTTCAGCAGGCGGAGGCGGAGGCCATGGCAGCACAAGCTGTGGCAATGCAGGAGGCCGCTCAACGGGCTGTAGTCTCAGCGCGCGCCGCGGCCGATGTCGTCGCCGCACTGTGCGCTGCGGAAACACGCATCAGGGCGGTGTCTGCCGCCAGCGAGGCGTGGGTTGCAACCGATTTGCCTGCTGCCATGGACAGTGCCCGCGGCGCAGTGGTGGAGAGTGCTGCACGATTCGTTCGGGACTTGCCCACCGGCCAGACGCCGCTCAAGACCACATCTGTGGCGCTCAGTGCCGCCGTGCCAAGCAGCCCGGTGATTGCATCCATGCGAGCTCCTGAGCGTGATGTGCTCCTCGCTCAGCTCCGGGCACCTACAGCCGCGGTAGCGTCTGAAGATACAGATGAGGCTGTCGGGGCTGTGCAGCAGGAGGCGCCGATGCCGCCGCCGCGGGAGCAGGTGGAGCACAGCGCACCAGCAGCAGCAGCAGTGGAGAAGGCTCTTGCCAAAGGGGTGACCACTGCCCGGGGCTCATCGAACATTCCTCGTGGGGGCCTGGGACGCAGTCGGTCTGCAAACAAGGCGGAGGTGGAGGAGGCGGCGCGAAGCGTGCTGAGCGAGGTCAGCAACTTGTGAGGGGATCCGGCCGCGTGTTGATGATGAATGCTAGTGATTTACATCTACACACACGCGTACAAGCACAGCTAGAAACTCCTACATGGAAAAAAAATCGTACAGGATTGATTAGTGCCCCTCCCGAGGCTGCATTTGCTGCAGCGGCGCGTCAGCGGCACGTCGCTGCTGTCGCAGCGCGATGCGCAAGCCATTGGCAGCTGCGATTGCGACCATGGTGTACACAGCCGTGCTGCCGATGGCTGTCCAAAAGCGACCCCCGGGGCTGTCGGGCCCGCGGTTGGCACGGCCACGCAGGCGCCCGGAGACGGACTCCAAGAACTGGTGGTGCCCTGGATGCGTTGCTGGCGCCATGCGGAACACCTGGCCGCTGCATGCGGTGCAGGTCATTGCCCCGGGGAACAGAGGTTGCGCCGTGCCAGCCTTGCATGGCTGTATGTCTTTCGCATCCGGATGTGTGGCCTTCCACGCGCGCGCCACATCCTGCGCCATGTAATCTGGCACAAATGCATCGCCATACAGCGCCACTTGGGTGCTCTCATCCAACGCAAATTCAGGCAGCGTGTCCGGCCCAGCACTTCCATGCATGCGGCCCAGTGTCGCAACTGCCAGCGACCGCAACGATGCTACCTCCCTCAGAGGCACAGCAGAGCCATCCTCAAGGGCGCGCAGCGCAGCGGTGACGTACTGTGCGTGACTGGCGCCAGAGGCATCCATGCGCAGAACCTCAGGTGCGGCAGCCGCAGACGCGACATCGACGATGCGGACCGTGCTGTGCGAAGCGGCATTCGCATTACCAGCTGGCGGCGCCATGATTGCATCGCCCATATCATCGCACGCGAGCAGGACGAGACGGCCAGAACGAGCACTACGAAGACACCAGCCCTGCAAGCCGCCCTGCGGCGCAGCCACCGCCTCGAGCGTGAATAGCGAGTGCGCCGCTGGAAACGCGTCCCTTGGGTCACGGGATGCGACCAGACCGCGAGGCTGCAGGCGGTCTCCATCATCGAGAGTGAGCACTCGGCGGGGGGCAGCATCCGAGGCAACCTGCAGTGTGTAGACACCGTTGCCGTGGTGCTCCACACACCAGGCCGCTGTGTCACCTGAATCATGTACAGGCTGCCAGGTGACCGGCGTGCGTCTGGGGGCTCGGCCGAATGGCGCCAGCGGCGCCAGGATGTTGCCAGTCTGTGCACACTGGACGAGGACGGCAACGCCGCCACCGGCGAGCTGCATGCCGAACATGCCCCGTCGTCCAGGAGCGCTGTCTCCGCCCCGTTCAGCGCGCAGTGCTGTCGCGTCCCCGCGCCAGGGCGCGCAGCGCAAGTAGGTGTCCCTCCCAGCTTCTTGGAGGCTTATCACTGGCTCACAGCCGCCGCGGTGGAGGCGCAACGTGAACGCGTCTCGCCTGTGTCAAAACAAGTGGACGTCAAGCGTCAGTGAGAGACGCCTCAAGCAGCGGTGCCAGGGCTGGTAACACCAACACCTGGTCTCCCAGGGACCGAGAAAAAAGCAAACCAGAGGCCGTGGTTGGGGGGGAGATCGCACCCTTGGCTGCCCCGCTCGGTGTGCGCAGCAAGCACGCCGTCGTCGGGCTGCACTTCCAGGCTGTGCGCGTGCGCGTCGCCGCCGCGGAGGAGCGCGGAAGTGGGGTCGTGGGGAGACAGCTGAAGAAGCAGAGAGTCGCAACAGCAGGGCTCCGTGGCTTTGGCCAGCGGCACGCGGCCAGCGGTGCACACCACCTTCCCCGAGCAGCAGCGGAGGTGCACACGCGTGCAAAAGCCAGCTTGTGACCTCCTGTGTGTGCGCACAGAGAGTTGTGTTTTGAGCTTGCGGTGTGGGAGGCAGTTACACGGGGCCAGCGCGCCTGTGGACTGGGTTCGTTGTAGGCACAGCAGGCACTGGCAGCGACGAGGGTGGAGAGGCTGCTCCGTCGTGGAGGAGCTCCATCAGGCGGTCAGGCTCGCTGCGGCGGACTGGGGACCCCACACGCTGTGCCCAAAGGACACGTTCAGCTTGGATCCCGCCGCTGACCCCGAGCAGCGGCCCCAGATCCGGCACGGGCGCTGTGGCTGGTGAAGACAAAGCGCGCAGGCGGCTACTTCGCCCGCGCGCGCGACACAGGCGCGGCGACGGGACGTAAAAGTGGTGTGGTCAAACCAGGCCACGTTGGCACGGCCAAGAAAGAACTGCTTCGCCATGGCGCGTGGCGTCAAGCGGAGTGCCCAGCATGCGGGTCTCCCAGACGTGGCGAGTGAGAGCGAGGACGATGAGGAGCAGCAGCTTCCCACAGAGGAGGCGGCCACAATACGCTTCTCTACAGGCGCAGCGACGTCGCCGCCAGCGCACTGGGTCACGCAGCGCGCAGCCACAGACGATACGATGTACCTGCTGGACGCGATGCGGCTTGCAGGCAGCTCGACGCTCACTTTCGCCTGGCGAGGGGCGCCAGCCAAGAGCAAGGCGCTGCTCGCGAAGCTCGGCGCGCCGGTGGACGTCGTGCCGACTCAGCCGGTGAACCCGCGCGCAGGTGTGAGGACGTTCGACAAGAAAGGCGAGCCAGCAAGCGCAGGTGGCACTATTCCAGTCCACCGCCTGCTAGCTGCGCTGAAGGCTGGCCAGATGGAGGCTGTGGAGCCGCACGCGGAGGCTTGGCTGACCGCGGTGAACGCTCTGATTACACCTGACGGACCGTGGAAGTGCCCCTGCGCGCGCTGCCTGATTCGTGGACCGACAGGTTCCACGCTCCCGCCACAGCTTGTGCTCACCTTCCACGTCTACTTCGGCCGCCTCGCCTTCGAGCTCATCGCGTGCGAGCATATCGCCGTCGTGATGAAGCACCTGCAGCCATGCAAGCCAATCGTGTCGCCTGTCCGGCCGCTGCCGAGCTACCCGCAGACGCTGTTTAGCGAGGCTGTGCCGGAGGATGATGACCCATTCACGGCGGAATCGCTGCTTCGAGGCATGGAGCACACGGGGTACCGTGAGGCGCAGCAGCCAGCTGGCGTAGTCACTCCGCTGTACGGGTACCAGCGTCAAGCGCTTGCATGGATGTTGGACCAGGAGGGACGTCCAGGAGGGCTGAACGCCGCCTTCTGGGAGACGCGCGCATGGGCAGATAGCAGCAATGGCAGCAGCAGCAGCGAGCCGGATTTGTACTATTATTTCCCGCTCGCTGGCGAGCTCCGCCTAGCTGCGCCACCTTCGACAACAGGCGGAATGCTGGTCCTGCAGATGGGCCTCGGCAAGACGCTGTGCGTCACGTCGCTCATCGTGGCGGACATGCCTGCTGCCAAGCACGCTGCTCGACAGAGTTCATCAACGAAGTCACGCAGCGCTGGCACACTGGTGGTCATGCCAACCACGCTGCTTGCGCAGTGGCGCCGCGAGATTGAAAAAAGCACCGCACCTGGCGCTCTGCGAGTGACGGTGTATGCGCCTGACCATGCCGGCGAAGCCTCGCAGTTGGACCATGGTGGGCGTGGCGCGCCTGCGGCTGGCGCTTCTTGCAACGACGATGGTGGGGCGATCCTGACGCAGTTGGCTGCGCACGACATCGTTCTGACCAGCTATCGGACTTTGGAGCAGGAAGCAAGTGGCCGTGGCGGCGCCAAGGTGCTCACCCGCATCCACTGGCGACGCATCGCGCTGGACGAGTGCCAGGAGGTTCGCAGCAACACCACGGCGCTGGCAAAGACAGCAGCGTCATTGCAGTGCGACCACCGGTGGTTAATCAGCGGCACGCCGATGCACACTGGCGTGGACGACATCAACGGAGAGCTCATGTTCCTGTCTGTGTGGCCCTTTGCGCTCGCCAACAGCAAAGATGGCTTCTGGAACCACAAGATCACGCAGCCCCTTCGGATGCGCCTGCCTGCGGTACTGCCTCTCCTGCGAGCTCTGCTCTCGGGTGTGGCGCTGCGCCACAGCAAGACACAGCGCGATGTCAACGGCCTCCCCTTGGCAGGACTGCCTCCCCTGATGCACGCGCTGCGCCCTGTCCAGCTCTCCGGCTCCGATGCCTATTGCGTCAAGTTCCTTGAGTCCTACACAGCGCGCGTGCTGAGCATTGCCGCCGACCTGGGCTTCCTCAACCAGCCACCGCGCAAGCGCAACGGTGAGAGCATCGATGCCTTCCAAGCCCGCGCCACAGCGTACCAGGCCAGCCGGGCTGCACGTGTACGCGCTGGTCAGGTGACGCAGAGCTTGTTGACGCTCATCCGAGACTCGTGCACTGCAGTTGGCTTGCCCCACGTCACGCCGCCATTGGGCTCGTCCGACACTGCAGTGGCAGCCGCTCGCCGTGCAGATGACAAGGCTTTCAAGGCGTTTCTGCGCGATGTTGATCGACTCATCCGAGCTGCGCTGCAGGGAGTTTTTGATGTGACTTCGGTGGGCAGTGGAGGCGGGAACGGAGGCGGAGACGGAGGCGGTCCTTCAGGCGGCGCTTCTGGCGGCGGCATTCTGAGCGTACCCGCCATGACGGCTGAGCAGGCGCTGCAACTGCTCATGCGACGCGCGACTAACTCCGGGAATGCGCGTGACCAGCAGGCAGGCCTGGTGCGTCACGGAGAGGGCGCCGCAGTCGGCGGCGCGGCATATGACACCAACCGGACGTACGCGACCCAGCCGTTGGGAATGCGGCTCAGCGACGCGCTGCACCAGCTCACCCAGGCTGAGGCTAAGCGCGCGGCTGCCTGCTCTGAGCTGGCGCGCATGCGCTGGCATTTGGCGGTGGCCACCGCCAAACCACAGTTGCTGAAACAGCCGATGGGACTAGTGCTTGTCCGGCGCACCAATAAGGAAATCAAAGCCAAGGCGACGGCGCTCAAGCAGGCGTTGATGGCTGCCAAGTCCACCGCCGGTGGGGGCAATGCTGGATCTAGCTCGCGCCCTGCACGGACGCCTGCCAATGCTGCTGCGGGTATTGCAGCGCACCGAGACGCTCTGGATGCTGCTGTCAATGAGGCAATCAAGCGCAGCAAAACGGAGGCGGACACGCTTTGTGCCCGCCGCAACGAGTGCACTCAGGACGCGGTGTCAAAAGCGGCCTTTGTGTCTCTGCTTCAGCGCGCGGTCTCTGCTGTGGGCGAGCACGCAGATGTGCCGTCCATCACACAGAGCGGCTACCAGTGTGTGCAAAACCTTGCGCAAGGCCTGCCTGGACCGCCATGCTGCATTTGCACAACGCAGCCTGCAGTCAATCCGGTGGTCACTCCCTGTGTGCACATCTCCTGCGGTGAATGCACGCTCGCGTGGCTGCATGCGAGACAGGGCCGCGGCACATGTCCGCTGTGCCGCAAGCCATTCTCTCTTGCCGACCTCATTCGCATCATCCCGGCTGAAAAACCTGCTGCTGCTGCTGCTGTGCCTGACGCTGATACTGCTGGTCCATCAAGCGCAAGCATGGCTCTTGCCTTGCCCGCGGCGCCGGTGTCGACTGTGCCTCGCTTCTGCCCAGCTGCCACAGAGGAGGACGTGACTGCGCTGGCGGCCACGCCCGACATCGCGTCTGTGCCCCTCATGCGCGCAAACGGATCGTTCCCATCCATCCCCGCCATTTTCTTGACGCATGCGGCACGCGCACGCGCTGGATGCAGTCCCAAGCTGGCGGCCCTGATGGAGGATGTCCTATCTATCCTGTCGACGGATGGCAACAGCAAAGTCGTGGTCTTCAGCCAGTCGCCTGCGAGCGTGACGCACGTCACGTGTGCGATGCGAGACCAAGGCGTAGGCTGTGTGCGCATCCAGGTGAGCATGCCCGAGCCGGAGCGGGCACAGGCCATCCGGCAATTCAACGACGACCCTGCGACGCGCGTCTTCGTCCTGCACGTCGGCACTGCGGCTGCTGGCCTGACACTGACCTGCGCGAACCACGTGCTGCTGCTTGAGCCGTTCCTGTGTGACAGCGACGAGGCGCAAGCAATCAACCGCTGCCATCGCATCGGGCAAACGCGGCCTGTTTATGTGAAGCAGTACTACATGCGCAACACGGTCGAGGAGCGCCTACTTGCGTTCAGACTGCAGGAGCGATCTGAAGACGCTACCGACACGTCGCTTGCTCACCTGGGCAGCAGTGACTCGCGCTCGGCGGAGAGCGGCAAGAAGATGATGTTCTGTTTCGGCTTGCAGCCAACCACCGCACAGGAAGAAGAGGAGGAAGAGGAGGAGGAGCACAGCAATGACGACGAACAGTAGCAATGGAAATGCTGTTTCGATGCAGCGTGCAGTGCTGGGAGCGCATTCACCGTCGTGGTGGCTTGTTTGTTGCTACCCTAGTCGCTCAGCGTGAGAGAGGAATCGCACAGCCACCCGCTTTGAGGTGCGGACGCAGGCCGGGAATTCCCGTTCGAACGAGTTGTTGGCAGAGGCTGCGGAGGTCCTGAGTTGTCAGCTACGCGACCTGGTGTACGTGCATCGCTGCAGAGCATGCAATACTCAAGGCGAGCGCGAAGCGTGGTGGCCTTGGAATGCTGGCGGTCTGACGAGGCGACCGTACAGAAGTGCCTCAACAGCCATGCTGGCCCTCGACAGAGCGCCCCCTCCCCAAAGCAGTATCGTTGGTTGGACTGCTGGGGGCCAGGTGTTGCGTGAAGCCGGTGCGGCTTCTCATCTTGGCAGTCACGCAGTTGCGGCACCGTGGACGTGCGCCCGGCTGGTCCCGAACTTCCAGAGCCATGACGGTGCACGACGTGCCTCTCAAGCCCCTACGCGCGGTGCCTTCAACTCTCCTCATTGCTTCGCTCTGTGTCGCACTGGCAAAGCACCTTTTATTCTGTGAGGATCCGCCGGTGGAACATAACGAAACGGCGGCCCTGGTCATGGCTGCTGTTGCAACTTTCTTCAACACCGGCGTTGTGTTCTACCACCTCACCACGCCAGCTCACCCCAAGTTCCGGCTTATCCGCAAACGCAGGCTGTGTCTGCAGGCGCACGTTGCCTCTGGCGTGGTGGAAATTACGACCTGCTGCCTCGCACTATACGACTGGCGCATTTCGGGCAAGCCAGCGTCACATGTCTCTCACCACGCGAGAGTGGCATGGATGGCGGGCATCGTCCACGCCTTCACGGGCCTTTATCAGACGCACCTGGTGTTCGGCTGCAAGCTCATCATGCGACCTGCGTATTATGTCTGCGGGCTCTTCCATCTCATGTCTGCGCTTGCAACTCGTGATGACCTGGAGAATCCACACCGAGTGCTGTCCCAGTACTTGATTCTGTGCATCTTCACCTGGTGCCGCGTCTACATCGCCCTGTTCAGCGCCATCAACTTTGCCACGCAGATCGTTTACAGCTTGTCCATCGCGTTGGCGGGCATCACGATCATGCCTCACGTCCTAGGCCCTCTCGGTCCACTCTATTTTGCGGCCGTTCTTGCCATCAGCGCATACGCGTGGGCCTGGAGTGCCGATATCACTTTTGACTCGCCCGAATGGGCAGAGATCACAGCAGAGCATGTGCGCGCGCAGCTATTTGACCACTACGCGATGGATGAATGGAAGGGGCTGTCCAAGGACGCAACGGTGGAGGAGAGCGACGCGGCTGCGCTGAAGGCTTTCCAGGCAATGGATCAGGACAAGAGCGGGTACCTCGACCGCAGCGAGGTGGTCGACCTACTTACGCACGTGAAAATCGACATGACCGTCCGCCACGCGATGTTAGCCGCGCTGGAGCGGCTGGATAACAAGGTCGGTTTCGACACGTTCCTGAACATGGTGTGGAACATCGGAGAGCGCGACCCACGACAGCAGCGTACTGGGCGCCTTGACAGATTCTACGGCATCGACCTTGCCAAAGTAAGCATGCGTGACAAGGCTCGTGCCGTCTTCGATTGCATCGACCTCGATAAGAGCGGCTCGCTGGAGGTATTTGAGCTCACCGAGCTGCTTACAGGCTGGGGTTGTCCCACTCACGAGGTAATTCAGTACATGAAGAAATTTGATGAGGACGGGAACGGCCGGATTACCTTCGATGAGGAGTTCTTCCCGTTCATGCAGGAAATCTGGCACTTTGGATGGGACTACGTGTTACTGCCCAAAATCCAGGAGGCACAGCGACAGAAGGGATTGCACAGCGTCGTGGAATTTGAGCGCTTTAAGGAGCTGCGGCACGAGCGCAATAAGACGAAGTGAGAACGGTGCCAAAGACAGAGAGGGAGGTTGAGAGACCTAGATCTACTTTGCGGTTGAATCTGCGCTTTCGTATGCTGCCCACGAGCTGGCGTGCGCGCCTTCAAACTCTTTCTCCCATGCTTCTTCGCCAGCCGCCATCTCGGCATCTGTAAGTAGACAACCCTGAAGGAGCTCCAGCGCCGCCTGAGGCTCGCCCCGGACGCCAATCAACACCAAGTTCTGCCGCCTGTCACCCCACTGCGCATCCCAATCAGGATCATCGGTGGGCCACAACTCGCGGGGCACCGCATCTGCGCGCCATTGGCCCGACGGCCCGAAGTCTGCAGTCGTGGTGCCCGCAGTGGACCAGCCCCATGCAACGCCTGGTCTTGAAGCTAGCCAGAATTGGCCTTTCGACCGCAAGAGCCGGTGCGTCACATGCTGCACCATGAGGCAGTCCCACAGCCGCAGTGGATGAAACGGCCGGATGTGGCAGCATGTGACACTCGAGATGCCGCAGGCTTCAGTCTCCGGCGCGTGTCCTTCAGCAGGCCGACCGCCAGCTACAGCCGCGCGCTCTTCAGCCCACACAGATGCGTCTGCTGATGAACTCTGCTCAGCCGAAGCCACATCAAAGCGGCGCGCGTTGAGAAGCTGCTCCAGAGGCGCGTCACAGCGCACAGTGCGCATGACTCGAGCGTGAGGATTCATGGCGCGTAGCAGCGCTTCCGCATCGCTGGCGTCTTGTGCTGATACGAGATCGCACTTGTTCAGCAATAAGGTGTCTGCGCACTCAATCTGCTGCACCATGAGCGATGAAATAGCGCGCTTATCACCCTCGTGTGCAGCCATGCCCCGCGCTTCCAGCGAGTCCGGGGACTGCAGGTGGGAGAGCACCGTGGAGGCATCCACCACAGTGAGCATGCTGTCCAGGGGGGTGTACACACTCAACGTGTTTCCGTCCCCACCCGGCGTCGTGAACGTGGCTGCCACTGGCATCGGCTCGGATATGCCGGTGGATTCGATGACGATGTAGTCGTACACACCCGCTGCAGCCATGCGTGACACCTCAGTCAACAAATCGTCACGCAGCGTGCAGCAGATGCAGCCATTGGTGAGCGCCACCACCCGCTCCTGCGTGGTTGCAGCTGTGGCGACCAGCTGTGCATCAATGTTGATTTCAGCCATATCGTTGACGAGCACCGCGAGGCGCTTACCACCTGCTTGTGTAAGTATGCGTTGCAATAGCGTCGTCTTGCCAGCACCAAGGAAGCCGGACAGCACAAGGACAGGCACAGGTGATGGCGGAGGCTTCGCTGCTAGGAGAGCCAGCGCCTTGTCGAGCGGGGAGATAGCGTCTGTGTGCCGGGCGAGCTCTGCAAGAGCAAGTTGCTTGCCCTGAAGC
>Ga0164296_1004625_pt1 | contig 12414 bp, 12 predicted proteins | sample GEODES057metaG_FD_113533 | JGI IMG/M metagenome (GOLD analysis project Ga0164296, IMG submission 113533) | Dystrophic lake water microbial communities from Trout Bog Lake, Wisconsin, USA - GEODES057 metaG | ecosystem: Environmental > Aquatic > Freshwater > Lake | place: USA: Trout Bog Lake...
ATACCCAAACCGCTCCGCGATCGCCCCGCACGCCTCCTCCGCCGCCGCCTCCGCCCGCTCCATCTGCGCACCCGCCGACACCCGGTACAGCCCAACCAACATCCCCCCCACCGCCACCGCGGCAACGAGCGAAAGCAACCAGACCACCAGTAGCCGTGAGCGAAGCGACCGCATCACACCACCCTAGAGCGTGCGGCCAAATCTAGGAAAGCAAGCGACGTTCTTTTTTGAAAAAAAGAACCAAAAAACTTTTGCCATTTGACTTTGTCGGAACGCGCCAAAGAAGAGCGGCGAAGCCAACAATTGACTGCTTCGCGCGTGTCACTCTGCAATCTCGCGCGCACCCAAAGTGGAAAAAGTCTTTTTGCTTCTTTTTCTCCAGAAAAAGAAGACTTCCTTCCACCCCTTTCCAATATCACGCCCTCACTGTCTACGCCTTCTGAGCCGTCAGCAAACACAACGTCTCCGTCAACCGATACGTCACCAGAAACGCCGGCACCGGCAGAAACTCATACCGCGAGTGAAAATTCAGCCCACCCGTGAAATAATTCGGCGTCGGCACCCCGCGCATCGACAGCGCCGACCCATCCGTCCCCCCGCGCAACGCAATCACCTTCGGCGCGATCCCCATCGCCTTGAACCCGCGCTCCAGCAGATCCAGGCACCGCCGGTCATTCCCCAGGCTATCCGCGATATTCCGATAATTATCCGTAATCTCACACGCGATCCCCGCCTTCGGATGCGCCGCCTGCGTCGCCGCCACGATCTCCCGCACCCGCGCTTTGCGCGCCTCCAGCCCCGCCGTATCGAAATCCCGCAACGACAGCGTCACCTTCGCGCTCGCCGCGTTCGACGCGATCGACGTCACATAGCTATATCCCTCGCGCCCCTCGGCATGCTCCGGCGTATCCAGCGGATCGAACCGCCCGACCAAATCCGCCGCCACCAGCACCGGATTGACCATGATCCCCTTCGCCATGATCGGATGCGCCGTCACCCCGGTAATCTCGATCGACACCTGCGCCGCATTGAAGGTCTCGTAGATGAACTCCCCCAGTTCTGTGCTGTCGATCGTATAGGCGAAATCCACCGGAAACCGCGCGAGATCCAGCACCTTCGCTCCCCGCAACCCGATCTCCTCATCCGGCACGAACGCCACCACGATATCCCCGTGCGGCGGCTTCTCCCGCGCCAACACCCCCAGCAGATCCATCAAAATCGTCACCGCCGACTTGTCATCCGCCCCCAGCACACTCGTCCCATCCGTCACCAGCAGCTCCTGCCCCACATACGGCAACAGCTCCGGATGCTCCGCCACCCGAAACCAGATGTCCTGCGCCCGGTTCAAACAAATATCCGCCCCGTCAAACACCACCCGCTGCGGATGAATCTCCGGCGACAACCCCACATCCACCGTATCCACATGCGCACAAAACCCCAGCCGCGGCGCCCCCGCCACCGTCCCCGGCAACCGCACCGTCAACACCGCATGCTCATCCAAATGAATCTCAGTAAGCCCAAACCCCCTGAGCTCCCCCTCCAACAGCCGCATCATATCCCACTGCCCCGAAGTACTCGGCACCACCGTCGCCGCCGCATCACTCTGACTCGTCACCGCCAGGTAACGAAAAAACCGAGCGATCAAGCGTTCGGCGAGTTCGGTATCATCAGGGGACAACGTCATCGTCAGGCACTCCCAAGGTTTCGGAAAAGGCAAGCAAGCGACGTTCTTTTTTGAAAAAAAGAACCAAAAAACTTTTGCCGGTTGGTGCGGTGGTTGAGTGGAGCGCTATCGCGGTTCTAAGTAGAACCGCTGTCGCTTGCCTCGCCACTTCGCTTCGCTTCGTGTCAGAAGTCTTTTTGCTTCTTTTTCTTCAGAAAAAGAAGACTTCCCTTCCTACCGCCGCAACCTCAAATCCACCCCCGCCGCGATCCAAGGCGCCTCGATCGCATCCAGATCGATCAGCCCCGCCGGATTGGCCCGGCTCGGCGCGTTCTTCAGCCCCGGCTCGCGATCCCGCCGCCAGATCCCCAGCAGCCGCCGCAGTTCCAGCAAAGGGTCAGCGTGATCGTCGACGCGGATATTGATGTCCGGAAAATCCTCGGTCGTGATCAGCACCAGCGCCGCCGATTGCCGTCCCCGCCGATCCCCGCCCGCGGCCTGGCCCGCGTCCATCCCCGCCAGCATTCGTTCGGCGAGCGGTCCCTTCGCCGCCAGGAACGCCGCCAGCGTTGCAGGCACCACGTCGCCGTTCGCCAGCATGTTCCCCGCAACGCTCACGTCAGGTGCCGAGGCCGAGCAGCACCACTCCACGCAGTTCTCCCCCGTCCACGCCGCCGAGGCGCCGTGCCGGTCGAGCGCATGCAGCTGCCGCAGCCCGCGCCCCACATCCCCCGCCAGCGCGGAATCGATCGCCAGCTGCGGCGACAGCCCCCGCGCCAGCCCCTCCAGCGTCGGCGGCCCGAGATACCGGTTGGAGATCGACTGCGACGCCACCGCCCCGATCCCCGGCCGCAGGAACGGCACGCCCGCTCCCACCGCAAAATTCTTCGTCGCCACCGCCACCGCGAAGGCCCCCGTGGCGGGGTCATGGGCAAGAATGGACCAGGTCATCGCCGTCTCCTCGAACTCGGACGCTTGACAGTCAGCGAGTCCGACCCGACTGACAAGGGATGGCACACGCAAAACCCGATGCAGCTACAGGGCAGGGGCCCTTGCTCGCCGAATTCACCGTCGCCCCCGACCCTGATGACCCGCGCCTCACCCGCGCCGTCACCGGGCTCGACCACACCGGCGCCGCCGTCGAAACCCGCGTCCCCGAGGAACGCCCGCTCACCTTGTTCCTCAACAGCCAGGAAATCGTCACCATGATGACGATCGGCGACCGCCCCGATTGCCTCGCCGTCGGCTACCTCCTCAACCAGAACATGCTCCTCCCCGACGACCGCATCACCGCCGTCGAGCACGACGCCGAGCTCGACGTCGTCGTCGTCCGCACCGCGCGTCGCACCAACTACGAAGCCCGCCTCAAGCGCCGCACTCTCACCTCCGGCTGCGCCCAAGGCACCGCCTTCGGCAACATGATGGAGCGCTTCGACCAGATCACGCTCGACCCCGCGGCGCGCATCCACACCTCCTGGCTCACCACCCTCTCGCGCAAGATCAACACCGCCCCCAGCCTCTACCTCACCGCCGGCGCCATCCACGGCTGCGTCCTTTGCGAGCGCGACCGCCCCCTCGTCTACATGGAAGACGTCGGCCGCCATAACGCCATCGACAAGATCGCCGGCTGGATGCACCTCAACGCCGTCCCCCCCGCCGGCAAACTCTTCTACACCACCGGACGTCTCACCTCCGAAATGGTGATCAAATGCGTCCAGATGCACATCCCCATCCTCGTCAGCCGCTCCGGCTTCACCGCCTGGGGCGTCGAACTCGCCAGGCAAGCCAACCTCACCCTCATCGGCCGCGCCAAAGGCAAACGCTTCCTCTGCCTCGCCGGCGACTCCCGCCTGGTCTTCGACACCGACCCCACCGAACCAGCCGACGAAGGCCCCAACCGCAAAGCCGCCCGCGACGACGACTGACGCCAGATCGCCCGGGGCGAGGCGCACAGGAAGTAAGGCCAGGGCGCTGCCCTGGACCCGCCAGGAGGCGGCGCCTCCTGGACCTGCGCCACTCAAGAGGGTTGGTTCTTGAGAGGGGGGCCAACTCGATGGTTGCAACCACGGAGGTGGCCCCCCTCTCAAGAACCAACCAATTCTTCAACTGATGCCGGGTGCAGGGGGTGCCACCCCCTGCTGGGGTCCAGGGGCAAAGCCCCTGGCCTTCCTTGCCTATGCGCCCCGCTTCAGGCGAACTGGCGTCATGCCCGATCGCGCCGCCGTTTTTGCGCTTGCGTCTGCTGCCTGCCTCGCTTTCGCGCTGGTGCTCGCCCGCCGCGGTTTGCGCGCCCGTCCGGTCATTGCCGCCGCGGCGACGTCGGTTCCCACCGCCACGGCATTGATGTGGCTGGCGTCGCCGGTGATGCTCGACACCGCCGGCTTCAACTGGACCGCCGTCACCATCTTCGCAGCCTGCGGGGTGCTTTTCCCCATTGGCGTCACCTTGCTGTCCTTCGCCACCAACCGCCTGATGGGCCCCGCCTTGGCCGGCGCGCTGGCCAACACCACGCCGTTGTTCGCCCTCGCGTTCGCGGCGCTGATGCTCGGCGAGATCGTCACCCTCCCGCATGCCGCCGGCGCCCTCATCATCATCCTCGGCGTCGCCCTCCTCACCTTGCCGACGCAGGCCATCCGCCGCGACTGGCCCCTCTGGACCCTCGTCCTCCCGCTCGCTACCGCCCTCATCCGCGGCATCGTCCAGCCCGGCATCAAGGCCGGCCTCGCTTTCTGGCCCAGCCCCTTCGCCGCCAGCCTTGTCGGCTACACCGTCTCCTCCCTCATCATCCTCACGCTCCGCGCCACCCAGCCCCGCGCCCCCACTGTCTGGCCCGACCGCGCCATGTTCATGCTCGTCGGCATCGCCAACGCCGCCGCGGTGATGCTCATGTACGCCGCCCTCGCCCACGGCCCCGTCACCCAGGTCGCCCCCCTCGTCGCCACCTACCCGATCTTCACCATCGCGCTCTCCGCGCTCATGTTGCGCGGCGAGATGCTCCATCCTCGCCTGCTGCTCGGCGTGACTCTCACCGTACTCGGCGTCGTGGCTGTCCTCGGTTTTTGACACCGGACGACGCAAATCGGCGCCGACCAAAAGCCAGCCGAGCGTGCGACTTGACCGGCTACGCCGCCGGCCGCTTCAACCGATCGCCGAACATTTTGCGGAATTTGGCGACTTTGGGCGCGATGACCACGCGGCAGTAACCCGACCAGGGTGTCCTGTTGAAGTAGTCGTCGTGCTCCGCCTCGGCAGGCCAGAATGTGGTGAGTGGGAAGATTTCGGTGACGATGGGATTGCCCCAGATCCCCGCTGCACTGATTTCAGCGATAATTTTCTCAGCTGCGGCGCGTTGGGCATCATCGTGCGTAACGATGCAGGAGCGGTATTGCGGACCGACGTCATTGCCTTGGCGGTCTTTCGTGGTTGGATCGTGGATGGTGAAGAAGATCCGCAGCAGATCTTCGTAGGAGACGATCGCGGGGTCAAAGGCGATCTGGACCACTTCGGCATGGCCGGTCGTCTTGCCGCAGACCTGCTCATAGGTCGGGTTCGCCACGTGCCCGCCGGCGTAGCCTGACTTTACCGACTGGACGCCGGCGAGATCGAGATAGACGGCCTCGAGGCACCAGAAGCAGCCGCCGCCCAAGGTTGCGAGGTGTGTGTCTGCCATGTGTCGTCCTCCGCTGTATATGTGGGGATGTGGGGTCGGATCGCCGGATGTCCAGCGCGTTACGGGGTAACCGGACCGACAGCGTGCGGCCGGCCGGCGAGCAGGATGTCGGCGACGATGGCCAGCGGTGCCGTGTGAACGCTGGACTGTCCTGTCCGCAGCAGGGTGTCGAAATGGGCGTAGATTTCGGGGTATTCGCGGCGGCTGGGATTGAGAAGCTCAGCGCCGTCGACCACCAGACGGCCACCAGAGTTGGTCAGCGCAATGCGCATGCCATCGGTCGTGGTCAGATGGATTTCGCGCCTGTCCGGGCCACGCCAGTCCCAGTCGAAGGACCCGGTGAATCTGGCATCGGTGCCATTGGAAAAGGTGACTTCGGCGGCGATCGGCACCTCCGCTCCCGCGGGGATGGCCAGCGTCGCATCGGTCACGAAGGGCAGAGGGGCGAGAATGCGGGTCAGGATGGACAGGCCGTTCACCCCGGCGTCGAACACGCCGAACCCCCCGGCCTGCCAGATCCAGGTTTGGCCGGGGTGGTATTGATGGACATTCTCCTTCCAGTCGATATGCAGGGAGGCGAGCGTCTTCCCGGCGAGGAGTTCGGCTGCGCGCTCGACGCCGCGGTTGTATTGCGAGTGCCAGGCGGTGTGCAGCACACGGCCGGACCCGGCGGCGAGGCCAGCGATGTGGTCGATCTCGCCGATGGTGGTTGCAGGCGGCTTCTCGAGCAGGACGTGCTTGCCGGCGGCAATCGCATCGACAGCGGGGCCCAGGCGGGCGCGTGGCGGCGTGCAAATGACGACGGCGTCGATCTCGGGATGCGCCGCCAGCATCGTCCGGTGGTCCCGGTAGAGCGGCACATGAGTGCCTTCGATTTCACCGGCAAGGCTTGCCGCGGCGACGAGAGTGAAGCCCGGGTTGGCGGCGATGGCCGGCAGATGCTGCTTGCGTGCAATCGCGCCGACGCCGATGAGGCCAAGCTTATGTGCCATGACGCGCTCCGAGGTTTACAGCGAGTGTCGCCGCCGCGATCCTGCGCGTCCAGCCAGCGACGGAGTGAGGGCATGACGGCCAGGATCGACAGCGCGACCGAGACGCACCCGGAGGGACGGGTTGTGCGGATCACCGTGGTCAACCCCGCCAAGCTCAACGTCATTGGCACGGCCCTGATGCGCGGCCTGACCGCGGCGATCGAGGCCGCCGGCGCCGTGCGCGATATCCGGGCGGTCGTGCTGCAGGGCGAGGGTGAGCGCGCCTTCATCGGCGGCGCCGACATCAACGAAATGTCAGGTCTGACACCAGAGACCGGGCGGGCGCTGATCACGACACTGCATAGTGTCTGCGCGGCGGTGCGCGCCTGCCCGGTGCCGGTGATCGCCCGCATGCAGGGTTACACACTTGGCGCCGGCCTCGAGATCGCGGCCGCGTGCGACATGCGGATCGCCGCCGAAGGCGCCAAGTTCGGTATGCCCGAGACCCGGATCGGCATTCCCAGCGTCATCGAGGCGGCCCTGCTGCCGCAGCTGATCGGCTGGGGGCGGACGCGGCGGATCCTCTTCACCGGGGAGATCTTCGGCTCCGATCTTGCGGAGAAATGGGGCATGGTCGAGGAGGTGGTGCCGCTTGGGGATCTTGATCGGGCGGTGGATCGGGTGCTGGCGGATATCCTGGCCTGCGGGCCGCGGGCGATCCGGTTGCAGAAGCAATTAATCAACGACTGGGAAGAGCTGACCCCGAAGGCCGCCATCGCCGCCGGGATCGACTGTTTCGAGGAGAGCTGGCGCGATCCTGAGCCGACGCGGCTGATGGCGGCTTTCCTGGCGGCGAGGCGGAAATGATCACGCGGTGGCTGCGCATCTATGGGGAACAAACGTGATGTCCAGGCTGAAGATGCATCTGGAGGAGGGTGCGGCGCTGCTGGCGCTGGTGCTGGCCAATGGCGCACTGCTCGCCGAAGTGGAGAAGGCGGGAGATCTGATGGTCGCCTGCCTTAAGGCGGGCGGCAAGATCATGTCGGCCGGCAATGGTGGATCACATTGCGACGCGATGCATTTCGCCGAGGAATTGTCGGGACGGTATCGCGACAACCGGCCGGCGCTGGCGGCGATGGCGATTTCCGACGTGTCGCACATCACCTGCGTCGGCAACGATTTCGGGTTTGACGCCATTTTCTCCCGCCAGATCGAGGCGCTGGGTCAGCCGGGCGATGTGTTCCTGGGCGTCACCACGTCGGGCAATTCGGCCAATATTCTGACCGCGATCAAGGCCGCACGGGCGCGGGGGATGGTTGTGGTGGTGCTGACCGGGAAGGACGGCGGCAAGGTGCGTGGGCTCGGCGACGCCGAAATCATCGTGCCGCATTTCGGCTATGCCGATCGCATCCAGGAAATCCACATCAAGCTGATCCACGCGCTGATCGACCACATCGAGATCGGCATGGGATTCGTCGCGGGCTAGATCATAATTGGTTTAGGTCAAACCGTTCATGATATAGCAAGCTATTGAAGCAGGGCGCGATTCACGCTTTCTAACCGATCGGCCTCAAGCGATCGCGCTCTAAGCGGTGTCAGCGACGGACGCCGCCTGAGAGATATCCGCCGTCGACAGCCAGCACATGGCCGGTGACGTAGGACGCGTCTTCGGAGCAGAGATACAGCGCGGCGGCGGCCACTTCTGCGGGCGTGCCGTAGCGGTTCATCGGTACGGCGCGGTTGTAGACGGCGCGGATTTCGGCGTCGTGGACTTCGGCGACGAGGGGGGTTTCGATCGGCCCGGGGGCGATGATGTTGACGCGGATGCCAAGGGGCGCGAGTTCGGTTGCCATGACCTGGGAGAGATTGATGACGCCGCCTTTGGAGGCGCCGTAGGCGCTGCGGCCGGTGGAGCCGCGCAGGCCGGAGATGGAGGCGATGTTCACGATGGCGCTGCCGGGTTTCATCACGCGGGCGACCGCCTGGCCGATGAGGAAGGTGCCGCGCAGGTTGACGGCGATGATGCGATCGAAGGTTTCGGGGGTGGTTTCGAGGAAGGGGATGTCGCGGGCGATGCCGGCGGAGTTGACCAGGTAGTCGATGCGGCCGTGGCGGTCGAGGATGGATTGGACGACGGCTGTGCAGGAGGCGGGGTCGGCGACGTCGAGTTTCCATTCGGCGCCGGCGGCGATGTCGGCGGGGATGACAATGGCGCCTTCGGCGGTGAAGCGGGCGGCGATGGCGGCGCCGATGCCGGAGAGGCCGCCGGTGACGAGGGCGATTTTGTTCGCGAGGCGCATCAGAGGAATCCTGTGGACAGCCATGGGATCGCCGCCACCGCCAGCAGGCCGACGACGAGGGCGGCCATATAGGGCCAGATGCGGCGCATACCGGCATCGGGGTTGACGCGGCCGATGGCGCAGGCGGCGTAGTAGCCGACGCCGAGCGGTGGGGCGAACAGGCCGATGCCCATGGCGAGGATGACGACCATGGCGTAGTGCACTTCGTGGATGCCGACGGCGCGGGCGATGGGGAACAGCAGCGGGCCGAACAGCACGATCGCCGGAATGCCCTCGAGCACGGAGCCGAGGACGATGAAGGCGACGATGGAGATCAGCAAGAAACCAACGCTGCCGCCGGGGACGCCGGCCATGGCGGCGGCGAGCTGGCGGGAGAAGCCGGACTGGGTGAGGCCCCAGGCCATGCCGGTGGCGGTGCCGATGATGAGCAGGATGGCGCCGGAGAGGGCGGCGGTTTCCAGCAGCATTGGGTAGATCCGGCGCCAGTCGAACTGGCGGTAGAGCAGCAGGCCGCAGAGCACGGCGTAGACAATGCCGATGGTGGACACTTCGGTGGCGGTGGCGACGCCTTCGACGACGGAGGTGCGGATGACGAAGGGCAGCAGCAGCGAGGGCAGCGCGATCAACAGGCTGCGGCGGATCTGGGCGCCGGTGGCGCGGACGCCGACGGCCTCGCCGCGCGAGCGTTGCCAGGCGACGAGGGCGAGGGCCACGGCGAGGACGAGGCCGGGGAGCAGGCCGCCGGTAAAGAGGGCGGCGATGGAAACGCCGGTGACGGAGCCGATGGTGATGAGCACGAGCGAGGGCGGGATGGTTTCGCTCATGGCGCCGGAGGCAGAGAGGATGGCGACGAGCTCGCCTTCGTCGGCGCCGCGTTGTTTCATTTCGGGGAACAGAACCGGGGCGACGGCGGCCATGTCGGCGGCCTTGGAGCCGGAGATGCCGGAGACGAGGTACATGGCGCCGAGCAGGACGTAGTAGAGCCCGCCGCGGACATGGCCGAGCAGGCCGGCGAGGAAGGCGACCATGGCGCGGGCCATGCCGGTCATTTCGATGAGCAGGCCGAGGAAGACGAAGAGGGGGACGGCAAGGAGGACGAGGCTGCTCATGCCCTCGTCCATGCGCGAGACGACGATCGTGAGGGGGGCTCGGGTGACGGTCATCAGGAAGGCGACGGTGGCGGTGCCGAAGGCGAAGCCGATGGGTACGCCGAGAAGGACGCCGGCGGCAAGCAGGGCGACGAAGAAAACGACGAGGTTCCAGTTGCCGATCGCCTTGAGCAGCGGGCCGGCGATCCACAGCAGGAGCGCGACGAGGGCCAGCACGACGGCGATTTCGACGAGATGGCGGATGCGCTCGCGGGCGAGGCGCAGCGCGCAGTCGAGGAACATCAACGCGCAGCCGACGGGAATGGCGGCGGCACGGACGATGTTGGACCAGCCGAGGGCGGGGGTCTCGATGTAGAATTCGTCGGCCGCGTAGTCGCGGGCATGCGGCAGGACGATGAGCAGGAAGATGGCGGGCACGGCGATGGCGAGCACCTCGGCGCGCGCGCGCCAGGGACCGGACAGGCCGGAGACGATGGCGGTGAGGCGCATGTGCTGGCCGCGCTGCAGGGCGACGATCGCCCCCAGCATGGCCAGCCACAGGAACAGGATGGACGCCAGTTCGTCGGACCAGGTGAAAGGCTTGTGGAAGACGAAGCGGCTGACGACCCCGGCCAGCAGCACGGCGATCTCCACCAGCACCAGCACGGCGGTGGGAATTTCCACCGTGTGGCGCAGGAGGCTCTCGATGCCGCTCAGCGCATCGCGCGGCTTGGGTCGGGGATCGTGCATCCGGTCAGGCGAGGCCGCCGACCGAGTCTTCCAGAATCTTCCACGCCTCGGCGCCGTATTTTTCCTTCCACTCCGCATAGAAGCCGGCCTTCTTGAGCGCGGCCCTGAAGAGGGCGGCATCGGCGTCGAAGAACTGCAGGCCCTTGCCCTCCAGGGCGCCGCGCAGCGACGTGTTCAGCTTGAAGATATCCTCGCGCTCGGCGAGCGCCGAGGTGTTGAACTCGCTCTCGACGATGCCGCGGAGGTTTTCCGGCAGCGCCTCCCAGGCCTTCTTGTTGGCGAGGAACCAGAAGCCGTCCCACATATGGTTTGTCACCGTGAGATACTTCTGCACCTCGTAGAGCTTGGCGGCCTCGATGATGGCGAGCGGGTTCTCCTGGCCGTCGACGATCTTGGTCTGCAGGGCCGAATAGGTCTCGGCGAAGTTGATCGAGGTGGGGGCGGCGCCGAAGGCCTTGAACATCGAGGTCCAGAGCGGCGAGGGCGGCACGCGGATCTTGAAGCCGCTGAGGTCCTCGGGGGACTTGATGGGCTTCGACGAGCTGGTGATCTGGCGGTAGCCGTTGTCGTACTGCTTGGCGAAGGCATAGAGGCCGCGCTTGGCGATTTCGGCGCGGACATGGGCGCCCAGCGCGCCATCCATCGCCGGCCACACCTGGCCGTAGTCCTTGAAGGCGAAACCGATCCCATTGATCGAGGCGACCGGCACCAGCGTGGAGAGGATCAGGCCGGAGAGGGTGAACAGCTCGAGCGCGCCCGAACGAAGCTGCGAGAGCATGTCGGTGTCGGAGCCGAGCTGGTTGTTCGGGAAGACCTGGATCTCGACGCGGCCGGAGGTCTTCTCCTTCACCCGGGCTGCCGCTTCCATGGTGCGGACTGTCAGCGGGTGGGTCAACGGCGAATTGTTGGCGTATTTGTAGGAGAACTCAGCGGCGCTGGCCGGGCGGGTGCGGATGGCAAACAGCGGCAGCGCGGCGCCAGCGACAAGGGCGGAACGGCGGGTCAGTTGGGTCATGGCGTGTTTTCTCCCTACGGTTGGGTCGGATGTGCGCGATTGCGCGGAAATCCGCAACCCGGAAGCGTTGCCGGGCGGCGCGGGGCACCATAGGTAGAGCAGCCCCAAGGAGCAGCCCATGCCCGATCACGTCACCGCCCCACCCGTCGCGGTCCTGCTCGCCGGCGGGCTCGCCCGCCGCATGGGCGGCGGGGACAAGCCGCTGCGGATGCTCGGTGGACGGCCATTGCTTGACCACGTCATCACGCGGATCGGGCCACAGGTGGCGGCAATGGTTCTCAACGCGAATGGCGATCCCGCCCGCTTCGACGCCTGGGCTCTGCCGGTAGTGGGCGATCCGCTGCCGGACCATCCGGGGCCGCTGGCGGGGGTTCTCGCCGGCATGCGCTGGGTCCAGGCGACCCATCCGGGGGTGAGGACCGTGCTGTCGGTGCCGACCGATACGCCGTTCCTGCCCCATGACCTTGTCGCACGCCTGGAAGCTGCGCGGCTGGACGCCGGGGTGCGGCTCGCCTGCGCGGCATCGGAGGGGCGAACGCACCCGGTGATCGGCCTGTGGCCGGTCGATCTGGCCGACCTGCTGGAGGAAGCCTTGTCCGGCGGGATGCGGAAGATTGACTCATGGACCTCAGGGATCGGCATCGCGCATGCGACGTTCGACGGTCAGCCCGATCCGTTTTTCAATGCGAATTCTCCGGAGGAACTGGCGGAGGCCGAACGATACCTGGATTGCTAGAGCGCGATCGCTTGAGGCCGATGGGTCGGAAAGCGTGAATCGCGCTCTTCTTCAATAGGTTGCCAGATCATGATTGGTTTGACTTAAACCAATCATGATCTAGGTTCCGGACTCATTTGATCCAGAAGGTAATGGCAGCAACGAGGCAAATCCCTGCGATGAAGTTCCTTGCGGTTTTGTCGTATCGGGTTGCCACAGCGCGCCAATCCTTGATGCGGCAG
>Ga0164296_1004626_pt1 | contig 12413 bp, 7 predicted proteins | sample GEODES057metaG_FD_113533 | JGI IMG/M metagenome (GOLD analysis project Ga0164296, IMG submission 113533) | Dystrophic lake water microbial communities from Trout Bog Lake, Wisconsin, USA - GEODES057 metaG | ecosystem: Environmental > Aquatic > Freshwater > Lake | place: USA: Trout Bog Lake...
ACGGTAAGACCACCTTGGTCGACGCCATGTTGTGGCAGTCGGGTGCATTCCGCGAGAACCAGGATGTCAATGACCGCGTGATGGATTCCATGGATCTGGAACGCGAAAAGGGCATCACGATCCTGGCGAAGAACACTTCTGTGCATTACACCGGTCCGGGCGCCCCTGATGGCGGCGTGACCTTCAACATCATCGATACCCCCGGTCACGCGGACTTCGGTGGCGAAGTCGAACGTGGGCTGGAAATGGTCGACGGCGTGGTGCTGCTGGTTGATGCGTCCGAGGGCCCATTACCCCAAACGCGCTTCGTGCTGCGCAAGGCACTGCAAAAGCGCCTGCCGGTGGTGTTGGTCATCAACAAGGTTGACCGTCCGGATTCGCGCATTGCCGAGGTCGTGGACGAGGCCTACGAACTGTTCCTGGACCTCGACGCCTCCGAAGCCCAGATCGACTTCCCGATCGTGTACACCTCCGCCAAGGCCGGGCGCGCATCACTGACCCGTCCGGCCGATGGCGGCATGCCCGAGGAGGAGAACCTCGAGCCGCTGTTCAAGACGCTGCTGGAAACCATCCCGGCACCCACCTACGACCCGGCCATGCCACTTCAGGTCCACGTGACCAACTTGGACGCATCGCCGTACCTGGGGCGCCTGGCGCTGTGTCGCGTGCATCAGGGCACCATCAAGAAGGGCCAGCAGGTTGCCTGGATGAAGGCAGACGGCACCACCGAACGGGCCAAGGTCGTGGAACTGCTCATGACGGAGAACCTGTCCCGCGTGCCAGCCGAGAGTGCCGGACCCGGTGACATCGTCGCAGTCGCCGGCATTCCCGAGATCACGATCGGGGAAACCCTTGCCGACCTGGACAACCCGATCGCCCTGCCCGTGATCACCGTGGACGAGCCGAGCATTTCCATGACGATCGGTATCAACACCTCCCCCCTTGCCGGCAAGTCCGGCAAGAAGCTCACCGCGTCAATGGTGAAGCAGCGCCTGGAGCAGGAACTGGTCGGCAACGTGTCGATTCGTATGAACCCCACCGAGCGCCCTGATACATGGGAAATCCAGGGCCGAGGCGAGCTTCAGCTGGCGATCCTGGTGGAAATGATGCGCCGTGAGGACTTCGAACTGACCGTGGGCAAGCCACAGGTGGTGACCAAGGTGATCGATGGCAAGAAGTGCGAGCCGATGGAGCGCCTATCTGTTGACATCCCTGAGGACTACTTGGGCGTTGTCACCCAGTTGATGGCTCTGCGCAAGGGTCGCATGGAGCAGATGGTCAATCACGGCACCGGCTGGGTCCGCATGGACTACATCGTCCCGGCACGCGGCCTGATCGGCTTCCGCACAGAGTTCCTCACCGAGACCCGCGGCACCGGACTGCTGCATCACGTCTTCGATCGCTACGAGCCGTGGCACGGCGAACTGCGTACTCGTCCGACCGGCTCGCTGGTCGCCGACCGCAGCGGTCCCACGACGCAGTTCGCACTGGCGAACCTGCAGGACCGCGGCACGATGTTCGTCGGCCCGGGAACCGAGGTCTACGAAGGCATGATCGTGGGGGAGAACTCGCGCTCCGACGACATGGACATCAATCCGACCAAGGAAAAGAAGCTCACCAACATGCGCCAGTCTTCTGGGGACATCCTGGTGCCGCTCATCCCGCACAAGCAGCTGTCCCTTGAGCAGGCGCTTGAGTTCTGTCGCGAGGACGAGTGCGTGGAAATCACCCCGGGCACTGTTCGCATCCGCAAGGTGTTGCTGACGCAGACTGACCGCGTTCGCGCAGGCCGGAAGTCCAAGGACTAACACGGTCACGGATTCACGCGATCAAGGAAGAACACGACCGAGGGCGCGGCGGTCGGAATTTCGATCGTGGACCGACTGCCTCCTCGCCCAGCGATGAGGTCATCGCTCACCGGATTTCGCGGCGGAATCCATCATATCGGTGCCTGGTTTCGACGGAATCCGCATGAAGTCTAAGATTTTTTTGCGGATCCCTTGCCGAATCCATACTTTCGGGTAACTTGACCTGAACAGTGCGCCAACTTCGGGCGATTACAGGCAGGTAGGTCCATGGCAGTCATCGACGCGCCCGTTGCGGCTCCGGTCGATGGTCGATCCCTGCGACAGATCGTCTGGAGCCGAATTCGCCGCGACAAGGTCGCGATGGTGTGCCTGGTCATCCTGGTCGTGCTCTACCTGGTCGCCATCTTGGCGCCCGTGATCACCGGCGCCCTGCATGTGGATCCCTACACATTCGACACTGCCTCGATTTCCGATTCCGGCGGCGCTCCGGTGGGCGCGTGGGGTGGCATCAGCTCCCACCATTGGCTTGGAGTTGAGTGGGGCACCGGTCGCGACATCTTCGCTCAATTGCTGTACGGCCTGCGCATTTCCTTGCTCATCGCGACGGTGTCCACGATCTTGACCACGATCATCGGCACGATTCTTGGCATCATTTCCGGCTACGTCGGCGGCAAGACTGATGCGGCGATCGGACGCGGCATGGACTTGATCCTGGCGTTCCCATTTCTTCTCATCATCTTGGCCCTGTCCGGTGTGGCGACCCAGCGTCTGACGCAGCTGGGTGTGCCCTCGGGTAACCCATCACGCATCACGTACTTGATCATCGTGCTGTCAATATTCGGTTGGCCATACCTAGCTCGCATTGTCCGAGGGCAGGTCCTGAGCATCCGCGAGCGCGAATACGTCGAGGCCGCCGTGGCCATGGGATCTGGAACCTCCCGCATCCTCTTCCGGGAAATCCTGCCGAACCTGTGGGCCCCAATCCTGGTGTACGTCACCTTGACGCTGCCGGTGTACATCGCCACCGAGGCGGTCCTGAGCTTCCTGGGCGTGGGCATCCTGCCCCCCGATGTGTCCTTCGGCACGATGCTGGCCAACTCCGTCGACTACTTCCAGGTTGTCCCCATCTACCTGTTCATCCCCGGCACCGTCCTGGTGCTCCTGGTAGTGGCATTCAACTTGCTCGGCGACGCCATTCGCGACGCCTTGGATCCGCGGGCAGGTCGCGTATGACCGGCCGAACCAGCACACACGACTTCTCGATGATCGTTGCCCCGCAACACCGGGGGACATGGCTATCGAGACGGCACGCCGGGGACCCTCGGGTGCATCACGAAGGAGGACATATGGGCATGGCCAAGAAGGGAGTAGGGCTGATCGTCATCGGCGCTGCAACCGCACTGGTGCTGTCTGCCTGCGGAGGCGGCTCATCCAGTTCATCGGCTGGATCGAGCACACCCACAAAGGGCGGCACGATCTATTACCTGACCAATGCGGATCAGTTTGATCAGATCGACCCGCAGCGCGTCTACACCGGGGAGGATCTCGCATTCTTCAACGGCACCATCTACCGCACGTTGACGGCGTACAAGTTCTCCGCCGACAACACTCAGGGAACCAGCTTGGTACCTGATATGGCCACGAATACCGGCACCGTCTCCAACGGCGGCAAGACGTGGTCCTTCACCCTCAAGGACGGCGTGAAGTTCCAGGACGGCACCCCGGTCACCTGTGCGGACGTGAAGTATGGCGTCTCACGCACCTTCGCCACCGATGTCATCACCGGAGGCCCGACCTATGCCATCAGCTACCTGGATATTCCCACCAACAAGGATGGTTCATCGGCGTATGCCGGGCCGTACAAGAAGACCGGCCAGGCGCTGTATGACAAGGCCGTGACCTGCTCAACCGATAACAAGACCATTACCTTCAACCTGAAGGTGCCGGTCCCGGACTTCAACTACACCGTGACGCTGACCGCCTTTGCTGCCGTGCCGCAGTCCAAGGACACCGGCGCGACCTACGGCAACGCACCGCAGTCTGACGGTCCCTACATGATCCAGTCCGATCAGACGGGCAAGGGCGGCAAGCTGACGATGGTGCGCAATCCGAACTGGAGGGCATCCACCGATTCCTATCGTGGCGCCTACCCGGACTCATGGGTGGTCAACTACGGTATCGATCCCAAGGTGATCGACCAGCGAGTCATGCAGTCGTCAGGCAATGACACCAATGCCATTGACCTGGTGGTGCAGCCGGAGAACCTGAACGTGGTGTACCAGAATTCCACCACGGCCAATTCTCAGTACACGGGCCGCGCGATCAGTGCCTTGGACCCGTATGTCCGTTACCTGGCGATCAACACCAAGTTGATCCCGGATCAGAAGGTTCGTGAGGCCATCGTGGTCGCCATGGATCGTGACGCGCTGCGCAAGAATGCAGGCGGCACGTTTGCCGGCGACTTCGCCGATGGGGTCATCAAGCCCAACGAGGGACAGGACTACGCGCCGACCAATATCTGGACGTCGCTGTACGGCCAGCAGATCCCGTCATCGGGTGACCCGACCCTGGCAAAGCAGCTGCTGGCCAAGGCCGGCAAGTCCAACCTGACGATCACCTACGACTACCCGCAGTCGCCGGTGGCCGACAAGTCCGCTGCGATCATCGTGGCGTCGCTGGGCAAGGCAGGCATCACGGTCAAGCCCAATCCGATCGAGGCCGGGCAGTACTACGGCGTGGTGATGGATCCGACCAAGGCGCATGAGCTGATCAGCGCCGGCTGGGCAGCTGACTGGCCCAACGGCTCCACCATCATCCCGCAGCTGTTTGCGGCCGGTGGCGGATTCAACCTGTCGCTGTACAACGATCCGACCTACAACGCTGCGGCCAAGGCAGCATCGGTGAACTTGGATCGTGCAGCTCAGGCCAAGCAGTGGCAGCAACTGAATACCCAGGCGATGGCACAGTCACTTGTGGTGCCGACGCTGTTCTCGCGTGACCAGCGCATGACCGGTACGAAGGTTGATGCGGTCGGCGGGGAGTACCTCTGGCCGGCATACGGCTCGTGGCCGTACGCCCAGATGTACGTCAAGCAGTAGTTCATCACCGTGTGAGGGCGGGTGCTGTGCACCCGCCCTCACACGGCACGATCGCTACCGGAATCCAGGAAGGAGCAGCGCATGGCCCCGTACATTGTTCGTCGCGTGGCGATGATGGTCTTGATGCTGTTTCTGCTCACGTTGGTGGTGTTCGTCCTGTTCTCGCTGCTGCCCACCGATCCGGCACGCCTGACGTGCGGCAAGGGTTGCAGTCCGGCGATCATCGCCGCTAATCGTCACATGCTCGGGCTGGATCAACCGGTCATCGAGCAGTACTGGAACTTCGTTAAGGGCCTGTTCGTCGGACGAACCTACGCAGCCGATTCCCCGCAGCCGATTCAATGCCATGCACCGTGCTTGGGCTATTCCTTCAAGCGCCATGACCAGGTGACGAACCTGATCCTGCAGGCGTTGCCAACCACGATCTTCCTAGCCATCGGGGCATTCGTCATCTGGCTGGTCTTCGGGATCACCTTGGGTGTTTATGCCGCACTGCGCAGGGGGACCTGGCGGGACCGAACGGTCATGGGCATCTCGCTGGTCGGCTACTCGCTCCCATCGTTCTTCATCGGCCTGCTGGCGATCTTCTTCGTCATCATTCGATGGCACATCCTGCCGTTCCCGAATTACGTGTCCCCGCTGACGGACCCGATCAGCTTCCTGCAGACCATGATCTTGCCCTGGATCGTCTTAGCGATCTTGTATGCGGCGTTCTACATGCGGCTCACGCGAAACCAGATGCTCGAAGTGCTCGGGGAGGACTACATCCGTACCGCACGTGCCAAGGGCTTGCCTGAGCGCATCGTGATTCGCAAGCATGCCTTGCGTGCGGGACTGACGCCGATCGTGACAGCGGCCGGCCTTGACCTGGCCGGACTGCTCGGCGGGGCGATCATCATCGAGGCAATCTTCTCGCTGCCCGGGTTGGGAAATCTGGCGGTCTCCTCGGTCACTGACGCCGATCTTCCCCTGATCGTGGGAATCACGATTGTCGCAGCCGTGTTCATCATCGTGGCGAACCTGATCGTCGACCTGCTGTATGCGGTCATCGATCCTCGAGTGAGGTTGACATGAGCGCGTTCTTGGAAGTGCGTGATCTCACGGTGTCCTTCCCCACCGAGGACGGTGTCGTCCATGCGGTGGAACAGGTCTCCTTCGATCTCCAGCGGGGAAAGACCTTGGCGGTGGTGGGGGAGTCCGGCTCGGGAAAGTCCGTGACCTCCTCGGCAATCATGGGACTGGTCAACCGGCGTGCAGCATCGGTGATGGGCCAGGTCCTCCTGGACGGGCAGGACCTGCTCGCCATGGACGATGATCAGGTACGCCAACTGCGCGGATCCAAGATGGCCATGATCTTCCAGGACCCCATGTCCAGCTTGCACCCCTTTTATCGAATCGGCGCGCAATTGGCCGAAGCCGTTCGCGTGCACAACAAGGTGAGCAAGGATCAGGCTCGTGCGCGCGCGGTGGAGATGCTGGCAAAGGTGGGGATCCCAGATGCCCAGTCTCGAGCCGACGATTATCCGCACCAATTGTCCGGGGGCATGCGACAGCGCGTGATGATCGCGATGGCGCTGATCAATGACCCGGATTTGCTGATTGCCGATGAGCCAACCACGGCCTTGGACGTGACGGTTCAGGCTCAGATCCTGGAATTGATCGTCTCGCTGCAAAAGGAGTTCAACACCGCGGTCCTGATCATCACCCATGACCTGGGCATCGTGGCCGATGTGGCCGACGATGTGGCGGTGATGTACGGCGGTCGCGTGGTGGAGTACGCCAGCGTGGATGACATCTACAACCATCCGCAGATGCCGTACACCCTTGGACTGCTTGCCTCCGTTCCGCGCATTGACAAGGACTTGTCTGACCGACTGGATCCCATTCCCGGCAACCCGCCGTCACCCATCTCCCTTCCCCCGGGCTGCGTGTTTGCCCCGCGGTGCGCGTACACCGACAAGGTGCCTGGCGAGGAATGCGCGGTGGCCCGTCCCGAATTACTCCAAGTGCAACCAGGGCACCTGGTGCGCTGCCACATGGATCACCGGACCCGTGTCTCGGTGGCGTCATCGGTGCTTGCGCAGATCAGGACCGGTGTGCGATGAATGATCCCGTCCTGAAGGTCAGTGACCTTCGCATGTGGTTCCCGGTCAAGAAGCGCGGAATTCTCACGCGGACCGTTGGCCAGGTCAAGGCAGTCGATGGCGTCAGTTTCCAGGTCCCTTCAGGACAGACGTTGGGTCTGGTCGGTGAATCCGGTTGCGGGAAGTCCACGACCGGGCGGAGCGCACTTCGCCTGCTGAAGCCAACCTCCGGCACCATCGAACTCGATGGTCAGGACATCACGCACCTGTCCCGCAAGCAATTGGTTCCGCATCGTCGGGCTGCGCAGATGATCTTCCAGGATCCCTACAACTCCCTCAATCCCCGTCACACGGTGGGCACGATCATCGGTGCCCCGTTCCAGGTGCAGGGCATCAAGCCACCGCAGGGCGTTCCTACGGCCGTCCGTGAACTGATGGAGCGGGTCGGCCTGAATCCGGAGCATTACAACCGGTACCCGTCCCAGTTCTCCGGCGGCCAGCGCCAGCGCATCGGCATTGCGCGAGCCATTGCCCTCAATCCGCGGTTGATCGTGTGCGACGAGCCAGTCTCGGCACTTGATGTGTCGATTCAGGCACAGGTCATGAACCTGCTGAAGGACCTGCAGGATGAATTCGGCATCGCGTACTTGTTCGTGGCCCACGACCTGGCGGTGGTGCGGCAGATATCGCACCGAGTTGCCGTGATGTACCTGGGGCACATCGTGGAGTCGGCCTCACGCGATGAGCTCTTCGAACGACCGCTGCACCCGTATACCTATGCCCTGCTCAGCGCTGTGCCGGTTCCCGACCCCCAGTTGCAACAGGCTCGTGAGTCCATCGTCTTGCAGGGGGACCTGCCCAGCCCGGCAAATCCACCGGCAGGGTGCGTGTTCCATACGCGCTGCTTCATGGCACAAGAGCGCTGTCGGGTCGAGGTGCCTGAATTGGTGCAGGCCGGACCCGATCATCAGGTGGCCTGTCATTTCCCGTTGACGGTCGACACCCAGTTGGGCTAAAGCGGGCTTGCGGCACACTTGCCAGCATGCACGTTCGCCGCATCCTCTGCCCGGTCGGCATTGCCCTGGCCATGTCGGCGGCACTTGCCGCATGTGCGGGTACCCCGGCGGCTGCGCCAACGCCACGTGCTGCCACATCCGCGGCGCATGCCAGCCAAGCTGCTATACCGCCTGGCAAGTACGACGCCGCAATTTACGGAATCGCCAATCCCGCCCCGCCGAACGCGCAAACCGTCCACGTCGGCATGTCGACGAACTGCGGGAACTTTGCCTATGCGCTCGTGGTCACCCCGGCGTGCGCCGACCTGCAGCGCACGGTGCTGCGCTCATTGACGTCGTATGTCGTCTCGGCCGGCTACTACGGCTCAGCGGTGTACCCCGACCTGGCGAGCGACTACGGGATATCCAATGATGCCGGGACGTCGTGGACCTACACGTTGCGCTCGGGCCTGCACTGGAGTGATGGGAGCCCGATTACTGCCGCTGATGCGGTTCGCGGGATCCAAGGATTGCGGCGCGCGCATCCTGGGCTGCCGATTACGAAGGTCACCATCCACGGATCCACCATTGTGATCAGTACCTCGCGCATGGTGCGCAATATGGATGCACTTCTGGCCCTGCCGCAGGCGGCGGCCCGGTCCACCATCGCGGTGTATTCCGGGCCGTTCATGCCGGCGACTGTCGGTTCCCTGCACCTGGTGGCCAATCCCTACTGGACCGTGGCCTCAGATCCGATCCGGCGGCCGGCAGCGGCGGGACTGGACGTCCATGTGTATTCAAGCGATCACCAGGCCCTTGCGGCCCAGCAGCGCGGTGACGTTGACGTCCTGCTCGGGGTACCGACCGATCCGGCATTTACCAGTTGGCTCCTGGTCGATGATGCCCGTGCGCGGCATATGGACGATCCGGCAAACGGTCAGGTGACCTTGCTGGCAATCATGAGCCACCGTGGCGCGCTGGCATCTGCTGACTGCTCCCACGCAATGTATTCGGCGGTCAATCGCACGGCAGTTGCCGCAGCGGTGGGTGAGTCCGCCGGACAGGCTCAGGCCGGAGCGACCGTGTCCACCACCGTGACGGCGGCAACAACTGTCGGATATGACGGTGGCTATCAGCCATACGACTGGGGAAACGGCTTGGGTGATCCGGTGGCGGCCCGCAGTTCCCTGGCGTCGTGCGGTCACCCAGGGGGATTCGCAGCGGCCCTGGGATATGCAGCGACGCCGGTGGCCACGCAGGCCGCGCAAGCGGTGATCGCGTCGCTGGCGCGGGTACACATCAAGCTGGCAGCAGTCCCGCTGGCACCGGCGGTGTACGCCCGTCGACTTGCCGGGCCGCCTGCCGCACGTGGATTCGACATCGCCCTGGTGTCCTACACCGCGCCCGTCTCCGGCGTGCTGGGATTCTGGCAACCGCTTGCCGGTACGAACGTTCACGGAAAGCCGCTGCCGACCAACCTTGCCGGGCTGACGCAGCCGACGATCGCTGCCTTGCTGACCTCGCCGGAGGTTGCCTCCAACAACTGGCAGATCCAGGCCGACGTTGGTCGCATGATCGATCGACTCGTGCTGTCCTCCGGCGGGTATATCCCGCTGACCCAGTCCCATTCGGTGGAGTACCGATCACCGCGGTTGACCAACGTGGTGACCCAGGCCGGCTACGCGAATTGGTACGACGTGGTCGACATGGGCATCAGGCCAAGTGAGCGGTAAAGAACTCCACTTCAGCTAGCAGCAGATTCTCGGCAACGATCTCCTGCGGGGTCATGTGCGTGACACCGCTGAGTGGAAGCACGCTGTGGCTTCGTCCGGCAGCCAGCAGCGCCGAGGACAGTTGCAGCGTATGCGCGACCAGGACGTTGTCATCGGCCAGTCCGTGGATGATCAGCAATGGACGGGACAACTGTGATGCTCGCGGCAACAGCGAGGTCCGCTCGTATGCGGCCGCGTTGGACTCAGGATTACCGAGGTACCGCTCGGTGTAGGCAGTGTCGTACAACGCCCAGTCCGTGACCGGGGCCCCTGCCACGGCAGCGGCGAACACCTGTGGCGCATCCAGTACGGCCAGCGCGGCCAAATACCCGCCAAATGACCAGCCGCGAATGCCAGCCCGGGTGAGATCCAGGTCCGGGTGGGTCGAGCCCAGGCTGATCAGTGCATCCACCTGATCAGCCAGGATCTTGGTCGCAAGGTCGTTGGCCACCTGGCGCTCCCAGGCCGGCCCACGACCAGGAGTGCCACGGCCGTCAACCACGACGACAGCAAATCCCTGATCAGCAAGCCACTGGTCAGTGGTGTAGGCCGCGGCGGCTCGTACTACGCGTTGGGCGTGTGGACCGCCGTAAGGGCTCATGATGACCGGCAGCGTGGTCCCGGGCACATGATCAGTCGGCAGCAACACCGCGCAGTGCAGTCCCAGCTCGCCTGCAGTGGTCCAGTGCACCTTCGGGGTGACCAGTGGTCGCGCTGCGAGATTATCGATCGGCCAGTGTCGGTCCCCGTGATGCACGGTGTATGTGCTCACCGGGGAGTCGATGCCGGCGGTGATCTCTACCCATGTACCTGCATCGGCCACGGCGAATGAGTAGGTGCGGTCAGTGGTCATGAGCGTGCACTTGCCATCCCAGGCCATGTGCCACGCGCCGTGATCAAGGGGGTCATTGCATCCCGACACGACCACGCCACTGACATTGACGTCGACGATCCCGGACACTTGCAACCCCACCGGCGACACGGGGGTGTCATTGACGAAAAGTCGATAGCAGTCATTGGGTGCATCCACGCGCACCGTGAGCAGCTGCCCGCTCGGGCCCAATGCCGGGCTGCCACTGATGACATCCACCCAGTGCGCATCGGACACACACGCGCGCTGGGTCATGGTGCCCGACGTCGGGTCCGCGTCACAGATCGCCATGCTCGTCTGATCGCGCGGTGCCAGAGTGACCAGGACACCACCGACGCTGACATGGACGCCTGCCACGTACTCGAATTGCTGCCGATCCCAGGTGAGTTCAGTGAGCGTGCCGTCGAGGTCGCACGCGTACAGGCGTGCTGAAGGATTGGGTGTACCTGCCATCGGATAGCGATGTGCCACCGGCTCGCGATCGGGGTGTGCTGGATCGGCAATCCAGGAAATGGCCACGTTGGATTCATCGGTGTGCTGGATGATCAGGCCGGAGCTGTCCGTAAGCCACCAATGGCCACGATGACGATCAAGTTCTTCCGCTGAGATGAAGTCTGCTAATCCCCAGAGGTCGTCCGTACCAGCCGGTGCTGCCACGCACCGCATTGACTGGTCATCACAGTTTGCGATGTACATGGCGCGATCGCAAACGAAGGCCACCAGTTTTCCATTCGGGCTGATGCGCGGATCCACCACCGAACCGGGAGTGGGAAGCATGCGCACTGTTGCCGAAGTGGCAGTCAGATCGGCCACATACATCGTTCCCGAAACGGCGAAGACCGCTCGTGTGCATGAACTGTCCATGCTGTAGGCAGTGATGCCATCGCTGACCTCGCGCATGCGTTCGCGCCGGGCGCGCTCGGCTGCCGGCAATTGGTCATCCTCACCGGCAAGGGATCGAGCATCCACCAGGAGGAATTCCTCGCCGGTGAGGGCATCGATGCGCCACAAATCACCGAATGGATCGGTGGCAGAGCTGGAACGCACGAACCACACCGATGCGCACGCATCACACGGATGCATGCTGCGCGGTCTGCCCAGCTGAAAACTGCGGGTCCGGGCCTTTTGCCGTGGATAGGTATCACGAGTCACTGCCTGGTGGTCCATGAGCAAACCTTAAGTACCCTTGGACGGTGACCCACCGCCTGCTCCTCGTCCACGCCCATCCCGATGACGAAACCATCGGCACGGGCATCACGATGGCCAAGTACGCCGACCAGGGCGCCCACGTGGCGCTGGTCACGTGCACCTTAGGTGAGGAAGGCGAGGTCGTCGTGGATGACCTGTCGCACTTGGAGGCCACCGGGGGGCCTGAGCTCGGTCATCACCGCGCACAGGAGCTCGCTGATGCCATGGCGGCGCTGGGCGTGGCGGACTTTCGGCAGTTGGGCGGCCCTGGCCGGTTTCGTGACTCGGGCATGGTGGGAACCGAGCCCAATCTGCGCCCGGATAGCTTCTGGCAATCGGACCTGCTGATCGCGGCCACTGAGCTGGTGTCGGTGATCCGTGAGGTGCAGCCGCAGGTCGTGGTGACCTATGACGACTTCGGCGGCTACGGCCATCCCGATCACATTCAGGCACACCGCGTGACGCACTACGCGGTCGCGCTCGCGCAATCATCGAGCTTTCGTGCCGACTTGGGCCCTGCGTGGACAGTGTCCAAGCTCTACTGGACTGCCATGCCACGGTCGATCATGCGTGCGTCCATCCTGGCGCTGCGCGAGC
>Ga0164296_1004628_pt1 | contig 12408 bp, 10 predicted proteins | sample GEODES057metaG_FD_113533 | JGI IMG/M metagenome (GOLD analysis project Ga0164296, IMG submission 113533) | Dystrophic lake water microbial communities from Trout Bog Lake, Wisconsin, USA - GEODES057 metaG | ecosystem: Environmental > Aquatic > Freshwater > Lake | place: USA: Trout Bog Lake...
CTCTCCATGAATTCCAAGATGCAGGTCTTCTCGCTGGCCGTAAGCGGGCTTCCGGTGCGCACGAGTTGGATCATCAGAATCGTCGCTGCCAGACGCGGATCGCGCACGCGCTCGAGCGGTGTCTCGACGATATCCTCGAACGCCGATCGGGCCCGGTGCTGCAGCCCTTTGGTATCTCGATCGACGTCCTGCAGCCGCTTGACAGTGCCGTGCACCCGCAGGACCCAAAATAGTATCGCAACGACGATGCCGATGAGACCGAGGATAAGCGGCATGGTCGTCTCGCCGGGAATCGCAAGACGATGGTTTCATGAGACATAGGCTAAGTCAAACTGGGATCGGAATACGATTGTATCGGCAAATCTTCGAGCAGAGACACGCTTTACGATGAAGACGCACATATCTCCACAAATAATAAGCGCCCCTATAAAGCTGTTGTCGGGCGAGTGTAATGCTTTTGCCCTGCACGGCATGCCACTGCCTGCGGTGGTCGCCAGCATGGGGGGCCGAGCCTGCGGTATCCGACAGCATTCCGTAACAGCGTCAGCGGGGCTCGAAGAAGGGTTCCAGGGATCGCAGTAACTTCTGGAGGGCTCCTTAGAGGCCTGCGCTGCGCTCCGGAATCTCGTCATAACCGGGTGGGCTAGATGGCCGATCGGAGGCTTCTGGCCTTGAGTCGTCCACCGTGGCGAGGGCTATCGCCTGATCCCGCACAGCCCGTTCGTCCTGGACGATCAAGTGGCAGCAGGCGCGGTCTCGTCCTGGCCGAGTTCGAGGAGCACGATCTCCGGCGGTACGCCGAGCCGCACCGGGATCCGGCTCATGCCGAAGCCCCCGGACACGATCATATGGCGCCCATCCTGCACGATGTGGCCATAGGCGTAATCGTGGCCCCGGACCTTCCGGATCGCGGGTGAGCGTCCGAACAGCCGGACCTGCCCACCATGGGTATGCCCCGCGAGCGTGAGGGAGATCCGATCGGGCAGGGTCGCGAAGATGTCGGGCTCATGCGCCATCAGGATCACGGGGGCCGCATCCGTGACGGCGCTTAGCGTGCGCGGGACGTCCGCGTGACTAAGATTCATCCAACTGCCCATGAAGGGCTGCTGGTCGGCAAGGCCGGCGAGCCAGAACGGCCGGTCGTCCTTCACCAGCCGTACCGCCTGATTCTCCATCACCGGGATGCCGCGATTCTCCAGCAGCCGCTTGACCGCGGGCGTTCCGCGCCGGGTCGACTGCACCGTCTCGTCGTCCCACCAATCGTGGTTGCCGAGGATCGCGTGCGTGCCGAGGGGGGCCTTCAGTGTCTCCATCATCCGGGCGAACTGTTCGAGCGGCAGCTTCCGCCACGCGATCGGACCCGCCGGGTAATCGCCGAGCAGCAGCACCAGATCGGGCTCGAGTGCATTGGTGGCATCCACGATCTCGGCGACCCGGTCGAAGGGCATGTACGGCTCGCAGATGTGGAAATCCGCCAGCACCGCCACGCGCAGGCGCAAGGCCGGATCCCAACGCGGCAAAGCCGGTGCGTAGGAGGTCACGACGAGGCGGTGCATCGGCTCGACGTCGAAGGCGTAGACGCCCGTCGCCGCTGTCAGCCCGACGCCGGCGCCGAGGCCGGTCAGGAACTGCCGTCGGCTCGGCAGGATCAGCATCGCATCATCCGTTGAGTGTGACTTCGCCCGCTTCGTCGCTAGGCGCGCAGTCCGGCAAAAGCGGGGCCATGTCGCAGACCGCCCACCGTGACATGAGTCGGGTTCAACAAGTCTGAATTTGATGCCAGAGCGTGCCCTGCCGTGAGCACGGGTCTATAAGGCTGTGCTTCGTCCAGCGAAAAGAACTCGGATCCCAATGTTGAACCGCCCCCTGCGCATCGGCACCCGCGGCTCGCCGATGGCGCTCGCGCAGACCGGGATGGTGCGTGACCGGATCGTCGCGGCCAATCCGGGCTTGGAGACGGAACTCGTCGTCGTCACCACCGTGGCCGACAAGATTCTCGATCGGCCGCTCTCCGAGATCGGCGGCAAGGGGCTGTTCACCAAGGAGCTGGAGCAGGCCCTGTTCGCCGAAGAGGTGGATGTCGCCGTCCACTCGATGAAGGACGTTGAGACTTGGCTGCCCGACGGACTGGTCATCGCTTGCATCCTGGAGCGCGACGATCCGCGGGATGCCTTCCTGTCGCCCCATGCCGACGGGATCGAGGGTCTGCCGGCGGGTGCGCGGGTCGGCACCTCGTCCCTGCGGCGGGGCGCGCAGGTTCTGATGCGCCGGCCGGATCTCCGGGTCGTCCCGCTGCGCGGCAACGCCAACACGCGGATGCGCAAGCTCGAAGCCGGCGAATGCGACGCGACGCTGCTCGCCCTGGCGGGCCTCCAGCGCCTCGGCCTGGAGGGCATGGCGCGCAGCATCCTGTCCGTCGAGGCTATGCTGCCCGCCGTAGCGCAGGGCGCCCTCGGCATCGAGTGCCGGGAAGCGGACGAGACGATCCGCGCGTTGCTGGCCCCCATCGCCTGCGCCCGGACGACCACCGCCATCGCGGCTGAGCGGGCGCTCCTGGCGGAGCTCGATGGCTCCTGCCGGACGCCGATCGCCGCCTTGGCGCGGATCGAGGGCGAGACCCTGTCGCTCGACGGCCTGCTGTTCCTTCCGGATGGCAGCCGCCACTGGTCGGTGTCGCGGCAGGGATTGGCCGCGGATGCGGAACGGATCGGACGCGAGGCCGGAGCCGCGCTCAAAGCGGCAGCCGGCGACACCTATGTGCGCGACCTGAAGTAAGCCAACCGCTCAGGCGTCATCCGCTCTGCGAGGGCCATCGCCAGAGGCCTCGCGGTCGCGGCGGATGCTTCGGCGGACGGCGACGAGCTGCCAGATGCCCAGGCCGAACACGACCGCGAAGGCGAGGCCGAAATCGAGGGCGGCGAACAGGTTCTCACCCATCGCCGCGCCTCAGGAGGGCGCGGAACGGCCGAAGGCCTCCCGTTCGCGCATGCGCTCGAGTAGATCGAGGACGTGGACGACGCGACCGGCGACATCCCACCAGGGCCGCAAGGCCGGGCGCTGGCGCAGCGGATGGAGCGGATGCGCCGTCACAGCCTCGATCAGGAACCGCACCTGCGGCAGCGCCGGCGCGGCGAGATCGCCGGCGATAGCTGGAGCTCGGCCTGCCCGGACGATCAGCGCGAGCTTGCGGGTGGCACCGACGCGAGCCCGACGGGTGACCGGATCATGCCTTTCCGCCGCGATGACGCGTCCGATCGCGCCGTAGATCAGTCCGGCGGCGCGGATGGCCGGCCGGCAGCGGGACGGCAGCACCGCGATGCCGGCTTCGGCGCGGTGGTAAAGTGCGTCCGCCTCGGCAAGCAGCCGGGCGACGATGTCGGCGAGCGCCGCGCTCGGCCGCGGGTCGGCGACGAACGCGTCCGGGTCGAGGCCACCCGCCCGCATCCAGTCGAGCGGTAGGTAGAGCCGGCCCATCCGCGCATCCTCGCCGACATCGCGGGCGATGTTGGTGAGCTGCATCGCGGCGCCGAGATCGCAGGCACGGGCGAGCGCGTCAGGGCTGCGCACGCCCATGATCAGCGCCATCATGGCCCCGACCGAGCCGGCAACCCGGGCCGCGTAGGCGTGCAGCGCGTCGAGGTCGTCGTAGCGCATGCCCGCAGCATCCCAGGCAAACCCCTCGATGAGGGCGCGCGGCAAAGCCTCCGGGATCGCGAAGGCTGAGACGATTTCCGCGAAGGCCCGATCGGCGGGGGTGTCAGCCGGGTCTCCGGCATAGGCCCGGCCGATCCGGTGATCGAGACGCGCCACCGCGTCGTGACAGGCGGCCGTGTCCGTCGCCTCGTCGACGAGGTCGTCCGAGAGCCGGCAGAAGGCGTAGAGACCGAAGGCTGCCTCGCGGACATGCCCGGGCAGGAGCTGTCCGGCCGCGAAAAAGCTCTTCGAGCCCTGCCGGATCGCCGTCCGGCAGGCGGTCCGGTCGGCCGCGGCGGCGAATTCAGGCGGTAACGCGGGCATCGGGAACCACGCTGTCGAGGACGCGAGCGGAGGAGAGCACGCCGGGCAGGCCGGCGCCGGGATGCGTGCCGGCACCGACCAGATAGAGATTGCGCACGTTGCCGGAGCGGTTGTGCGGCCGAAACCAAGCCGATTGGGTCAGCACGGGCTCCAGTCCGAATCCTGAGCCGCGATAGCTCTGGAAATCGTCCTGAAACTCCCGGGGCGTCGTCACCTTCGATGTCACGATCGACTCTGACAAACCGGGTAGCACACTGGATTCGAGGATCTGGGCGATCCGGCGCCGGTACGGCTCAGCGAGGGCGCCCCAATCCTGACCGCCTGCCAGATTGGGCACGGGCGCCAGCACATAGAAGGCGTCGCAGTCCGGCGGCGCGAGGCTCGCATCGGTTGCGGTCGGGCGGTGCAGGTAGAGGCTCGCATCCTCAGCCAGGACCTTGCGGTCGAAGATGTCGGCGAGCAGCCCGCGATAGCGCGGCCCCAGCAGGATCGTGTGGTGATCCACCTCCGGGTAGCGCCGCTTCGTGCCGAAATACCAGACGAACAGCCCCATAGAGGAGCGGGCACGGCGGAAGCGGCCCGAGCTCCAGCGTTGGGCCTCAGGCAGGAGACGCGCATGCGTTACCGCCGAATCGGCGTTCGAGACCACGAGGTCGGCCGGGATCGTCTCCCCGCTCTGGAGGTCGACCCCGGTCGCGGTTCCACTCTCCACCCGGATACGCGCGACGTCGGCGCCCAGGCGGACCCGGCCGCCTTGGCGGCGGATCAGCCTGACCAATCCGTCGACCAGTTGTCCGGTACCCCCCATCGCGAAGTGGACCCCCCAGCGCCGTTCCAGATCCGCGATCAGGCAGTAAATCGCGCTGGCTCGGAAGGGATTTCCGCCGATCAGAAGCGGATGGAAGCTGAACACCGTGCGCAAGCGCTCGTCGCGGATGAAGCGCGCCACCACATCGTGGACCGAGCGATGCCCGGACAGGCGCAGGAGATCCGGAGCGATTCTCAGCATCGCCCCGATACGGCCGAACGGCACGTGGCCGAGCTGCTCGAAGCCGATCTGGCACACGGCCCGGCTGTGGGCCATGAAACGCTCATAGCCGTCGACGTCGTCGGGCGCGAAGCGGTCGACCTCGGCGCGCATGCGCTCGGGATCACCGCTATAAGCGAAGGACGTCCCGTCGGCGAAACGGATCCGATAGAACGGATCCATCGGCACCAGGGTCACGTCGTCGGACAGTTTCTGCCCAGCCAGGGCCCAGAGTTCTTCGAAAAGCTGGGGGGCGGTGACAATGGTCGGCCCGGCATCGAACGTAAAGCCGTCCTGACGGTGAACCCGGGCGCGTCCACCCGCCTGTTCGAGACGCTCAAGGACGGTAACCCTGTAGCCGCGGGCACCGAGCCGGATGGCAGCCGCGAGGCCGCCGAACCCCGAGCCGATGACGAGAGCATGCGGTCGCCGATCGTGCCCCGCTTCCAAGCGCTGATCGACCGCAAGTGTCAACATGAGTTGACACTAACAAGCGGGATCGTCCGCGCGCAAGATGGAATTACTCCGCGCCAACGGGATACCCGCATCTCGCGAGGCCCAGCTCCGGGCGGCTGGTCGTTGCAGCACGGCCATGCGGATCAGAAATTCTGCCCGCGTGCGGCGATTCTTCGATCGAACGGCGCTATAGGACCGTCATCGAACGCGGGACAGGCAAGAAACAAGGCGTGTGATGGACGGTCGGAGTCAGACCATCTTTGTTGCGGGCCATCGGGGGATGGTCGGCTCGGCGATCGTGCGCCACCTGCAGGCGCAGGGCCACACCCAAATTCGCACGGCCGACCGGTCAAGCCTCGACCTGCTCGATCAGGCCGCGGTCCGCAGCTTCTTCGCCGACAACCGGATCGATCAGGTCTATTTCGCCGCCGCGAAGGTTGGCGGCATCCACGCCAACAACACCTACCCGGCCGAGTTCATTTACGAGAACCTCGTCATCCAGACGAACATCATCCACGCCGCGCATCTGAGCGGCGTCGACCGGCTGCTGTTCCTGGGTTCGTCCTGCATCTACCCCAAGCACGCACAGCAACCGATGCGCGAGGACGCGCTGCTCACGGGCGTGCTGGAGCCGACCAACGAGCCTTACGCCATCGCCAAGATCGCCGGCATCAAGATGTGCGAGAGCTACAACCGCCAGTACGGGCGGCACTACCGCAGCGTGATGCCGACCAACCTCTATGGGCCCAACGACAACTTCCACCCCGAGAACGCTCATGTCCTGCCGGCCTTGATGCGCCGCCTGCATGAGGCCAAGGAGGCGGGCCAGGCCAGCGTGACGGTGTGGGGGACGGGCCGGGCCATGCGCGAGTTCCTGCACGTCGACGACTTGGCACGGGCTAGCGTCTTCGTGATGGAGATGGAGGATGCGGTCTACGCGGCGAACACGCGGCCGGACCTGTCGCATATCAATGCCGGTACCGGCGCGGACTGCACGATTCGCGAATTGGCCGAGGCGCTCGCGCGGGTGATTGGCTACGAGGGCCAACTCGAATTCGACGCGACGAAGCCTGACGGAACACCGCGTAAGCTGATGGACGTGTCGCGGCTCCAAGCGATGGGTTGGCGGCCGGAGATCGGTCTGGAGGACGGTCTTCGCCAGACCTACCGCTGGTTCCTGGACAATCACGCCACCTTGCGTGGCTAGCCCGTTCACTGCTGAAAGGGACAGCCACGCGCCGCAGTAGCAGGCACGATCGAACTTCGTGCAGGCTTGCGATGCGAGCGGGCACGGCTCGAAGCCGGAACGTCCCGTCACAGCGCTGTTCGATCGGCCGGAAGGAGAGAGGAATCATGGCCCAGCGGCCGTCTGACGCTGACGAGCACACGCGACGGCAGAAGTTCCTGAAGCTGTTCCAGAGCTTCGACGCCGACACGCGTTTCCCGGCGCCGTACGTGCAATTCGCCGGCAGGCCGCTGGCATCTCTCGCGGACAGGAACTGGCGTTACGACGTCCTAGGCTATCGCAACGATGTTCACGCCGATACGCGCCCCGCAACGGAGACGCTGCGCGTCTTCGTGGTCGGCGACAGCACCCTGGTCGACGGACAGGTGTTCGCCGACACAGTGCCTGGACGCCTCGAGACCGGCTTGAAGCGTATCCATGGTGAGGGCGCGCGGGTCTACAATTTCGGCGTAATCTCGGCCTGCCTGAATCAAATGATCGCCCTGATCACCACCCGGCTGATGGATCTTCAGCCGGACGTAATCCTGATCGTCGGCGGCGGTACCGACATCTTTCAGCCCTGGAGCTTCGATCCGCGGGCGGGTTGCCCGTACAATCACTTCGTCAGCGAATGTCTCCACGGGTTCCTCTTCGATCACAACGGCGCGGAAACAGATGCGGCGGCGCTGTCCTACGACACGCTGCAGGAGATGATCTTCAATCGCCTCGAGAACCTGCGCGCACTGACGAACTGGCAGTCCGACCTCTGGGAATGGGAGGTGGTGCGGCAGTTCGAGCTGTCGTTGAAGCGCCTCGCCCGGCTCGCACCCGGTATCGGTGCACCGATCCGGTTCTACTTGCAGCCTACGATCGTCCGCAAAACCAAGCTTGTGGGCGACGAGGACACCGTGGCCTCCGGCCCGTTCCTGGCCTATCTCGACCGACAGTACACGCGGTTCGAGGGCGTGCTCGACCGGCTCGATCTTGCGGGCGGCGCCGAGACGCCCTTCGCGGTGCAGAGTCTCAGCACGCTGTTTGAAGGCGAGAGCCGCTACCTGTTCACCGACATCGTGCATGTGACGTCCGAGGGCCGTCAGATGCTGGCTGATCGCCTTGAGGCGGAGGTGGCGGCTGTGCTGGATGCCCGGGCCGGGATTGCGGTTTGAAGCATGGCGGAGCCCATCGTCTTCATCGGTGATTCGATCACCGAGCAATGGGGCTTCCACCGCGCTGCGACTTTCGCGGCCTACAACCTGATCCCCCGCGGAGGATCGGGCCAGACGGCACGCTGGATCACCATGCGGTTCCGCCGCGACCTCGAAGAGACCGGGGCCCGGGGCGTCCATCTCCTGTGCGGGGTGAACGATATCGGCCGCAACGAGGGGTTCTTCGTGCCCGCCGAGGAGGTCGCTCGGACGATCGCCGGCATGCTCGACGAGGCGCGGGCGATGGGCGTGAAGGCCTGGGTGGGTTCGATCATGCCGGCTGCCCGGATTCCATGGAACCCGGAGGTGAAGGACGCGCCCGCGATGATCGCGGCAGTCAACGCGTGGCTCCGGGAGCACGCGCACGAGCACGGCGCGACCTATATCGATTACTTCTCCGTGCTCGCGGACTCATCCGGCGGTTTGCGCAAGGCCTACGGCACGGATGGGCTCCACCTCAGCCCGGCCGGCTACGCGGCGATCGAGCCGTTGATGCTGTCCGCGCTCGGGCGCGTTCCGCCCGGCACCGAAGCCGTCATCAGGCCCCCACCTTCACCGTGGCGCCGCCGCGCCGTTGGACTCGTGGCTGCGGTGGCGGTGCTCGCCGCCATCGCCGCCCTGGTCCTCGCCAGTCGCTGATCAGAGGCGGCGCACCGCGCCATGGGCGGCACTCGTCGTCAGCATCGCATAGGCGCGTAAAGCCGTGCTGACCTTGCGCTTGCGCGGGCTCGCGGGCTGCCAGCCCGCCGCCTCCTGGGTGGCCCGGCGCTGTTCCAGCTCGGCGTCATCCACGACGAGGCGGATGCTCCGGTTCGGGATGTCGATGGCGATGGTATCGCCGTCGCGCACGAGCCCGATCAGGCCGCCCTCGGCCGCCTCCGGGGAGACGTGGCCGATCGACAGGCCGGAGGAACCGCCGGAGAACCGGCCGTCGGTGACCAAAGCGCAGGCTTTGCCGAGACCTTTCGATTTCAGGTAGCTCGTCGGATAGAGCATCTCCTGCATGCCGGGCCCGCCGCGTGGCCCCTCGTAGCGGATCAGCACGACCTCGCCGGCCGTGACCTTGCCGTTGAGGATGCCGTCGACCGCCGCGTCCTGGCTCTCGAACACCCGGGCCGTCCCCGTGAAGGTCAGGATCGAGGCATCGACGCCGGCCGTCTTCACGATGCAACCCTGCTCGGCGAGGTTGCCGTAGAGCACCGCGAGGCCGCCGTCCTGCGAATAGGCGTGCGCGGCATCCCGGATCACGCCCGCCTCCCGGTCGAGATCCAGCGCGTCGAAGCGGGACTCCTGACTGAACGCGACCTGGGTCGGCACGCCGCCGGGGGCCGCGCGGTAGAAGGACTGAACCGAGGCGGACGCTTCGCCGCGCACGTCCCAGCGGGCGAGCGCGTCGCCGAGCGTCCCGGCCGAGACGTTGCCGACCGTCGTGTCGATCAGGCCGGCCCGGTCGAGCTCGCCGAGGATGCCCATGATACCGCCGGCGCGATGCACGTCCTCCATGTGGACGTTGGCGACCGCCGGGGCGACCTTGCACAGCACCGGCACTCGCCGGGACAGGCGGTCGATGTCGGCCATGGTGAAGGGCACCTCGCCCTCGTGGGCGGCGGCCAGCAGGTGCAGCACCGTGTTGGTCGAGCCGCCCATGGCGATATCGAGGGTCATGGCGTTCTCGAACGCCTTGAAGTTCGCCACCGCGCGCGGCAGCACGCCGGCATCGTCCTGCTCGTAGTGGCGCCGGGCGAGATCCACGATCAGGTGCCCGGCCTCGACGAACAGGCGCTTGCGGTCGGCATGGGTGGCCAGCACCGAGCCGTTGCCCGGCAGCGCGAGGCCGAGGGCTTCGGTCAGGCAATTCATCGAGTTCGCCGTGAACATCCCTGAGCACGACCCACAGGTCGGGCAGGCCGAGCGCTCGATCACCGCCACGTCTTCGTCGGAAATCCGGTCGTCGGCCGCCGCGATCATCGCATCGACGAGATCGACCTTCTTGGCGATGCCCGGCAGCTGGACCTTGCCGGCTTCCATCGGGCCGCCCGAGACGAACACGGTCGGGATGTTGAGGCGCAAGCTGGCCATCAGCATGCCGGGGGTGATCTTGTCGCAGTTCGAGATGCACACCATCGCGTCGGCGCAATGGGCGTTGACCATGTACTCGACGGAATCTGCGATCAGCTCCCGGGACGGCAGCGAGTACAGCATGCCGTCATGGCCCATGGCGATACCGTCATCGACCGCGATGGTGTTGAACTCCTTGGCGACGCCGCCCGCCGCCTCGATCTCCCGCGCGACGAGCTGGCCGAGATCCTTGAGGTGGACGTGGCCGGGCACGAATTGCGTGAAGGAGTTCACCACGGCGATGATCGGCTTGCCGAAATCGCCGTCCTTCATGCCGGTGGCGCGCCAGAGGCCGCGGGCGCCGGCCATGTTGCGGCCATGGGTGGTGGTGCGGGAACGATAGGCGGGCATCGCGGGATTCGATCGGTTTAAAGATGGAGGGCTTCTGCGCCCGCCGCCGTCCGGCCGCAAGCGTCGCCGAGGGGCACGCATCCGTGGCATGCTTCCCGCAGATACCGAGTCGGCGCGAGGTGACGATGGATCGGGTGGACTTCCTGCGGCGGGCGATCGACCAGGGCCAGGGTCGCACCGAGGCCGACCTCGTGCTGAAGGGCGGCCGCTTCCTCGATCTCGTCACCGGCGACCTCGTCGCCTCCGACATCGCCATCTGCGGCGAGCGGATCGTCGGCACCTTCGGCAGCTATCGCGGGAGGCGGGAGATCGACATCGCCGGCCGGATCGTCGTGCCAGGCTTCATCGACACGCATTTCCATGTCGAATCCTCGCTGATGCCGCCGCAGGAGTTCGAGCGCTGCGTCCTGCCGCACGGCGTTACCACCGGGATTTGCGATCCGCACGAGATGGCTAACGTCCTGGGGACCGACGCCTTCACGTGGTTTCTGGACTCCGCCGGGACGCTCGCCATGGACCTGCGGGTGCAGCTCTCGGCCTGCGTCCCGGCGACCGATCACCTCGAGACATCCGGCGCGCGGATCACGGCCGCCGACCTCCTGCCCTTCGCCCACCATCCGAAGGTGATTGGGCTGGCCGAGTTCATGAATTTCCCCGGCGTGCTCGCCGGCGATTCCGCGGCGCTGGACAAGCTCGCGGCCTTTGCGGGGCGTCACATCGACGGCCACGCGCCGCTGCTGCGCGCTACGGCCCTCAACGGCTACATCGCCGCCGGCATACGCACGGAGCATGAGGCGACGACGCCCGAGGAGGCGCTCGAGAAGCTCTCCAAGGGCATGACCGTGCTGATCCGCGAGGGCTCGGTCTCCAAGGATCTGCACGCGCTGGCGCCGATCCTGACCGAGCGCACGGCCCCGTTCCTGGCCTTCTGCACCGACGACCGCAACCCGCTCGACATCGCCGAGGAAGGCCATCTCGATTACGTCATCCGCACCGCCATCGCGCTGGGTGCGCCGCCGCTCGCCGCCTACCGGGCGGCTTCGTGGTCGGCCGCGCGGGCCTTCGGGCTGCACGACCGGGGTCTCGTCGCCCCCGGGCAGCGGGCCGACCTCGTGGTGCTCAACGATCTCGAAGCCTGCGCGGTCTCCCAGGTCTTCAGCGCCGGGCGTGCCGTGACCGCATCCCTGTTCGACGGCCGGCCGCCGGTCGCGCCGATCGGACGCAACAGCCTGCGTGCGCGGCACGTGACGGCGGCGGACTTCGCGGCGCCGGGTTCCGGACCATCCACGCCCGTGATCGGGGTGGTCCCGGGTAAGATCATCACCCTGCGCCACGATCTCACCCTGCCCTATTCCGGCGGTGAGCGCCGGATCGATTGCGATCAAGACGTCATCAAGGTCGCCGTCGTGGAGCGACATGGTCGGACGGCGCCGGGAGAGCGCGGCATCGGCGTCGCCTTCGTGAAAGGTTTTGGCCTGAAGCGGGGCGCGATCGCGTCGTCGGTCGGACACGACAGCCACAACATCACGGTGGTCGGAGTCGATGAGGCCGATATGGCGGTGGCCGCGAACCGCCTCGGTGCGATTGAGGGCGGCTTCGTGGTGGTGGAGGGCGGGCGCGTCCTCGCCGAAATCGCCCTGCCGCTGGCCGGGTTGATGAGCCTCGCGCCGTTCGACACCATCCGTGCCTCGCTCGAGACCTTGCGATCCGCTGCGAAGGGCCTCGGCGTCACGCTGCCGGAGCCGTTCCTGCAGATCGCATTCCTGCCGCTACCCGTGATCCCGCATCTCAAGATCACCGATCGCGGCCTCGTGGACGTCGATCGCTTCGTGCTGATCGATCCCTGAAATTAAATTGCGCGCAATTCATTCAGGGTCTATACGAAGGGCTGCCGGCGCCTACATGCCGACTCCCATTCGTTGGACCGGAGATTGCCCATGTCCGTTGACGTGAAGTACCGCACCACCGCCACCGCCACCGGGGGCCGCGACGGCGCCGCCCGGACGGCC
>Ga0164296_1004629_pt1 | contig 12406 bp, 12 predicted proteins | sample GEODES057metaG_FD_113533 | JGI IMG/M metagenome (GOLD analysis project Ga0164296, IMG submission 113533) | Dystrophic lake water microbial communities from Trout Bog Lake, Wisconsin, USA - GEODES057 metaG | ecosystem: Environmental > Aquatic > Freshwater > Lake | place: USA: Trout Bog Lake...
AACCGATACTGCCTTTTGGCATAGTGTTTGCCACGCAAGGCCATTGGCTGTGGGGCTAAACTGCGCGTTAGGGGCTGCGTTGATGCGTCCCTATATGCAAGAGCTCTCCAAAGTTGCCGGCGATACATTTATCAGTTGTTATCCCAATGCGGGATTGCCTAACCCGATGAGTGATACCGGATTTGATGAGACCCCGGAGGTGACTAGTCGCTTGCTTCACGAGTTTGCATCCAGTGGACTCGTCAATATTTTGGGCGGTTGCTGTGGGACGACGCCGGACCACATTGGCGCTATTGCACTCAGCGTTGAAAAGTTAGCCGCTCGAAAACTAACCCAAAGAAATTTCTATTCCGAAAAGGGTTAAAATTTAAGAGTCCAAGGAGCGTTGCATCAAATATTAATTTGACAGGCTTGGACAATTCAACCTTTAAAACGACGCTCACCTGTGCCCTTATTTTCAGGTGAGTGTTCATGACAAGTCCGGTTATATCCCCCCTCAGGCTCGCAGGCCTAGAGCCCATTAGCCTAGAGCAAGACTCTTTATTTGTAAATATCGGGGAGAGGACTAACGTGACTGGCTCAAAGGCCTTTGCACGAATGATTCTTAATGAGGAGTACGAACAAGCTCTTGCCGTTGCGCGTCAACAGGTTGAAAACGGCGCGCAAATTATCGATATCAATATGGACGAGGCCATGCTGGACAGTCAAGCAGCGATGGTTAAGTTCTTAAACCTTCTTGCATCTGAGCCAGATATTGCAAGAGTCCCTATTATGGTGGACAGCTCCAAGTGGTCTGTGATTGAGGCGGGTCTGAGGTGTTTGCAGGGCAAAGGCATTGTCAACTCCATCAGCATGAAAGAGGGCGAAGAGGAGTTTATTCGTCAAGCCAAATTGGTCAGGCGTTACGGAGCCGCGACCGTTGTGATGGCGTTTGATGAAAAGGGGCAGGCGGATACATACGAAAGAAAAATCGAGATATGCCAACGCGCGTACAACTTGTTGGTAAAAAAGGTTGGGTTTCCACCTGAGGATATTATTTTTGATCCAAATATTTTTGCTGTCGCAACTGGCATAGAAGAGCATAACAATTACGCAGTTGATTTTATAAATGCAACGCGTTGGATCAAAGAAAACTTGCCTGGCGCAAAAGTCTCTGGTGGCGTGTCAAATGTAAGCTTTTCCTTTAGAGGAAATGACCCAGTTCGAGAAGCAATTCATACGGTCTTTTTATACCACGCTATCAAGGCGGGGATGGACATGGGGATTGTTAATGCCGGCATGGTCGGTGTGTACGATGACCTTGAGCCCACCCTTCGTGAGCGCGTAGAGGACGTTGTGTTAAACCGTCGTAGCGACTCCGCAGAGAGGCTGATCGAGATTGCCGAGCAAGCCAAAGGTCAGGCAAAAGATGCGGGAGAGAAAAACAGTTGGCGCGGCACTTTAGAGTCTCCCGTGAGCGTTCAGCAGCGTCTATCGCACGCTTTAGTCCACGGGATAACGGAGTTTATTGCCGAGGATACGGAGGAGGTATACCAAGAGATTTTGGCCCGCGGGGGTCGCCCTCTTCACGTGATTGAAGGCCCTTTGATGGACGGCATGAACATAGTGGGAGACCTCTTTGGTCAAGGAAAGATGTTCCTCCCACAAGTCGTTAAGTCTGCGCGGGTGATGAAGCAAGCGGTTGCACATTTGATTCCCTATATTGAAGAGGAAAAACTACGCCAACAAGCCGCGGGCGAAGAGGTCAAGAGCAAGGGAAAGATTGTGATCGCTACAGTCAAAGGCGACGTACACGATATTGGTAAAAACATTGTCACTGTTGTCTTGCAGTGCAACAACTTTGATGTGATCAATATGGGTGTAATGGTGCCTTGTCATGAAATCTTGGCACAGGCCAAGGTTGAGGGGGCAGACATTATTGGTTTATCAGGACTTATCACCCCGAGCTTGGAGGAGATGCAATACGTTGCAAGCGAGATGCAAAAGGATGATTATTTCCGCATTCGCAAAATCCCACTTTTAATTGGCGGGGCCACAACGAGCCGAGTGCACACGGCGGTTAAGATTGCACCTCATTACGAGGGGCCTGTTGTTTACGTACCAGATGCGTCTAGGAGCGTGGGCGTTGCCCAAGGACTTCTCTCAGATCAAGCGAGTGCCTATATCAATGAGCTCAACCTGGATTACGAGCGCGTTAGGGAGCAGCATGCAAATAAAAAAGTTACCCCTCTCGTAACCCTAGAGCAGGCAAGGGCTAATAAGGCGCAAGTAGATTGGTCAAGTTATACGCCTATAAAACCTAAATTCATTGGTAAACGCGTATTTAAAAATTTCAATCTCTCAGAGCTAGAGGCTTATATAGATTGGGGTCCATTTTTTCAGACTTGGGACTTAGCGGGTCCTTATCCTGCAATTTTGAAGGACGATATCGTTGGCGCAGAAGCCGTGCGCTTGATGAGCGATGCAAGGCGTATGTTGACGCGTTTGATTGATGGACGCTGGCTAACTGCGCACGCAGTGGTGGGTCTATACCCTGCCAATCAGGTGGGGGATGATATTGTTCTGTGGCAAAACGAAGAGCGCAAGGAATCGCTCTTCAAATGGTACGGTCTAAGGCAACAAACACAAAAACCTGAGGGTCGACCCAACAGGTGTTTGTCAGATTTTGTAGGTGCTCAGGGCGTAGAAGACTACGTTGGTGTATTTGCGGTAACGGCCGGTGTCGGTGTGCAGGCTAGGGATAAGTTCTTCATTGATGACAATGACGATTACAGTGCGATTATGTTTAAGGCCTTAGCGGATCGTTTAGCTGAGGCCATGGCAGAGTGCATGCATGCAAGAGTCAGGACTGATTTATGGGGATACAGTGCGGATGAGAGCTTAACCCCGCAGGAGTTGATTGCTGAAAAATATGTAGGCATTAGGCCTGCGCCAGGATACCCGGCTTGTCCAGACCACAGCGTTAAGCGCGAGATGTTTGAGGCGTTGCAGTGTGAGGATATTGAGATGACACTTACGGAGAGTTTAGCGATGAACCCGGCTGCTAGCGTATGTGGTTTTTATATTGCACACCCACAGGCTAAATACTTTAATGTAGGCCGGGTTGGACCCGATCAGGTAAAGGACTTGGCTAGACGTCAGGGCATTGACGAAAAGGATCTACAGAGAATGCTTGCCCCCAATCTTTGAAAGCATACTAAAATGGTGCATAAATTTTGTACAACGCATGGGAGCACAAGTGAGACTTAAAAAAATAACGACAACAATACTCCTATCGGCCACTGCATTGACGGGATCTGTTTTTGCCCAAACAACCACCACTGAGCCAGAGTCATTGTTAAATTTCAATGTTGGTTTTGTGTCTGATTACAGATACCGCGGTATATCTCAAACTGCGCGTAAACCAGCGCTTCAAGGCGGAATAGATTACACCGATAAAAGCGGGTTTTATGTGGGCAATTGGAATTCAAACATCGAGTGGATCAAAGATGCGGCGGATACTACTATTGGCCAGTCTTCTAGAGGTCCAATTGAGATGGATTTTTACGCTGGCTATAAAAACGCCTTCAATGAATTGATTGGTTATGACGCAGGGGTGCTGCAGTATTACTACCCAACCAGCAATTTGGGGGGCGTTACCAACAAGCCGCAGACGGGAACTGTTCGGGGCAATTATTCGAACGCGATGACAACAGAGCTCTACGGAGCGGTGAACATTGGTGCGTTTGCGATCAAGCTATCTGACTCTGTAACTAATTTATTTGGATACGTTGGAACCAAAAACAGTATGTATGTAGATTTGAGTTATAGCTTTGACTTTGGTGAAGGCTTGACCAGTATCGTGCATTACGGTAACCAAAGCATGAAAGCCTCCAATGCGTCTGTTGTGACCTCAGGTGTAACCGACTACAGCGATTACTCTATGTCTTTAAATAAGGACTTTGATGGACTTGTAGTTAGTGCAACGATGATTGCAAACGATTGGTCTAGACGTGGGTCGGCCCATATCAATGACACATTACCAGGGTCAGGGGCAACCAACATTGGAGCTAGTACGGTTGTCTTGGGTGTGAAGAAAAACTTTTAAATTTAGATAACTTTAACTCGGAACTTGCCATGAAACTGATTACTGCCATCATTAAACCTTTTAAACTCGATGAGGTAAGAGAAGCTTTATCTGCAATAGGGGTACAGGGTGTTACGGTAACTGAGGTGAAAGGGTTTGGTCGACAAAGGGGGCACACCGAGCTTTACCGTGGCGCCGAGTACGTAGTTGATTTCTTGCCCAAGGTGAAAATTGAGGCTGCTGTCACCTCAGAAATGCTAGACAGCGCAATCGAGGCGATCGAAAAGGCTGCACGAACAGGGAAAATTGGAGACGGAAAAATATTCGTCACAAACCTTGAGCAGACAGTGCGTATTAGAACGGGTGAAACGGGCAATGAGGCAATTTAAATTACGCCCTGCTTTGGCGGCATAAATTTCAACCACTTTGTACTACAAGATAATCCATTGATTTTCGGGCTAGACAAGCTCCGTAGAAACGCTCATACTTTAAGCCTTTTAGCGCTTTAAATGAGGTGAGTGTATGGGTCAAGAAATAGAACTAAAGAACGAGCATTTAAGGTGTGTGATTCGCGCAGACCTGGGTGGCTCCATTGTCGCGCTTGAGATGGACGCAGGCCCCGTGCTCAGAGTCGTAGACTCTCAACACATTAAAAGTGCTAGGCAATCGGGTAGTTTTGCATTGGTTCCATTCTCAAACAGAATAGCCCATGCAACTTTGAGTTGGATGGGCACAGATCATCCATTGATTCGCAATAACGCAGATGAGCCTCATGCGATTCACGGCGTGGGCTGGCAAAGGCCGTGGAGAGTTTTGGAGCAAAGCGATGCGTTCACTTTACTCTCCTATGAGCACAGAGCTGATGAGGGGTGGCCTTTTGATTTCGATGCATCACAGGCTATACAGTTAAAGGGGCGAGAGCTTCATCAAACGCTCTCAATTACGAATCAAGACCGCAAGCCTACTCCGGTCGGTTTGGGGTGGCATCCCTATTTCATCAAGAGAAAGAATACATGCGTTGAATTCACGGCCACATCGCGTTGGGAGATGGGCGAGGATAAGCTCCCAACTCACGCTAGCCCATCAAAGGGGCTGGACTGTGAGTGTTCAGACCTAAGTGTTGATCACTGTTTTGAGGGATGGACTGGGGAAGCAAAAATTACCGATGACGTATTTGCAATTACAGTTAAGTCAAACCTGCACCGCTTGGTGGTGTACACCCACCCACTAATTGACTCTGTTGCTGTGGAGCCGGTTAGCCATGTCAATAACGCGTTAAACATGATGCCTGCAAATCAGCGCGCACAAGATGCGTTTGGTGTAACGGTCTTACAACCCGGAGAATCTATTAGCGCTTATATGAGCATTGCGGTTGATAAAGGTTTGTGTGATTAGATTGGTGGGGGTAAGGTATGCGCAAGTTTAAAAAAGTGATACTCATCTTTTGTACGTTTGTAGTTTCAAGCTCCATGGGATATTCAACAACGTTGGAGGAGAAACTGCAGGGCGGAGTTGAGACAAGACAGGAGCAAAGTTCTGAACAAAATCTCGAGCCTGCCTCTACCTCTACTTCTACTTCTACTCCTCCTATTTCTCCTGTCCCTGCTTCAGTTCTGCGGGCACCTTCACCTCCAATTAAAGAAGATCTAGCGTTAGAAGACTTTGTTGGGCGCTGGGTTGAGGACTCACCTGAGCGGTGCAACCAAGCCAATTACCAGGGTGGATTTACAGCAAAACTGGTTAACCACCGATTGCATGTCACGGTGAGCGATGAGCACGGTAAATTGATCAGAACGCAGAACATTAACTCACTTGTTCAAACGAAGCTAGATAAAGAAACAACCTCATTAATGGTCTCAGGGGTAGACTTTGATGAGATAACCAAGAAATCTTTTACCGTCTTCTATACGGCCGATTATTCTGGGAGTGCGCTGAAAATTAATTCACTTGTCGAGAACGGTATTCTTGTTGTTTCAAACGGGATTGTGGTCGAGCACAAAGACACTGGCGATCTACCCTTGAGGTTTAAGGCGCGTGAGATGCCGACAAATTTTAAATGTTCGGATTGAATTTATTTTGTAGGTGTGATTGGTACAAAAAAATCCCTCTGCAAGAGAGGGATTTTTTGTTCAAAGCTCACCAATCAAAGGTGTAAGCACTTTAAAACGGAATGTCATCATCCATATCATCAAAGCCTGTCTTTGCTGCAGGCTTGGAGGAGCTTTCTGGACGTGCAGCACTCGCGCTTGGCGCAGATGCGCGCGGGCTTGCTCCCTCCTCTGCGTGCCCTGCTCCGCCCCCACCGCCGCCTTCGCGTCCACCAAGGAGTTGTAGTTCAGTGGCGATAATATCAACGGTATTTTTCTCAATACCGTCTTTATCTGTGTATTTACCGTATTTGAGTCTTCCCTCTACATAGACGGGACGCCCTTTTTTGACATACTCTCCGGCAATCTCCGCAAGGCGATCGTAAAAAGTAACTCGGTGCCACTGCGTATCGTCAATGTACTCACCGCTTGTTTTATCTTTTCGTTTAGAAGAGGTAGCAATACTGATGTTTGCAACGGCCTGGCCCGAAGGTAAGTAACGAATTTCAGGATCGCGACCACAATTTCCAACCAAAATAACTTTATTAACAGATGCCATATACGCCTTGAATTACACATTAAGAATGAATAGATTATGACTTGAATACAGCCGAAATATCATCTTTCAAATCTTAGAAATAGCACAAAAATGTCAATAGTGATAAAAAAGTGAACAAACTTTGATATCAGAAGGGATTTTTAAAGTCCCTAATCCAAGCGCGTACTGTGGAAATAAAGTGAATCCCTAGTTCAGGAAGTTCTGCAGCCAAATAAAGAACAGCAAAAAAATTGGAGATGGCAAGGAGTAGGAAAATTTGTGTAATGGTGAGCCCTAAAAACAAAAGCAATCCAACGATCAGCGCACTTGAGATCATAAAAAGCGCGTTGAGTATGTTGTTGGCAGCAATGGTTTTGGCACAAATGTCTTTTGGGCTGTAGGTCTGGATGAAAGTGTAGAGCGGGACACTAAAAATACCGGTGAACCCAGAGAGTAAACACAGATCCATTAAGATTCGAAAGCTCCCGCTTTTGGAGAGAAAACCAACGATAGATAAAAGCGGGGCGTCCACCGAACGGGTAAACAGGTGAGCTTCACGCATCTCAAACAGTGAACCACCGTAAGCTTGCAGATGAACGCTGTAGGCTAAATCGAATGTGAACACAGACATTCCGATTAGACCTAAAAAGACCAACCCTAACTCGTAGTCGGGGTGTTTTAACGTAGTACATAAAAGTGCACCAATACCGATGCCTATGGAGAAGACAAACAGCAGGAGAGATGCGACAGCGGGGTTGCCGTTGAGTAAATCTTTGGAGAAGCTTGGGAATATGCTTAAGAAAACAGCACCATAAAACCACATCCAACTAATGCCCAGGAGTGCTGCGCGCATGCCGGGCACTGCGCTTGATTCGCGCAGATTTTGAATAGTTTGTTTAACAGGATTCCACTCAATAGATAAAGGCTCACTGCGGGCGGTCTCAGCTGCTCTATTCGAGTCTGAATAAGCACTTGAATACATCTGAGAATATGTATCTTCTTCAAAGAAGTTTTGGGACGAATCAGGTTTTCTGGGAATAAATAAACTACACGCAAGACCGGTGAGACCAAGTGCCATGCACGTCCATGCAATTTCTAGGTGAGTAGAGTTGGGGTCGAAATCAGTGGTCATCAAAAGACCCCCGAGTAAATTGCCTAATAGGATTGCTAAAAATGTACCTGCCTCAACCAGAGCATTTGCCCCGAGCAACTGTGCAGTCTCAAATCGCTCGGGCAGGTAGGCATACTTGGCGGGGCCAAACACCGTTGAGTGCAGACCCATTAAGAAAATACATAGAAGCAAGAGTAGCGGTGAATGAAGGTAAAACCCGCCAGACGCGACACCCATCACAGCCACCTCAAATACTTTTACCCATTTAAGTATTTGCGCTTTATCTAGGTGATCAGCAAGTTGTCCACTGAGCGCAGAAAAAAGTACAAAAGGCAGAATAAAAACCGCCCCAATCACCAGCCCCGCTAATGCGGGAGGGAGCCAATTCACTCTCCACTGATAGGTGATGAGCAGGGTGACTGCAAACTTAAATAAATTATCATTAAATGCCCCTAAGAACTGAGTGCTAAAGAAAGGCCAAAACCTTCGTTCTGCAAATAAACTGAATTGATCCTGGGTCTGAGGTGAATTCACAGGGCAAGCTCCAGCTGTTCAGGGGTATACATATATTCACGATGGTACACCTTTGCCGGCGATAAAGAAATGTGTATTTGTAGGGTGAAACTATGATGAGAATAAAGCCCTCTTTAGATAATTTTTTAGAGATACGGGGCTGGGTGATAACTAAATGAGGCTTATGATTGGGCATGGCTAAAGACAAAACAATATACACCTGTACCTCTTGTGGTGGAACCAGTGCTAAGTGGCTTGGTAAGTGCCCTCACTGCGAGGAGTGGAACACCCTCATTGAGGGTATTGAGGAGAGCGCAAGTGCGAGTAAGAATAGGTACAGCAACGCGCGAAACCTAGCGCCAGCAAGCGCGGTTACTGCTTTAAGTGACATCGAGGCCCAAGACGTTGATAGAACACCTACTGGCATAGAGGAGTTGGACCGCGTGCTCGGTGGGGGTATCGTTGAGGCGGGGGTGGTGTTGATTGGCGGGGATCCCGGTATCGGCAAATCAACCCTTCTCTTGCAAGCGATGGACGCTATTCAAAGACGCTCGGGGAGTACGCTTTACGTGACAGGAGAGGAGTCTGGATCTCAGGTTGCGATGCGAGCAAGACGTCTCGGACTCGATCAAAGTGGTGTGAGCGTTCTTGCAGAAACGCAGCTTGAGAAAATAATCGCAACTCTTGAAGCGCGTGCCCCGCGTATAGCTGTGATTGACTCCATTCAAACCGTGTACTCTGAACAACTCAGTAGCGCACCCGGCTCGGTCTCGCAGGTGAGAGAGTGCGCGGCGCATCTCACCCGCTTGGCCAAAACCAGCGGAATATCTATTGTATTGGTGGGCCATGTAACCAAAGAAGGCGCTTTGGCGGGTCCCCGAGTTTTAGAGCATATGGTGGATACAGTTTTGTACTTTGAGGGTGAGACGCACTCAAGTTTCAGACTCGTGCGAGCAATCAAAAATAGATTTGGTGCAGTCAATGAAATCGGTGTGTTTGCAATGACTGAGCGCGGCTTAAAAGGCGTTAGTAACCCGAGTGCAATTTTTCTCAGCCAACACGCAGAGCCCGTCGCTGGTAGTTGTGTGATGGTGACGCTTGAGGGTTCAAGGCCTTTGCTGGTTGAGATTCAAGCGTTGGTGGATCATTCTGGCCCTAGCCCTAGACGCTTGAGTGTGGGCTTGGATAGGGACAGACTTGCGATGCTACTTGCCGTTTTGCACAGGCACGCAGGTGTTGCGTGTATGGACCAAGATGTATTTGTAAACGCGGTTGGCGGGGTAAGAATATCTGAGCCTGCAGCAGATTTAGCAGTACTTTTAGCGATTCAAAGTAGTCTCAGAGGTAAGCCCCTACCCAAAGGATTTATAGCGTTTGGTGAGATTGGGTTGGCGGGGGAGGTACGCCCCGCGCCAAGAGGTCAGGAGAGATTAAAAGAGGCGGCTAAACTAGGGTTTACTGTCGCATTGATACCCAAAGCCAATGCCCCTAAAAAACCGATTGAGGGGTTAACGGTTCATGCTGTCGAGCGAGTTGATGAGGCTATTAATTGGGTCCGTAACTCAGCTTAAGCAGTTGGCACAATAGAGCTGAAGGCGTTTAAACGATGCGGTAAGCAATAATTTTGAATTCTTAGAGGTCCTCCCTTGCAATCAATCATTCTTGGTCGAGAAAAATATTTGTATCCTGCGTTAGCGTTGGTGTTGCTTGTATTGGCCTACCAGTCCTATCAGTGGATGGGGGTAGCGTTTTTAATTTCAGGAACGGTAATGTGGGCATTGCTGCATTACTCAAGGATGCTGCAGGTTTTTAAGAAAGCAGCTGGGCGCCCAATTGGATACGTAGACAGCGCCGTAATGCTCAACGCCAAGCTCAGAGCGGGCTTGAGTTTGTTGCATGTGATCGCGCTGACTAAGAGCTTGGGGACGGTCGTCTCCAGCGGCGAAAATGACGATTCGAATAACAAAAAGGGTGTGATACGGGAGGTTTTTGTATGGGCTGATGCCTCAGAGTCCAGTGTTAAGTGCATATTTGACAACGGGAAACTAAGTTCTTTTGCGCTTACAAGACCTGTCCAAACCGAGGACTAGGCGCCCGTCTGACCGCTTTGGGCGGGTATGGTTTAAGGTCTAAGCGTTGATTAACGGATAAGAACTGTAAAATGGCAGGCTTATTTTGAACTATTTACTAAAAAGTTAGGCGACACGCCTGAAAGGAAAAACAATGAATCCAATGCCCCCATCAATGGCGGACCGTGACGGCAAAATTTGGATGGATGGCCAATTGGTAGATTGGAGAGATGCAAAGATCCACGTCCTGACCCATACTTTGCATTATGGTTGTGGAGTTTTTGAGGGAATTCGTGCATATCCCACATCTAAAGGCACGGCAATATTTAGATTGCAAGACCATACAGACCGCTTATTTAACAGCGCCAAAATTCTTCGCATGAATATACCGTTTACCAAAGAAGCGGTGAACGCTGCGAATCGACAGGTTGTTCGTGAGAATAAACTAGAGAGTGGATACATCAGGCCGTTATCTTGGATTGGTTCACAAAAACTGGGTGTTTCACCAAAGGGAAACACCATTCATTTGATGATTGCTGCTTGGGCATGGGGCGCTTATCTCGGCGAAGAAGGTATGGAGTTGGGCATCAGAGTTAAGACCTCTAGCTACACCCGCCATCACGTCAATATCACGATGACACAGGCCAAAGCCGTTAGCAACTACACCAACTCCATTCTTGCCAACATGGAGGTAACGGATGATGGTTACGACGAGGCACTGCTTTTGGATACCAACGGTTTTGTATCTGAGGGTGCTGGAGAAAACGTATTCATTATTAAGGACGGTGTCATATACACGCCTGATTTGTCGGCTGGTGCATTAAACGGCATTACTCGTAATACTATTCTTCACATTGCCAAAGACCTGGGTATTGAGGTCGTGCAAAAGAGAATTACCAGGGATGAGATGTACATTGCTGATGAGGCGTTTTTCACGGGCACGGCTGCAGAGGTTACACCGATCCGTGAATTAGACCGAGTGACCCTGGGCGCGGGTAAGAGAGGGCCTCTTACAACGAAGATTCAAGCCGCCTTCTTTGATATCGTGAATGGGCGAAACGACAAATATTCACATTGGTTGACATTAGTCTAAGGTTCAAAATGAGTAAAGCAATTGTTGTTGAGGCCGCAGATTTAAATGGACACGGGGGGGTGTATTGCCCAAGTCCCAAAGCAGATATGAAGCTTTGGAACTCACACCCCAAGGTTTATTTAGATGTTGCAAAAACAGGCAGTGCAAAGTGTCCTTACTGCGGCACTGAATTTACTTTAAAACTCAGCGAGACTGAGCAGCTTGCCAAGCACCATTAAAAGAGTTCTCATTATTGCGCCTCAGTGGATTGGGGATGCAGTGATGACTGAGCCTTTGGTGAATGATTGGGTTCAGGAGGGTCGCGAAATAACCGTTGCTGCCCTCCCCCACATTGCCCCAGTTTATAGGGCAATGCAAGGTGTAGCCCAAGTACTGGAGTGGTCTTTTAAGCGAAAAAAATTGAGCTATTAAAGCGTTACCAAGTTGCGTCTGAATTAAAGGGACATTTTGATGTGTGCGTCATCTGTCCTAATTCGTTTAAAGCAGCGTTGATACCTTGGTTGGCTGGTGTCCCAACGCGCATAGGTTATCTGGGGGAGTTTAGGCGTTGGTTCTTGACCCAAGAGCTTGCCAACCCAGCTCGGGATCACCGCGGATCCATGGTTGCTTTTTATAGAGCGCTTGGACCTAAGAATCTTTCTAAGCAACACGTAGTGCTCGCCCAGCAAAGCTTAGAAGTAGAAAACACTTCTAAGCTCGCTATAAGAGACACACCGAATTTGAGTATCAACGCTGAGCTTACTCAAAAAGTGCTTTTACAGCATGCGTTAACAAGGGGCTCGTTTACCGTAATCGCTCCTGGTGCTGAGTACGGTTATGCCAAGCGTTGGCCCACCGAGTATTTTGCCGCGTTGGTGTCTAAGATCAGTAGTGGGGGTACCCCAGTTCTTATTTTAGGATCTGAAGCAGACCGTGCACTTGCGACTCAG
>Ga0164296_1004630_pt1 | contig 12405 bp, 11 predicted proteins | sample GEODES057metaG_FD_113533 | JGI IMG/M metagenome (GOLD analysis project Ga0164296, IMG submission 113533) | Dystrophic lake water microbial communities from Trout Bog Lake, Wisconsin, USA - GEODES057 metaG | ecosystem: Environmental > Aquatic > Freshwater > Lake | place: USA: Trout Bog Lake...
GTGCGTGGGGGGGGTGGGTGTGGGGGCGGGCCGTGGGGGGGGGGGGGGCCGGCGGAGCGGCGCGGCGGGTTGGGGGGGTGGGTGGGGGGGGGGGGGTGGGGGGGGAGGGGGGGGGGGGGGGGGGGGGCTTGGACGGTGGGTTCCGGACGGTGGGTTCCGGATGGGGCCGGTTTGGAAATCCTTGTCCGTCCGTAAAGCCGGTCTTGGGTCACGCGTTGGTGCTACGCTGCGTGCTGTCGTGCCAATAGCGCGCACTGTGGCCGGTATAAGGCTTGATGGCGCCCTCCTGGCTGATAGGGAAAGAGCAGGATGGCCTGCGGGCACCATGGCGTGATCGTGCCGAGGCCTTGGCGGCTAGATCAGCGCCTCGCGCGCCAAACTCTGCCATTCAGCATCGAAACTGCCGGTCATCGGGGGGCGCCCTGCGCGGTTATACCAGTAGCGGGCATTGTCCAGGTCCGGCTCCTTGCGGTGCAGATAGGCATGGACGGCGCAGCCAAGCGGGCTCGGATCGGCCTGGGCGGCGGTGTGCGCCTGGGTCCAGTCGCCCTTGGCATCCCACCACAGCGCTTGCGCCGCCATCCCGAGCTGCGCGGGCGGTGCGTCAAGCCGGATCGTCGCCCGGAAGCCGGTGATGTCCATCGCCTCAGCCAACGGCCAACAGCCGCTGCAGCTTCCGCACCGCACTGTCGGGGGTTGTCAGCACCGTCTTCCCGGTGGCCGCGGCGATCGGCCCCGCGGCGCGTGCTAGGCTGAACTGCGACAGCGCGATCACCGAACAATCCTGCAACTGCTGCGCCGCCGCGACCGCCGCGGCATCATGGGCGGCGCCATCGCCGCGGTCGAGGGCTGCCAATGCGCCCTCGGCCAAGCAAGGCACCACCGTCATCCCCGGCGCCACGGCGGCGAATTCCGGCGGCATGGACTGCAGCGTCGGACCGAAGCTGGCCATCAGGCCGATCCGTCCGGACGGCCCCGTCAGGCTGCGTGCTTCTTCGATCATCGCCTCATTCGGCTTCAACACCGGAATCGGCGCCAAGGCCTGGGCACATGCCTCGATGCAGGGGCCGAAGGCGGAGCAGGTGAACAGGATGCCATCCGCGCCGGTGCCGACGGCGTAGCGAGCCAGGGTCAGAAACCGCTCGGTCATGCGCGGTGTCAGCGCGCCGTCGCGGGCGAGATCGCCCGAGAGCGAATCGTCAAGCAGGTTCATCAGCGTCGCCTCCGGCCATAGCCGGCGGAACGCTTCGGCGGTCGGGGCGGGGGAGTGGGTCAGGGCGTGGATCAGGGCGATGCGCATGGCGCGGACGTTGCGGCAACATGCCGCCGCGGGCAAGGGGCAGAAGAGCCCAAGGACAAAACCCAGCGGGCAAGATGCCAGCGGGCAAGATGCCGGGGGCCGGCGCAACGCAGCCACCCCGCGCACTATGTCCCGACCGGTGCGGCGAACGGTCGTCATCGCTCAGGCGGCAAACTTGCACCCCGCCGCCGCGGGCCGCAGGATGCGCCCCAACGATAACAACGGAGGCGGCGGCGATGACACAATACCAGGCTCTGCATCCAATGTTCGCCGCCGAGGCGGCGTGGATAGACCTCGCCGCCAGCCAGCCCGATCACGCAATCGACGACCTCTGGTCGGCCATCAACGACAAAGCCGTCGTCGTTTTCCGCAACCAAGCGCTGACGGACGCGCAGTTGCGCGATTTCGCCGCCCGCTTCGGCCCGCTTGAAATCGGCCGCAGCGCCGCGCGCCCGGGCCCGCGCCGCCTGTCGATCCCGCAGATCGGCGACATCTCCAACCTCGACGAACACAATGCCGTCCGCGCCTTGGATGACCGCAAGCGCCTCGACAGCCTCGGCAATCGGCTCTGGCACACGGATGCCTCCTATATGCCGGTTCCGGTCGTGCTTGGCATGCTGCACGCCGTCACGCTGCCGCCGCCAAGCCCCTTCGGCAATGGCGAGACGGAATTCGCCGACATGCGTGCCGCCTATGACGATCTGCCCGGCGCCACCAAGGCCGCGATCGACGATCTGGTGATCGAACACGATGTCTTCTGGTCGCGCGCGCAGATCGGCTTTACCGAATTTTCCGCCGATGAGCGGCGGCAATACCCACCGTCGCCGCAACGTCTGGTGCGGACGGTGAATGGCCGCAAGACGCTGTATTTGTCGGCCCATGCCTCCCACGTTCTTGGCTGGCCGGTGGCGGATGGGCGGCTATTGCTGGCCGATCTGACCGCACACGCCACACGGCCCAGATACGTCTACCGGCACACATGGCGGCTGGGCGATCTGCTGATCTGGGATAATCGGACCACGCTGCATCGTGGCCGTCCGCATGATGAAACCAAGCCCCGCGACCTGCGGCGCGCCACCACCCTCGATACCGGTTCGACATTGGAGCAAGCGGCATGACACCGACATCCCCCACCGAAACACCGTCCGGCGTGACCGCCAACAGCGCGGGTCCCCTGGCACTCAGCGGCATCCGCGTCATCGATATGACGCACAACCAAGCCGGCCCCGCCTGTGCGCAGATCATGGGTTTTCTGGGCGCGGACGTCATCAAGCTGGAAGAGCCCAAGGGCGGCGACGTCGCGCGCACCAATATGCGCGACAAGGCCGATAGCGACAGCCTGTTCTTCCTGGTGCTGAACGCCAACAAGCGCAGCGTAACGCTGAATCTGAAGACCGAGGAAGGCAAGGACCTGTTCCGCAAGCTGATCGCCGAATCCGACGTGCTGTTGGAAAATTTCGGCCCCGGCGCGCTGGACCGGCTGGGGCTGGGATATGACGCGCTGGCCAAGATCAATCCGCGTCTGATCTATGCCACCATCAAAGGCTTCGGCACATACGGCCCCTATAGCGGCTATAAAAGCTTCGAGCCGATCGCCCAGGCGATGGGCGGGGCAATGGCGGTGACCGGCTTCCCGGAAAACCCGCCGACCTATGTTTTTCCGGCGATCGGCGATTCCGGGACCGGCATGCATATGGCCATCGGCATCCTGGCGGCGCTGCAGCAACGGCATCTGACCGGCAAGGGCCAGCACGTCGAAGTCAGCATGCAGGATGCGGTGGTGAACCTTATCCGCGTCAGCCTGCGCGATCATCAGCGCTTCGGCCACCCGCCGCCGCGCACTGGCAACCAGTTGGGCCGCACGGTTCCCGGCACCACGTTTCGCTGCGCCCCCGGCGGGCCGAACGATTATGTCTACATCTTCGCACAACCGCAGATGTGGAAGCCGCTGGTCACGGCCATGGGCCAACCGGAATTGGCCGACGATCCGCGCTTTGCCAGCGCCGAGTTGCGCTGGGAAAACCGCGCGGCGCTGGAGGCAATCGTCACCGCCTGGACCAGCGGCCTGACCAAGCATGAGGTGATGGATATCCTCGGTGAAGCCGGCGTGCCCTGCGGCGCTTGCCAGGATACCGGCGAGGTCCTGTCGGACCCGCATCTGCGCGCGCGCGAGATGATCGTCGATGTCGATTATCCGACCCGCGGCAGTTATCAGACCGTCGGCTGCCCGATTAAACTGTCCGACTCACCCGTCGACGTCACGCGCCCGCCACTGCTGGGCGAGCACACGGCCGAGGTGCTGACCGCGCTGTGCGGCGTCGATGAGCAGACGGTGCGCCAGTTGAAAGAGAAGGGGGTCGTTTAACGCCGCCGGCGTCACGCCATCGCCCAATTGCCCCCTGTGCGGCGATGGTGCTGACGCCATCCGGCTGCCCGCCCCAACGGTATGCTGGACCGGCGATCAAGCCCCGCAGGTCCGGCTGCCCGCACGCCGCCGGCGTGCTAATCGAACTCCGTCGGCAAGGACGGATCGCGCCAATGGGCGAACATGCGCGCCACATGCAGCGGCAACGTGCGCCGTAACGACAGATCCGCCGGCACCTCCTGCTCATGAAACCAGCCTGTTCCGCTGGTCTCCAGACTGGTGGCCGGCGCACCGCCCTCCAAGACGCAGACGAAAAACATCCGCACCACCGAAAACGCCATCGGCGGATGATGCGCATGGCGCGATCGATCCCAGACCGCGGCGAGTTTGACGATGCGGGCGTCATAGCCCGACTCCTCGCGGATCTCGCGCAGCACCGATTGCGCCGGCGTCTGGTTCACATCCGCCCAGCCGCCCGGCAACGTCCATCGGTGCCCATCGATCGCCTCCCGCACCATCAGAATGCGGCCGCTGGAATCGAACACCGCGCCCCGCACGCCGACCTTGGGCGTGGCATAGCCGGTCTCGGCCTCGAACAACGTCTCGATCCGGGCCTGATCGGCCGCCGTATGCTCCGCCATGATCGTGGCGGCGAGGCGGCGCAACGCCGCAAACCGTTCGCGGTCATACGCATCCGGGCTGAACGCCAAGCCGGTTTGCGCGATTGCCTGGATTTCCCGCGCCCAGACCAGCCACGCCGGATCGGCCATGGGCTAATCCACCGTTTCGGTTATCAGCATCCCATCACGCACAGCCTGCGCGGCGACCTCCTGCTCGGCCAGCGTCCGCCACCCGCCATTGACCAGGATCTCGCTTGGCTTGAACCGCGCTTTGTAGGCCATTTTGCGGCTCTCCGGCACCCAGTAGCCCAGGTAGACATAGGGAAGCCCCAAGGCTCTGGCCCGCTGGATCAGCCACAGCACCGCGTAGGTGCCCAAAGACCGCTTGTCCATGCCAGGTTCGAAAAACGAGTAGACCGCCGACAGCCCGTCACCCAACTGGTCGGCCAGGCAGGCGGACAGCAGACGATCATCGCCGTCGCGGAATTCGATGATCAAGGTTTCGATCGGCGTATCCTCGACCATCGCGCGATAGTCGTAGAACGACATGCTCGCCATATCGCCATCGCCATGGCGCGCGTTCTGATAGCGCTGGAAAAGCTGGAACTGCTCCGCGGTCGCGCGTGGCGGCACGCGGTAGCCGTCCAGATCCTGATTGGCGCGCATGATCTTGCGCAGCGTGCGGTCCGGCTGGAAATCCTTCACCGGAATGCGGATCGGCAGGCAAGCCTGGCAGCTCGGGCAGACCGGGGCGTAGGCAATATTATGGCTGCGACGAAACCCGGCGCGCGACAGCCGGTCATGCAGCGCCTCGGCGTCCGGGCCGGTGATTTCGGTAACCACCTTACGCTCGGTCCGGCCCGCGACATACGGGCAGGGTAGAGGGGCCGTCGTGTAGAAGAATTGCGGCCGGCGGAGTGGCTTATAGGTCATGCGTGCAGCCGCATCGTCTCAGATAACCGGGCGCGCGGTCAACGACTGCAACGCATCGGTGCGCACCACCACCAGACCGCTGAAAAGATCGTGCAGCGTGCGGTGCTGGCGGGTGAACAGCGCGACCAGAAACAGCAAGCCCGTCGCCGCGATCGTCAGATAGAACAGCACCACATAGATCAGCGCCTGAAGCGGAAGCGGCGGCAGCAGGTCGTCGGTGCGGCGCACCGTCAGCCCCAGCAGCATTTGCCCCGGAGTCGCGGCACTGCCGCCGAGGAGAGAGAGGAAATGATAGAGGAAGGGGACGAAAGGCATGATGGATAGCGCGCCCAGGCCCAGCCCGAAGGTGATCAGGCCGAAAAAAGCCAGCCCCCAGAACAGCAGCCACATCGTCAGGCCGATCAGAATCATATCCATCAGCAATGCCAGAACGCGGCGAAACATGACCCCGCGCGTGAGATAATGCGCGGTGATGTCGTCAGTCGTGGAGATGTTCATGGTATGAGTCGCAGCGTTTCCGTAATCCGGCCCGGAATTGGACCCGGGGCGATGTTAGCACCGTCGCGCCGGCGGGTAACGAAATCTCTCGCGTCAAGGCGCAAGAGACTGCCGGGACTGTCCCGCTGCCAGGACGGACGGACTGCAATCGCGGTCGACGGGATCATCCGCCGCAGGCCGAACCCGTGGCGCTGGGGCGGCTTTCCGCACAGCGCGGTGCCTGGCGGGACAGCTTCGCGATGATTTGGTGTAAGCGGGAATTTTCGCCTTGCGGGGTATGAAACAGCCAGTAGGATCGGCACTTGGGGGATTTGATCTGCGTGCGGATTATAACAATGAAAACGTCGAAGACGACCCAGCCGGAAACCGCGAACGTGGTGCCTGTGGCGATCAGGTTCGTAAGGCGATGAAGGTGCCGCAAAGCGACTCACCGGTGGCGCTGGACGCGATCGATCGGCGCATTCTGGCGTCATTGCAGGAAGACGGCCGGATGACGAATGTCGATCTGTCCAAACGCGCGGGCATATCCGCGCCACCCTGCCTGCGCCGCGTGCGCGCCCTGGAAGAAGCCGGAGTCATCCGCGGCTATCATGCCGATACCGATCCGCAGTTGCTGGGATGGGAGATCACGTTTTTCGCCATCGTCGGCCTCGATAGCCAAAAAGAGGCGGTGCTGTCGGCATTCGAACAGCAGGTCGGCGCATGGTCCGAAGTGCGGGAGTGTCATATGATCCGCGGCGGCGGGGATTTCCTGCTGAGACTGGTTGCCCGCGACACCGCGCATGAAAACCAGTTGACCCAGCGTCTAACCGGCATCCCGACCGTCAGCCGCGTGCAGACCTTGCAGACCATCCGGACCAGCCGCAACCTCGCCGGCGTGCCATTGTAACGGCCATGCGCCGCGGCCCATGTGCCGAGCGAACGGCCCATGATTGCGGGACGGATACCGGGCAATCGGAACCCATGCTATGCGGACGAGGTTCCGGGCGGACCGGCATCCGTGCTATGCCGCGCAGCAAGATGCTTGCGGCGAGACGCCGCGGTGCCGTCCACGATCCGCACGCACGGCGATGAAAGGTGAGCGACCTGGTGGAAAGCACGACGGACCCTTCCCGCAGCGACGTGGTTTTGCCCACCGCCGAGCAAAATCCCGATAAGGGTCCAGCCGGGGCGGCGGAACTCAGTGTCATCGTTCCCTGCTTCAACGAACGGCCGAACGTCGCACCGATGATCGCCGCCTTGGAACAGGCGCTGCGCGGTATCGACTGGGAAGTCATCTACGTCGATGACAACAGCCCCGACGGCACCTCTCAGGAAGTGCGGCGCATCGCTCGTCGTAATCCACGGGTGCGGTGTATCCGCCGCGTCGGACGCCGCGGGCTGGCCTCGGCGGTGATCGAAGGCGCGCTATCGTCCTCGGCGGATTATGTCGCGGTGATCGACGGCGACCTGCAGCATGACGAAACCCGTCTACCGGAAATGCTGAGCGCCTTGCGTGGCGGCCAGTATGATATCGCGGTGGCCAGCCGCCATGTCGAAGGCGGTGACAATGCCGGCCTGGCAAACCGCTGGCGGCATATCTTGTCCGACGGCGGCATCGCCCTGGCGCAGGCCTTTCTGCCGGTGAAACTCACCGACCCGATGAGCGGCTTTTTCATGCTGCCGCGTCCGTTGTTCGAGGATCTGGCCCGCAGCCTCAATGGCCAAGGGTTCAAAATCCTGCTCGATCTCGTGCTCAGCAGTCCGGTGCCGCTGCGGGTGAAGGAAGTGCCGGCGCGGTTCCGCGAACGCGTCGCCGGCGAAAGCAAGTTATCCGTGCTGGTGATGGTGCAATTCGCCGGATTATTACTGGACAAAATCTTCGGCGGCTATCTGCCGCTGCGGTTTTTTTCCTTCGCCCTGGTTGGTCTTCTGGGCGTCGCGGTGCACCTGCTTGTGCTGGCCGGGTTGCGCAAAACCGTCGGTTTCGGGTTCGAAGCCGAGCAGAGTTGTGCGACGGTGGTTGCGATGGTTTTTAATTTTTTGCTGAATAATACGATAACCTACAGCGACCAAAAACTGAAAGGCCCGCGTTTGTGGCGCGGCTTGCTGCTGTTCATGGTGGTCTGCGGGATCGGGGCGATTGCCAATATCGGCATTGCCCAGGTGCTTTATGAGCGGCACACCGCCTGGACCATCGCCGGCGGCATCGGCGCGATTATCGGCGTGGTGTGGAATTACGCCGTATCCTCGACCCTGGTGTGGCGCGCGCGATGAATGGGCGCGTTGCATGTGGCATGGCGTGGTTCTATTCATGATCATACGCAACGGAAAAAGACTTTTCGCATGAGGATGTCATGAGAATGAAACGGATCCTCCTTTGCGGTTTGACGCTGCTGCTGCCTGTTCTGGCCGGTTGCAAAAAAGCCAACCAATACCAACCCCCACCGCCCCCAAAAGTCACCGTCGCTCGGCCTCTCGCCGCGCCGATCACGCGCTATCTGGAATCGACGGGTAATACCACGCCCTATGCATCGGTCGATCTCGTTGCCCGCGTCGAAGGATTTATCCAAGGCATCAGCTACACCGATGGTGCCGATGTGAAAGTCGGCGATGTGCTGTTCACCATCGAACCATTGCCATATCAGATGAAACTGCAGCAGGCCCAGGCGGCCGAGGCTGCCGCACAGGCCACGCTGGTGCAAACACAGGCGACGTTCGTGCGCCAGGATACGTTGCAGAGATCCGCCGTGGCATCGGTGCAAGCGCTGGATGATGCCCGCGCCGCGCGCGATAACGCGCAAGCCAACGTGCAGCAGGCACAAGCCACAACTCAGATCGCCGCCATCAATTATGCCTATACGCGCGTCCTGGCACCCTTCGATGGCCGGGTCAGCGCGCATCTGGTGTCGTTGGGCGACCTGGTCGGGGTTTCGCCCACCAAGCTGGCGACGATCGTTCAAATCAAGCCGATTTATGTGAACTTCGCGGTCAGCGAGCAGGATGTGTTGCGCGTCCGCGCCGCACGCGGCGGCAAGCCTTTGTCGCTAGAGGAACTCGGCACAATCCCCGTCGAGATCGGTCTGCAAGGCGAGGCCGGCTATCCGCATCGCGGCCGCCTAAACTACGCCGCGCCGACACTGGATCCGGCAACCGGCACCATCGCCGTGCGCGGCATCCTCGACAACGGGGATGAGGCGCTGTTGCCGGGCATGTTTGCCCGCATCCGCGTCCCGCTAGAGACGGATGTGCCGGCATTGCTGGTGCCCGATACGGCTCTTGGCAGCGATCAGGGCGGTTCATACCTGCTGGTCGTCGCACCCGATCACACCGTGACGGAAAAGCGCGTCAAGACCGGCCCATTGGATGGTGCGTTGCGCGTCATCGAAAGCGGGTTGGCGGCCGAGGACATGGTTGTGATCGACGGCTTGCAGCGCGCAGTCCCGGGCCAAGCGGTGGATCCGGTGGCGGTGTCGGTCAAGCGCGGCAGCCTGTAATGGCCCGGTTTTTTATCGACCGCCCGGTCCTCGCCAACGTCCTGGCCATTCTGTTCGTGCTGATCGGCGGCGTCGCGCTGTTCGATCTGCCGGTGGCGCAGTATCCCGACGTGGTGCCGCCCACCGTGTCGGTGACCACGCGCTATCCCGGCGCCAGCGCCACCGATGTGATGAACACCGTCGCCCTGCCGATCGAACAGCAGGTGAACGGCGTGCAGGACATGCTGTATATGCAGTCCTTCAGCGCCAGCGACGGCACCTATTCGCTGACCGTGACGTTTTCCATCGGCACGGATCTGAATTTCGCGCAGGTTCTGGTGCAGAACCGCGTTGCCTCTGCCTTGGCCTCCTTGCCGCAGGCGGTGCAGGCGCAGGGGGTGAAGGTCGATAAGAAATCGACCGCGATGCTGCAGATCGTCAGCCTGACATCGCCCGACCGGCGCTTCGACAGCCTGTATCTCAGCAATTACGCCGCGATCAATCTGCAGCAAGAGATTGCGCGCATCCCCGGCGTCGGCAGTGTCCTACTGTTCGGCGCCGGCCAATATGCGATGCGCGTCTGGCTGGATCCCAGCCTGATGCAGGCCCGCGGCCTGACGGTGACGGATGTGACCAATGCGCTGCAACAGCAAAGCACGCAGGTCACCGCCGGGCAGATCGGTGCCCCGCCGGCGCCGGGGCAGGCGTTTCAGTATACGCTGAACGTGCAGGGGCGCTTGAACGACCCGGATGCGTTCGCCCGCATCATCGTCAAAACCGGCGCTGATGGCGCGGTGACCCGTATCGGTGATATCGGCCGCGTCGAACTGGGGGCGCAGAGCTACTCGCAAGCCTTCAATACCAATGGCAGCCCCGCCGCCGGCCTGGCGATCTTCCAGGCCCCGGGTGCGAACGCCCTGGCGCTGGCACAAGCGGTGAAGGCCAAGATGGATGTCCTGGCGCAATCTTTCCCCGCCGGCATGGCCTACAGCATCCCCTTCGATACAACGGCCTTCGTCGATGCGTCCGTGCACGAAGTCTACAAAACCCTGATCGAGGCAGGCGTTCTCGTCTTGGTCGTGATCCTGATCTTCCTGCAGGACATCCGCGCAACCCTGGTGCCGGCAACGACGGTTCCGGTAACGATCATTGGCGCCTTCGCCGCCATGGCCGCCTTGGGGTTCACGATCAATCTGTCCACCTTGTTCGCGATCGTGCTGTCGATCGGCATCGTGGTGGATGATGCGATCGTCGTCGTCGAAGGTGCCGCGCATCATATCGAGCATGGGATGACCCCGCGTGATGCCACGGTGAAGGCCATGGGCGAGTTATTCGGCCCGATCATCGGCATCACGCTGGTGCTGATGTCGGTGTTCATCCCGGCATCCTTCCTACCGGGGCTGACCGGTCGGCTCTATGCCCAGTTCGCCTTGGTGATCGCCGCCACTGCGATCATCTCGGCCATCAACGCCGCGACGCTGAAGCCGACGCAGTGTGCACTGTGGCTGCGCCCGGCCACGCCCCCGGAAAAGCGCAATGCCTTCTATCGCGGGTTCAATGCCGTCTATGCGCTGTGCGAGCGGTATTACGTCGCCCTGATCAGCGCCATGGTCAAACGCTGGGTGTCGATGGTCTGCCTTGCCCTGTTGCTGATGGCTGGCGGCATCTACGGTTTGGCGCGACTGCCGACCGGATTCCTGCCGCTGGAGGATCAGGGCTACTTCATGGTCGCGGTGCAACTGCCCGATGGCGCGTCTTTGCAACGGACGACGGCCGCGCTCGACCGGGTCGAAAAAGCCCTGGCACCGGTGCCGGGGGTCAAGGACGTGGTCGCGATCAGCGGTCTGTCGCCGCTGGATAACAGTGCGTCTTTATCGAACGCCGGTGTGGCCTATGTGATCCTGAAGGATTGGAGCGAGCGAACGGCACCCGAGCAAGGTTTGCTGGGGATGTACACCGCCCTCAGCGCCGCTGTCAGCCAGATCGAGGACGCAAGTATCGTGGTGGTGCCGCCGCCGGCAATTCAGGGTATCGGCAATGCCGGCGGGTTCACGATGCAGGTCGAATTGCGTGACGGCAGTGCCGATTTCGATAAACTACAGTCACTCACGCGCCATATCGTCACCGACGCGGCAACGCAAAGCGGCATCGGACGCGTCAGTTCCAGCATGCGCGCGACGGTGCCGCAGTTCCAACTGCGTGTCGATCGCACCAAGGCCGAGACGCTGGGCGTTTCCAACGCGCAGGTCTTTCAGACGCTGGCGACCTATCTGGGATCGAGTTTCGTCGGCCAGATCAACAAATTCGGTCTGACCTTCCAGGTCTACGCCCAGGCGGATGCAAAATTCCGCGTCACGCCGGCGGCGGTGGAAGCATTGCCGGTGAAGGCCGCCAACGGACAGATGGTGCCATTGGGAACGATCATCACGCTGGAGCCGACGGTCGGGCCGGCATTGGTGCAGTTGTACAACCTGTATCCGGCAGCCTCGGTCATCGGCATGCCGGCCAAGGGGTTTTCGTCAGGCGATGCGCTGACGTTGATGGATGAGATCGCCGATACGCACCTGCCGCGCGGTTCGGCCGCGGAATGGACGGCGATGTCCTATCAGGAAAAATCCGTCGGCGGGCAGATGTATCTGGCCTTCGGTCTGGCGATGTTGCTGGTTTATCTGGTGCTGGCCGGACAATATGAAAGCTGGTGGGCGCCGGTGACGGTGGTCGTTTCCGTGCCCTTGGCGCTGCTAGGCCCGGTGCTGACGCTGAATGCGCTGTCGGTGGACAACAACCTCTATACCCAGATCGGATTGATGCTGCTGATCGCGCTTGGCGCGAAAAACGCCATTCTGATCGTCGAGGTCGCCCGCGATCTGCGATTACACAAAAACGAGTCCATCCTGCGATCGGCCATCGAAGCATCGCGCCTGCGGCTGCGACCGATCTTGATGACCTCGTTCGCCTTCATCCTTGGCGTCGTGCCCTTGGTGCTGGCGACGGGCGCGGGGGCGAATGCGCGCAAGTCGATCGGAATCACCGTCTCGACCGGGATGCTGGCATCGACCTTCCTGGCGGTCTTGTTCGTGCCGTGCTTCTTCGTGTTGTTGCAAACGTTCGAGGAATGGCTGAAGCGAAACGGCAAGGCTGCGGCGAATTCGGCATCATCGACGGCCACACCGTAACCGAACGCCGCCCTTTGCATCGGTGCCGGGCATCGGTGCCGGGCATCGGTGCCGGGCA
>Ga0164296_1004633_pt1 | contig 12402 bp, 13 predicted proteins | sample GEODES057metaG_FD_113533 | JGI IMG/M metagenome (GOLD analysis project Ga0164296, IMG submission 113533) | Dystrophic lake water microbial communities from Trout Bog Lake, Wisconsin, USA - GEODES057 metaG | ecosystem: Environmental > Aquatic > Freshwater > Lake | place: USA: Trout Bog Lake...
AGGCCTTTGCGTTTTTCCGCGTTCAACGGGCTGGTGCCGGCGCGCTCCGTGCCGTGCTTGCGCAGCACGTGATAGGCGTTCGGATCAAGGCGCTCGCGCCATGTCTCTTCGCTGTGTTGCACCGGGTAGTGCGTCTCGGGCTTCGCCTTGCCGCCGAAAATGGCCATTGTTCTCTCCTTCCCCAGGGGCCGCAGACTATCGCAACGCGCCATCGCTTTCCATCCGCGTTATCGCCGGAGGTGTCTCTCCCCTATGTGCGGGGGCGGTGCTATCCTGACGCCAGATGGAAACGACCGAGGCGTCCCGATGACCACCTTCGTAGAACAACTCCAGGCTACGTTGCCTGATGATGCGGCCGGTGCGGCGCTTGCTGGGCGCGTTTGGCGTCCTGACGCCGCTGGGCCCTCTGTGGTCGCCGTGCGCGACGGTGTGGTGATCGACATCACCGCGTCCTTTGCGACGATGCGCGATCTGTGTGAAGCGGGTGATCCCGCTGCGGCGCTGCGTGGTGCGGCCGGTGAAACGATCGGTGACTTTGCTGCGATCCTTGCCAACACGCCGCCCGAGACGCGCGATAGATCCAAGCCCTGGCTGCTGGCGCCGGTGGATTTACAAGCGCTCAAGGCCGCCGGCGTGACGTTTGCGATTTCCATGCTGGAACGGGTGATCGAGGAACGCGCCCGCGGTGATGCGCATGCCGCAGCGGCTATTCGCGCCGAGGTAACGCGCCTGGTTGGCGATGATCTGGCGCGCTTGCGACCGGGTTCGCCCGAGGCTGGGCAACTGAAGCAGGTGCTGATGCAGCAGGGGGCTTGGAGCCAGTACCTGGAAGTCGGGATCGGCCCTGACGCGGAAATTTTCACCAAAGCCCAGCCCATGGCGGCGGTCGGCACGGGTATGGATGGCGGTATCCATCCCACGTCCTCTTGGAACAACCCCGAGCCCGAGGTGGTGCTGGCCGTCGCCTCTGATGGCCGTATCGTCGGTGCAACGCTGGGCAATGATATCAACCTGCGTGATGTCGAGGGGCGGTCGGCGCTGTTGTTGGGCAAGGCGAAGGACAATAACGGCTCCTGCGCCATCGGGCCGCTGCTGCGGTTCTTTGATTCGGGGTTCAGCCTGGATGATATCCGCACCACGACCGTAACACTGCGGGTGGACGGCGAAGACGGGTTCGTGTTGGAGGGGTCGTCCTCGATCGCCCGTATTTCGCGCGATCCGGCGGATTTGGTGGCACAGATGGTCAATGCGCATCATCGGTATCCGGATGGGGCGGTGTTGTTTCTGGGCACGATGTTCGCGCCGATCCAGGATCGCGATACGGCGGGGCAGGGGTTCACGCACAAGACCGGCGATATCGTCTCGATCGCTGCGCCGAAATTGGGCCGTCTGGTCAATCGCATGCGCCCCACTGATCAGTGCGCGCCGTGGACGTTTGGCACGGGAGCGTTGATGCGCAACCTCGCGGCCCGGGGGTTGTTGCGATAATCCAGACGGATAGAGCCCAGGGTGCTTAGTCCAAGGGCATAGTCCAAGGGCATAGTCCAAGGGCATAGTCCTGGGGGATAGAGCCGAGGGAGCATAGTCCAGGGAGCAGGCCCGGAATGCGCCTGCCTTGGCTAAGCTCCCGTGTGTGGTTGCGATGTCGATGAGAGGCCGGGCGGTGCCGGTGTCAGTCCTCGCCGCTTTTGCGGAAGGGGGATTCTTCGGCGAGCGCCTCCATCTCGGCCAGCACGCCGGCGCGTTCTTCTACCAGGAAGCGGTCAACGGCCCTGCGCAGGCCTGGATGCTCGATCCAGTGTGCGGAATAGGTCGGTTTGGGCAAATAGCCACGCTGGATCTTGTGGCGTCCCTGCGCGCCGGCTTCCACGCGCTTCAGGCCATGTGCGATTGCCCAGTCAATGGCCCGGTAATAGCACAGTTCGAAGTGCAGAAACGGCCAGTCGCCGCGGCAGCCCCAGTTGCGGCCATAAAGAGCCTCGGCTCCGGCAAGGTTCAGGGCGCCGGCGACGGGCGTGCGACCATTTTCGGCGTACATCAGCACAACTTTGTGCCCAAGCCGTTCGCCCAGAAGGGAGAAGAAGGATCGCGTCAGATAGGCGGAGCCCCATTTGCGATCCACGGTCGACTGGTAGAAATCATAAAACGCATCCCAATGGCGTTCGGCGATATCGGCGCCGGACAAAGCGTGAAAGGTCAGGCCGGCGGCGTTGGCGTCCCGCCGCTCCCGCCGCAGCACCTTGCGCTTGCGTGATGACAGCGCCCCCAGGAAGTCGTCAAATGTGGCGTAGCCCGCATTCTCCCAGTGGAATTGCATGCCGATGCGTTGCAGCCATCCTTCCTGGCCCAGGGCTTCCCATTCCTCGGCTTGGCAGAACGTGACATGGACCGAGGAGGTGTCGAGGGCCGAGCAGGCTTGGCGAAGGGCACTGGCCATGGCCGCCGGGGGGATGCCAGCGCCAGGCCGGCGTAAAATGCGCGGGCCCGGTACGGGGCTGAAGGGTACGGCGACTTGTAGTTTAGGGTAGTAGCGTCCGCCGGCACGTTCGATCGCGTCTGCCCAGCCATGGTCGAAAACATATTCGCCGTAGCTGTGGGATTTTGCGTACATCGGCGCCACGGCCACCACCGCGCCGGAGTCCGTGCGCAGTACTGCGTGTTGCGGCAACCATCCGGTGTGGTGGCTGGCGGATCCGCTGTCCTCCAGCGCGCTGAGCAAGGCGTGGCAGACGAACGGATTGTCGTCGCCGGCGCAGGCATCCCAGTCCGCGGCGTCGATCTCCGCGATCTTTGTGTGCAGGCTCAGGGAGAGGGATACCGGATCGTCCGCCATCGTCTTGCTGTCAGGCGATCTCGAACAGACCTTCTACCTCCACTGCGGCGTCTGCCGGCAGGGATGGCACGCCGATGGTGGTGCGGGCATGGCGGCCCGCTTCGCCGAAGACCGAGACGGCAAGGTCGGAAGCGCCGTTCATCACCAGCGCGTGCTGGGTGAATTCGGCTGGCGCGGCGATGAAGCCACCCAGGCGCACGACGCGGCGCACGCGGTCCAGGTCTCCGCCGCAGGCCGCTTTCAGGTGCACGAGCACGTTGATGAAGCACAGGCGCGCGGCGTCTTTGCCTTGGTCGAGCGAGACCGACCAGGAGACTTTGCCGGTGACGGCGACCTTGCCATCCACGGCCGGTACCTGGCCGGAGACGTAAACCAAGTTGCCCGTCACGGTGTAGGGCACGTAGTTGGCGATGGGTTGCATCGGCAGCGGCAGCATGATGCCGAGTTCCGCCAGTTTCGCCTCGATCTGTCCCGCCATGTTCTTGTCCCTTTCTATCGTGTCTGCCTGTTATGTCTGGCGTATCTTGCTGGTGGAAGACGAGCAAGTGGTAGACTACGCATATCCTCGCCCAGTTGTGACGGGATGTGCCGCCACGTCGCGCTTGCCTTGGATCATGGCGGCTGGATGGCGGCAAGTCACGTGGGAGATGGGTACCCGAGCCGCACCGGCAGCCCTACCGATAACCTCCATGACCTGTATCAATGAAAAATGGCGGGTATTCCGCCATCTAGTCGCTTGAGCGTCGCACTCTATCGAGCGCTTCGGAGGTCTCGGCATGGCGAAAATCAAGAAAAGCCCGAAAAAGAATAAAGGCCAGATCACCCAGGCCGCGGTCGACAAGGTTCGGCCGGTCTTGCCCGGGGCTTGGCATGCTGAGATGCACGATGTCCACTTGGCGACAGGCGTGAGCGGTGGCGCGCAGATGGGGCAAGACGGCGAAGCGCGTCGCGTTGCGCCGAGCGAGCGGCGCGCACATGGCAAGACCTTGCGGGAAGCCGTGCCGCGCGAAATGCATGCAGGCTGGAAGCCGCCGAGTGATCGGCGAGACGCGCTCGAGATACTGATCGAGTCGAACGAAGGGCGGATGTTGGACTTGGTTCCAATCCGCTTCGGGCGGATGATGCAGTCCCCGTTCACATTCTATCGTGGTGCCGCGGCGATCATGGCCGCCGATCTTGCGGGCACGCCGCAATCGGGTTTGCGAGTGCAGGCCTGTGGTGATGCGCATTTGTTGAACTTCGGCGGGTTCGCGACGCCGGAACGCAATATCGTTTTCGACATCAATGATCTGGATGAAACGCTGCCCGCACCGTTTGAGTGGGATCTGAAACGTCTGGCCGCCAGCCTGGTGATCGCAGGGCAGTATCTGCGGTTAAGCGAGACCGATTGCGCCCGCGCGGCCGAGGCAACAGCGCGATCTTATCGCCAGCACATGGCGGATTACTCTTCCAAGCGCGCCCTGGAGGTTTGGTACGAGACGATCGACCTGGAAGACGTCACGGAGCTTACGGATAAGGTGCAAGGACGCGACAGTGCGACGTTGCGGGAACGCGTGGAAAAGGCGCGCGACAGAAGCGCGCCGGAGGTGGTGTTTCCGAAGCTTGTGGAACACCGCGGGGTAGAACCGCGCTTTAAAGATGACCCCCCCTTGATCTTTCACCCCACGACTGCGCAGGCACCCGGCATTATTTCGGGGTTCAAAGAGCCTTTGGATTCCTATCGCGCGTCTTTGCCCGATCATGTCCTTGTCTTGTTTGATCGGTATCGTCTGTGTGACATCGTCATCAAGGTTGTCGGTATCGGCAGTGTCGGCACGATGTGCGGCATCGGGTTGTTCATCGCGGCGGAGGACGACCCGCTGTTCCTGCAGGTCAAGGAAGCCCGGGCGTCGGTGCTGGAACCTTATGCGGGCAAAAGCGTCTATCCCAACCACGGCCAACGCGTGGTGTGTGGCCAGCGGCTGATGCAGTCCGCGAGCGATATTTTCCTCGGCTGGACCACCAGCAAGACCGGCCGGGACGTCTACATCCGGCAACTGCGAGACGTGAAACTATCCGCTATCATTGAAGACTGGGATGTGGAGATGCTGCGGGAATACGGCAAGCTTTGCGGCTGGGCGTTGGCGAAGGCGCATGCACGGTCGGGCGACGCGGCGATGATCGCCGGCTACATGGGCTCCAGCGCCGCGTTCGACGATGCGATCACCGAGTTTGCGGTGGAATATGCGGACCAGAACCAGCGTGACTACCGTCGGTTCATCAAGGCAGTCCGCGAGGGGCGTCTGCAGGCTTCGACCGAGGTCTAGGGTGATGATTTGCGCCATGTTTGCGCGTGGGTTGGCGGCGGACCGGCGGCGCGTTGGAATTTTCACGGCTCGGGCCAGAGGGCTTCAATGTCTATGTCGATTTGAAAAGATCTATCATGCAAAGCAGGCCTGACGTCCCATCGACGCCGGTCGCGCCCATTGTGCGGGCCGGCTTGCGAACACCCCGTGCAGCCGCGATCGCCGGTATCATTTTCTCGGTCCTGTTGATCAGCAGCTTGTGGCTGCTTCGGCTGTCTGTTCCTGCCGACCCGCATGAGACAGGGGCGTGGCTCGCCACGGAAACGAAGCGGGTAACCATCGCATTGAACTTGGTTCCCTATGCCGGTATCGCGTTTCTCTGGTTCATCGGCGTGCTGCGTGATCGGTTGGGTGCTCGGGAGGATCGGTTTTTCGCCACCGTTTTCCTGGGCAGTGGATTGCTGTTTCTGGGCATGCTGTTCGTGGCTGCCGCGGCGGCCGGTGGCTTGCTGCTGGCCTATACGGTAACGCCCAGTGCCGCAGGGGGCGCGCTGCCCGGGGGGCAGGTTGATCCGTCGACCTTCGGTTTCGTCCGCGCTTTTATTTTCGCTGTCATGCGCATCTACGCGTTCAAGATGGCCGGTGTGTTCATGATTGCCGTCTCGACCCTTGCATGCCGTACCCGTTTCATTCCCCTCTGGATTGCCCTTCTAGGCTATGGCTGCTCGGCACTTCTGCTACTCGGAAGCGGTGTTTTCGATTGGGTTTTGTTTGTCTTCCCTGCGTGGGTTCTGCTGGTCAGCGGGGTGATTCTGGTCGACAAATGGCGTCTCGGTGCCACGGCATCGTAAGTCGTGGAGGTCAGAGCCCGGGTGAGAGAGTGACGAGCGTGGCAGACATCGTGCCGCGCCAGATGTCATCGACTGGGTCCGGATGTCCGAAGAATGCAGACGACCCCAATTGAAAGGAGCCTTTTCGTGGCGTTCACGTGCACCATTCCCGCTGTCCCGACTGTGCAACAGGACGATGCTGAGGTTCGCATCACACGGTGGGATTTTCCGCCGGGCGCGGTCACGGGTCAGCACACCCATGGCTGGCCCTATGTCGTTGTCATGCTGACGGACGCGCTGATGCGTGTGGACACGGGCACGGAGGTTATCGAAAACCACTTGCGTGCCGGCCAAGCCTACCACCGCCCGGCTGGCATCGAGCACGATGTGATGAACGGTGGCGAGCAAGCGATGGCCTTCGTGGAGGTCGAATTTAAGCAGCCAACGGCGCTTCGCTTCGGCTGAGATCGTTCAAACATCGTGTTGGCGCGGCGTTGGCCGGACCGCGACGGTCTGCGTGGGAGCGGCTTGCCGAACCGCCATGCCGGGTCATCGGAAGATTTGCATCAGGCACAGCACAGATCGTGCTTCCGCGTCGGCACGGTTGCGGTGATACTGATCCCATGACGACGAACCGCGCAGATCGTATCCGCTCCATCCTCACCAAGGCTTTCGAGCCTGTGCTGCTGCATATTCAGGACGACAGTGCCCGCCATGCCGGCCATGCCGGCGCGCCGGCCGGTGGGCAATCGCATTACACTGTGCTGCTGGTCAGCGAGCGCTTCACGGGGACGAACCGCGTGGCTCGCTCCCGCAGCGTACATGCTGCCTTGGCGGAGGAGTTCGGTCCCGCCGAAGCGGGCGGCATGCACGCCTTGTCTTTGACGCTGCGCACACCCGACGAGCATGCGGCATTGATTTAGGGTATTTTCTTCTCTGATTGGCACCTTTATGGACCTTCCGGAGAAATAATACACTGCCGCTCGGATCGCTCCTGGCGGCGCCTCGGCTAAGGACATCGTATGAGCACGGACAAGGACCTCGATCGGGTTGATCGGGAGATATTGCGGCTGTTGTCGGTTGATGCATCGATGTCGCTCGCCGATATCGCCGACAAGGTGGGGCTGACCGCGACACCGTGTTGGAAGCGTATTCGCCGCATGGAGCAAGACGGTATCATCCTTGGCCGCGTTGCGATGATCGATGCGGACAAGGTCGGATTGCCGGTCTCTGTCTTTGTCGCGATCGAGACGGCCGATCACTCCGCCGAGTGGTTGGCGCGTTTCGCCCAGGTGATCCGTGAGACGCCGGAAATCGTCGATGCGTGGCGCATGAGCGGGGATGTCGACTACCTTCTGCATGTCGTGGTCGCCGATATCGCTTCCTACGACCGGTTTTATCGTCGCCTGATCGCCGCCGTGCCGCTGCGTAACGTCAGCAGCCGTTTCAGCATGGAACGCATGAAGTCAGCCGCACTGCCGATTTGATCGCTCGGTTGCCCGCCGCCTTCCGTTCTATGGGGGCGTGTCCAAAATACTTGCTGCTGTTTATATCCGCCAAAACCGCCTTCAGGGTCCATGTGGGCGTGCCTCTGTCTAATCGATGGGTACGGTCAGAAAAAATGTAATATCCGGACGTTGTGAACGTCTTGTTAACCCGCGCATGTTTCTCTTGCCTCCGGCCTGAAGGAGGTAGCCATGCCGTCCAGTCGTCTCATAAATCGAAATGTCATCGCCGAACGCGGCCGCACAAGCATGCGGTTGGAACCCGAACTCTGGGATGCGCTCACTGAAATTTGTGAGCGGGAGGACCAGGACGTCAGTACGTTGGTCCGTCAGGTAGAGGCAGCGGGCCATACTGGTGGCCGGACCAGCGCGATCCGCGTTTTTATCATGAATTACTATCGTAGCGCCGCCACGGAACACGGCCACGCCGCTGCTGGCCATGGTCCGATCCTGCGCAGCCGAATGGGCGAATACGTCCGGACTGCCGCGTAATAAGCGTCCGCAAGTGCCACCAGAATGATGGGCTTGCGGTCCGTTTCAGCCTGCCTTTCGGGCTTTTTCTAGTTACCGCCCTGTTTGCTGGCACTCGAAGGTGCCGGCTCTTGAGCCGACGCCCTGCCATTGGGCAGCGTCGACAGTGCGGTATCGACCATCTTGCCGTCCTCACTATCCGCCGGCAGCAGCTTTCGCAGCGCCGTCCAGCGATTTCTCGCCTCTGACGCATCGCCGTTCATGGCCGCGGCCAGGCCCAGATACCATAAAGCGGCCGGCCGGTTCGGATCCTTTGCCAGAACCTGTGTCAGAAGCGCCACTACGCGATCCGGCACTTTGTCCCCCGGCTTGTAGCCGGTCATCAAGGCTTGTGCCTCGACTTCCTGAACCGCGACATCATCGGGCCGGAGTGCTTGCGCCTTGGCGAAGGCATCCGCCGCTTTGGCGTTGTCTTTCAAGACCGTATAAGCTCGGCCCAGCCGCAACCAGCCGTCGAAATTCCCCGGATCCGCCGCTTGCTTTGCGGCCAGGCTCTCGACCATCGCGCGGATCATGGATTCACGCTGCACGTCGGTCATGTCAGCCGTCTGAGCCGTCTCGGCAGGGGTGGTGCCGGCACTCTGTCTGTTGGGACCGGCGCCGGGTGCCGATGCGGGCGTGGAGGCGGGCGCCAATGTCGGGGGCGGAATTCCCGCGGCTTTTGCCGCCGCCTCGATCTGAGAACCGATTTGCGGCCGCAACGGCGAATCGCTCGGCAATATCGCCAGCAGGTGCTGCCAGCCGTCGATCGCCTGGCGTGGCTCACCGACCTGCATCCGTGCGGCGGCCAAATAATAGAGTGCCACAACGTTATCCGGCGCGGCGGTCAAGACCGCGCGGAACGCGACCTCGGCTGCTGGGGTTACGGTGCCACCGGCCTTGAGCACCAGCATCTCGGCATGATCGGCTTGCACGTCGATGCCATTCTGCCCCAGCGCCATCGCTCTGCCATAGGCCATTTCGGCGCGATCATAATCGCCCGCAAGTGACAGGGTTTGGGCAAACAGCAGCCAGCTAGGTCCATCATCTGGGTTTTCCTCCAGCCGCTTTGCCAAGGACTCCAACGCGGCGCGCATCCGTGGGGCTTGGCCTGCTTGCGGGCTTGCCTGTTGTGACGGCCGAGCGCTGAAGGGCATGTCGGGTAGGGTGGGCGAACCGATTGTGAGGTAGGTGATGATGGCTCCGCCGGCGATGAAGATCATCACCAGGCTGGCCAGCACCGGGCTTCGTGAGAGGCGAGGTTGCTTCGCCTGAGTTCGGTCGGCGGCGAGTAAGCGGCGCTGGATCTCTAGCCGCGACGCTTCCGCATCCGGGGCGGTGACCAGCCCGCGGTCGATATCGCGGTCCAGTTCCTGCAACTGGTCGCGATAGACGGCTTGATCATATGCGGCCCGTGCTGCGACGGGGCGGCCATCGCGCAACAGCGGCAGGCAAATCCCAAGCAGGGTCAGGAACACCAACAATGCCAGCAGGAAGGGCAGGATCACGGAGCGTTTTCCCGCATCAAGGCATCCAACTTGCGTCGCTCCGCGTCGGTCAACGCGGCCGTGACCGAGGGGTCGAGGCGCGGGCGGCGCGACATCCACAGTGCCGCGGCACCCAAGCCGAGAAGCAGCAGCGCCGGCGGGGCGAACCAAAGTACATAGGTGGCCGGTTCCACCGGCGGGCGCAACAAGACGAAGGCGCCGTAGCGGTCCACCACCGCATCGATGACCTGTTGGTTGCTATCGCCAGCCGTCAGACGCCGTCGGACCAGAATGCGGATGTCATGCGCCAGGTCTGCATGCGACTCGTCGATCGACTCATTCTGGCAGACCAAGCAGCGCAATTCGGCACTGATGACCCGGGCCCGCGCTTCCAGAGCCTGGTCCGGCAGCCGTTCCGACGGTTCAACTGCTGTGGCGACGCTGGCCAGTATGCAGAGCAAAGCCAGCAGGGCAGGAAATGCTGTCCTCCTCATGAAGCGCCACCGCTGGCGTGTTCCAGTTGCTTGAGGAGTGGTAGCAATTCCGTGTCCACGGACTCGGCGGTCAGCGGTCCGACGAAGCGCTTGCGGATGATGCCGGCGCTATCCAGAACATAGGTTTCCGGCACGCCGTAGACGCCGAAATCCAGCCCTGTGAGGCCGGCTTGATCGACGCCGACGCGGGCATAGGGGTCGCCGTAGGTGTCCAGCAGTTTCAGCGAGTCGGCCGGCTTATCCTTGTAGGCGATGCCATAGATCGTCACGTGGTTCTCGGTCTTCAGGCGCATCAGCAGCGGGTGCTCCACCCGGCAGGGTACGCACCAGGAGGCAAAGAAGTTGATCACGGCCGGATGGCCTTTCAGTCCTGAAAGACTGAGTTTCTCGCTGCGACCCAGGCCGTCCAGGTCGAAATTCGGGGCGGGCTTGCTGATCAGGGCCGAAGGTAGTTCACGGATATCCCGCCCGGAACGGAGCGAGGCGGTAAAATACCCAGCCAAAATGACGAATAGCAGCAGCGGCAGGAGGTATAATAAGCGGGACATGGCCTATTCCGCGGCCGCGGCGCTTGCCACCGGCCCTTTGCCACGGGCGCGTTTTGCCACCCCCACGCGCCAGCGCCGATCGGACAGGCTGACAAGGCCGCCGAACGCCATGATCACTGCGCCGAGCCAGATGAACGGCACCAAAGGCTTCCAGTACACCCGAAGTGTCCAGGCACCACCGCCGTCGCCAGGATCGCCGAGGGCGATATAGAGGTCGGAAAGCAGATTGGTGCGGATGGCAGTTTCGCTGGTTGTTTGGCTTTGCAGCGGGAAGAAGCGCCGCTCGGGGTGCATGACCTTCACCAAGTGCCCATCATGGCTTACGCGCACCGCAGCGTCGTCGGCGACGTAGTTCGGGCCGGGGATACGATCGACGCTTTCCAGCACCAAATGGTAGCCGGCGATGTCGATCGCGTTGCCGATCTTGACGACCTCGATCGCTTCGCGATCGAAAGCGGAGGCGGAGAAACCGGCAACCGACACGGCGAGGCCGAAATGGGCGATGCTCATGCCATAGGCGGCGCGTGGTAGGCGGATGGCTCGATGCAGACTGTCGCGAACCGCGATCCGGAACAGTCCCAACCGATCGGTCAGTTCGATCACCACGGCGGTGGCCAGCCAGGTGGCCAGGCCAAAGCCGAGCACGGCAAGGACGGGTCCGCCATTGGTGACGTAGAATGCGATCAGGACCGCAAGTGCCGTGGCGATATAAGCGACCCAGACGCGCTGCAGTGCGCCCAACAGGTCGCCGCGCTTCCAGGCCAGCATCGGCCCGATACCAACGGCGATGACCATCGGCACCATCATCGGTACGAAGGTGCGGTTGAAAAAGGGAAACCCGACCGACAGTTTCGGTCCGCCGGTGGCGTCCAGGAAAAGTGGATAGAGCGTGCCCAGGAACACGGTGGCACAACCACATGATAGCAGCAGGTTGTTCAAGACCAGCGCGCCCTCGCGGGAGATTGGCGCGAACAAGCCGCCTCCCCGCAGTGCCGGTGCCCGGATCGCATAAAGCGTCAGCGATCCGCCGATCGCGGCCACCAGCAGGCCGAGAATGAACGATCCCCGTTCAGGGTCGGTGGCGAAGGCATGCACCGAGGTCAGAACGCCCGAGCGGACCAGGAAGGTGCCAACCAGGGAAAGCGAAAAGGTGATGATCGCCAGCAGGATCGTCCAGGATTTCAGCGTGTCCCGCTTTTCCACGACGATGGCGGAGTGGATTAGCGCGGTGCCGACCAGCCACGGCATGAAGGATGCGTTTTCTACCGGATCCCAGAACCACCAGCCGCCCCAGCCTAGCGTGTAGTAGGCCCACCAGGATCCCATCGCGATGCCGATGGTCAGGGCGCACCATGACGCCAGCGTCCATGGCCGCACCCAGCGTGCCCAGGCGGCATCCACGCGTCCTTCGATCAGCGCGGCGACAGCGAAGGAAAAGGCGACGGAAAATCCGACATAGCCCAAGTAGAGGAATGGCGGATGGAAGGCCAAGCCGGGATCCTGCAGCACCGGATTAAGCCCGTTGCCGTTCAGTGCCGGCGGGACGCTGCGCAGAAACGGGTTCGATGTCAGCAGGATGAACAGCAGGAAGCCGACCGCGATCATGCCCTGCACGGCCAGTACCCGCGCCAGCAGAGCCGGCGGCAGATTATCGCTGAACAGGGCCACCGCGGCGGAACAAACCGCCAGCATGAAGACCCAGAGCAGCATGGAGCCCTCATGGTTTCCCCAAACGCCCGTGATCTTATACAGCAGTGGTTTGTCGGTGTGGCTATTGGCGATGACATTGATCACGGAGAAGTCGGAGACGACATAGGCGTGCATCAGCGCCAGCATCGCCTGCGTCGTCAGGACCAAGCCGGCCAGCGCGCAGGCGCGGCCAAACATCATCCAGCCGTTATGCCGCCGAG
>Ga0164296_1004634_pt1 | contig 12399 bp, 12 predicted proteins | sample GEODES057metaG_FD_113533 | JGI IMG/M metagenome (GOLD analysis project Ga0164296, IMG submission 113533) | Dystrophic lake water microbial communities from Trout Bog Lake, Wisconsin, USA - GEODES057 metaG | ecosystem: Environmental > Aquatic > Freshwater > Lake | place: USA: Trout Bog Lake...
GGTTCGAACGAAAGAAAGTATGCCTGGATGGATGAAGGCTTTAATACCTTTATCAATGACGTGGATACCAAGGTATTCAATAACGGCGAGTACTATGAAAAGGGCGATGCTCAAAAAGAAGCTGAAGCTATGTTTTCACCTGGTGCAGATGCCATTCTGAATACACCGGATGTCATCCAGCCAAATTACCTGGGTTTTGCGGCTTATGAAAAGCCTGCTATGGGCCTGAAGATATTGCGCGAACAAATTTTGGGAATAGATCGATTTGATTTTGCCTTCCGTACCTATATCAAGCGTTGGGCATTTAAACACCCTACGCCATGGGATTTCTTCCATTCAATGGACAATGCAGCAGGCGAGGACCTGAGCTGGTTTTGGAACGAATGGTTCGGTACTACCTGGAAAGACGATCAGGCTGTAAAATCAATTGATTATATCGACAACGATCCGGCTAAAGGTGCTTTGATCACAATTGAGAACAAAGAAGAATTGGCCCTTCCGGTAACAGTTGAGATCAAAGAAGAAAATGGCAAGACCTCGCGGGTTAATTTACCTGCCGAGATTTGGGAACGTGGCGGCACCTGGACCTTCGCCTATCAATCAACATCAAAAGTTGTTTATGCGCTGATCGATCCGGACCATGTATTGCCTGATGTAAATCCTGACAATAACGCATTGAGTGGCATTGCAATGGATAAAACCGCAACTGCTCAAAGCGTAGTGAAGGCTTACCTCGACGCTATCGGTGGTGAAGAGCATGTTAAGGAAATACATGACCTGACCGTCAATTCAACTGGTTCGGTTCAGGGAATCGATATTGTGCGGACCAATAAATTTAAAGTTCAGGGTAAATTCTTGCAGGATATTACCATCCCTCAATTTAACAATGCGGTTTTCCTTCATATCGCCATCAATGGTGACAGCATCAAATATGTACAACAAGGACGTCCGCAGGAACTGAAAAGCAAACAGGAACGCGGTGCGGTAAAAGCACGTTATAAATTATTTCCTGAACTTGATTTCAGCCAGGATGGGTATACCGCTAAATTGGATAGTCAGTACCATATCGTCAATGGTGGTCCAGCCTACCTGGTTACTGTAACCGGACCAGACGGCATCAGCGTAAAATATTTTTACGATGTTAAAACAGGTTTGAAGTTAGCACAATATGCTGATGTGCCTAATGCTACCCATATGGAATTCAGCGATTATAAAGCCATCAGTAACGGCGTTAAAATACCGTACAGCGAAGTAAATGGCATTGCCGGTATGCCAATCACCTATAAAATTACCAGCGCTACCGCCAATACTAATTTAGGTGATGATGTTTTTAAATGATAAATGATTAATTCTACCAGAATGATATTGGTTTGAATTTAAAATCGATCGAAACCTGGCAATAACATAAAAGCCTGCGGAAATTAATTTTTCGCAGGTTTTTTTGTTTAAAGGTGCGATGACCTTAGTTCAACATTGTGTACTAAAACAAGCTGGTTTTTATTCGTACCGCAAGGCTTCAATCGGATCTAGGCGCGAAGCTTTTTGTGCAGGGTAATAGCCAAAAAATATGCCCGTAACGGCGCAGACAACAAATGATAAAACCACTGAAGATTCGGATATGATGGTTGGCCATTTGAGTAATAACGTGACCAACTGGGTCGAAAGAAAACCAAATATAACCCCAATTACACCTCCGGTAATACTAATGAGCACGGCTTCCATCAAAAATTGCATTAAAATATCTTTGCCTCGTGCTCCGATTGACATACGAAGGCCTATCTCTTTTGTGCGTTCGGTGACCGAAACGTACATGATGTTCATGATACCTATCCCGCCTATAACCAGAGATATACCTGCAACAACGGTGAGCAAAACCGTTAATAAGCCACTGGTTGAACTTAGGGTGGCAATCAATTCCTGTTGGGTACGAACCGTAAAATCATTGTCCTGCACGGCTGTGAGCCTATGCGAATCGCGTAAAATACTTGTGATCTCTTTTACAGCGGCATCTGTTGAAGCTTCGTCTGTTGCTGAGGCGTAGATATTGGTGTAGTAAATGGTAGCCAGGATCCGTTTTTGTACTGTGGTATATGGTGCTATCAAGATATCATCCTGATCCTGCCCAAAAGCATTGAAGCCTTTAGGGCTCAGTATGCCGATGATCTGAAAGGGAATATTGCCAAAACGAATCACCTTGCCCATCGGGTTTTCGCCGTTTGGAAATAAGTTATCTACTACGGTTTGCCCAATAAGGCAAACTTTTGCAGAAGTAAGCACATCTGTAGGTGTAAAAGCAATGCCGTCGCGGAGACTTAGTTTGCGGATATCCAGGTATTCGGGACTAACGCCTGCCATTTGTGTCGGCCAATTGAGGGCACCATTGATCGCTTGTCCTCTTGCGGTAACGGCTTGAGAAATTTCGGTAATATTTTGGGCCCCGGCTTTAAGGGCCACAATGTCTTTGATGGTCAATGTCTGAAAACTGGTTCCCGCTATCTTTACGCCACCGTTTAAATTACTGGCAGGTTGCACCGTGATCATATTGGTGCCCATATTAGAAAGCTGATCGTGTATGCTTTGCTTAGATCCCTGGCCAATAGCGACCATTACAATAACCGAGCCCACCCCGATGATGATACCGAGCATCGTAAGAAATGCCCTCAACTTATTTCGCTCGAGCGCTTTAAAGGCTATCCGGAACAGGTTGATCAGGCTCATTTTGCTTCTGTGCTATAGTCGGCTGTTTTCGGAAGGCTGGCCAGCACTTCTTTTGCCGAACGTTTGTTTTTATTTTCCTGGTCGGTTTGTATCATCCCATCGCGAAGCATAATGGTTCGGCTACTAAAGGAAGCGATATCAGGTTCGTGTGTTACGAAGACGATCGTTTTCCCCTTGTTTATATTCAGATCCTGCATCAGCGCCATGATCTCGTACGAAGTTCGGCTATCCAGGTTGCCGGTTGCTTCGTCGGCCAATATCATTACCGGTTCATTTACCAATGCCCGGGCTATTGCCACCCGCTGTTGTTGCCCGCCGGAAAGCTGGCTTGGTGTATGATCCTGACGGTCGGCCAGTTTTACCTGGTCGAGTGCGGCCAATGCCCGTTGACGCCTTTCAGTAGCACTTACTTCCTTATCATACAACAATGGAAGCTCAACATTTTCCAATGCGGTGGTACGCGGCAGCAGGTTGTATGATTGGAAAACGAAACCGATTTTATGATTGCGCAAGTTAGCAAGTTGGTCACGCGACAGTTTCTTAATGTCGACGCCATCCAGTAAATAGCTGCCTATCGAAGGCTTATCCAGGCAGCCGAGGATATTAAGCAGTGTTGTTTTTCCCGAACCGCTGCTACCCATTATCGTTACAAATTCGCCGGCGTTCACATTAAATGAAACACCGCGAAGGGCATGAACCGTTTCGCTTCCCATCACGAAATCACGTTTCAGTTCTTTTATTTCCAAAATGATCTTGCTCATCGGCCGGCACCGCCTCCGCCGGGACGCCTTTGCGGCAAAAATGGACTTGATCCGGGGGCTGTAGCAGCAATACCGGTATTACCGCCGCTAATGCCGGTCACAACAAGGTCGTTTACGCTTAGTCCCGATAGCACTTCCACTGCAGTATTGTCATTAAGCCCGGTCTCGATCCGCTTTTGAACCAGTGTTTTTCCTTGCAAGATCCAAACGGTGGCTCTAACGCTGGTTATTCCGCTGGAGTCAGAGCGACTTTTTGCGGCGTGAGCAGCTGTGTTTATACCCTGGGTATTGCTGGCAGCTGTGCCTTTAGCTTTTATTTTGTGACCCAATTTGCCTTGTATCTTGTAGTCTTTTAATAATGATGAATCGGGTGAAAAAGTGAGCGCTTTTACCGGTATCAATAGCGCGTTGTTAACTTCTTTAGTATAAATAATGATGTTAGCCGTCATACCGGGTTTTAATTTCATATCGTTGTTTGGCGCATTAATGATGGTGGTATAGGTCACCACATTGGCCGAAACTGTTGGGTGCAGCCTGATCTCACGCACGGTTCCAGCAAATTGATCGTTAATAAATGCATCGACAGTAAAGCTTGCCCGATTCCCTGCTTTTACGTCACCAATATCAGCTTCATCAACGCTGGCTTCAACTTCCATCTTCGTAATGTCTTTGGCGATGATAAATAGGGTAGGAGTATTAAAACTTGCTGCAACGGTTTGTCCCAGACTAATGTTCCGGTTTAGGACCACCCCATCAATTGGAGAATAAATATCAGCATAAGACAAGTTCTTTTGTGCCGACCTGACCTGTGCCTGTGCAGTTTCAACATTCGATTTTGCTGCATCATAGGTATTCACAGCACTGTCGTAATCGGCTTTACTGATCGCCTCAACCTTGTATAATTGACTTTGGCGGTTAAAGTTATTCTTTTGAAATGCTAACTGGCTTTGAGCGTTTTGCAATGCACCTTTGAATTGATCCAGTGTGGCCTGTAAAAGCGATTTGTCAAGCTGAACCAGCAGCTGACCTTTCTTTACTTTCGAATTAAAATCGACATAAAGCTTTTGAATGATGCCCGAAATCTGTGTACCAACTGTTACTGTATCTTCAGGTTCAATTTTACCTGTGGCGGTAACGCTTTGCGCGATATATCCGAAAGCAGGTTTAACCGTTGATATCGCGATAGGTGCAGGAGTTTTCCGGATAAAGAAAAACCAGACCGCTACTACCAAAAGGAGGATCCCGGCGATAATGATGATCTTTTTATAACTGCTTTTCATTGCTTTGTGTTTATAGGGTGACAGGAATGCCCCTGTAGAAATCGTATATCTTTTGTGTCAGCAATAAATTATATTTTGCTTGAATCAGCGCCTGCTGCGCCTGTATATAAGCAGTTTTCTGCACCAGGAAATCGACAATGCTAAACGAGCCTATTTTTAGTTGTTCATTAGCTATACGATAACTTTCCTGGTTAAACTGGTATTGAACCATAGCGGCGTCGAACTGCCCCTGCGCATTTTCAACGTTGATAAAAGCCCGCTCGACAGATTGCGAGAGCGTAATTTTGGTATTACTGTAGTTAAGTTGTGCCTGGTCTACATTGATCTTTGCTTCTTCCAGTTGTGTTTTTACAGCACGGCGGGTAAAAATTGGGATCGAGAGTGTTAAACCTATTTGCTGGTAGAAATTATTATTCAATTGCGAAAAATAGTTGCTGCTTCCGGCATAATCGGTGCCGATTGCCCCGCCTGCCGAAAGACTGGGCAGGTACCCTGCCTTTGCTTTTTTTACATCGTATTGGGCGATATCAACAGCTATTTGTCCATTTTTAATTTCGGGACGGTTTTTCAGGGCCGTATCCTCAACTACTTTTAGCGGAGTTATAGCATTGCCCGTAACAATAGTATCAGGTTTAACGAGGTCGAAATCGGCATCAGTAGGCAGCAAAAGAAGTTGTTTTAGTGTTAGCAAATCACCACGCTCGGTATTCATAGCTGCAGTCAGATTGTATAAGTCTGTCGCATTTTGAGCCTGCAACTGGATGAGGTCTTTTTTGGCGGCACTGCCAACATTAAAGCGTTGCTGCTCCAATTTTACCTGGGCCTTAGATGTATTTACAATCGATGTATCAGAAATGATGGTCTCTTTATCCAGCAAAACAGTGAGGTAGGCCTGAGTGATCTGAAGTGTAATATCATTTTCCTGCTGGATAATATTCAAATTGGCCGACTCCACTGCAATATTCTTTTGCAGGATATTATTGTTAAGGTAATTACCATTGTAAAGTGTGACAGACGAATTCAGGGTATATTGACCAGAGGCACTAAATCCCGCACCACCGCCACCATTTGTATTATTGCCGCTATTACTGTGCGTTAGGTTTTGTGAAACTGATCCGGCCAGGTTGGGTAAGCGTCCGGCTTTGGCCAACAAGTACTCCTGCTCGCTGGTTAATTTGCTAAGCCGAAGGGTGTTGATCTGGATATTGTTTTTTTTGGCGTAGGTAATGCATTGGGGCAAGCTCCAGCGCAGGGGCTTGTTGATCAGTGTGCTGTCTTGGGCTGATGCGACGATACCGCCAAGCATCGAAATAAAAAAAAGCAGGTATTTTTTTTGAGCCAACATACGCGAACACAATGGCGATAACGTAAAACTACCGCTTAACTACAAGATAGAAAGTGACTAAATGTTTGAAAAAATTTGAGGTGGATCAGTTTTCTGCCATTTAAATTGATTGATATAATCTATAATGGGAGTTTTTTCTCTAAGTATTCAACTAAAACATTCGTACTTGCTTTTCAATTGCACCTAAGCAATGTATATTTAACGAATCTGACAATATCGCTCAATGACAAAAAAAGCATTTCTCCTGGTTTCGGTTTTATTAGTTTTCTCGACAGCCTGCTTAGCACAAGAAAATAATGACAACCCGCACGGCTCAAAGTTTTATTATTTCAATAAAGCGGCCAATTTGATCGATAACCGCGACAGCGCTTATTTTACCAGGATCATGACACCTGACTCAGGCTACAGCAAATTGTTCAACCTTGAAGATGTATACTTTAATGGCAAAACCAGGCTAAAGGGGAAGTCGCTTACACCCGGACCCTATTTCAAAGGGCAGGGTCATTTTGACCGTTATTATCCTGACGGACATTTACAGGAGACAGCAAACTATGAAAATGGTAATTATGATGGCAGGCGACTTGCTTTTTATCCAAATGGCAATTTGCAGGACTCCGCGTATTACTTTAACTGTAAAATAACAGGAGAGCGTGTCACCTATTATCCGAATGGTAAAAAGCAGTTTACAGCTAACTACGATAACAATGGAGTGGCAAAAAGTTCGACCTATTTTTTCTTAAATGGAAAGCCCTATTACACATCTTCTTATGATACGGCGGGCAAGGTTGAGATCATAGGAGATGCCTATGATATGGCCGGAAATCAGATAGCGAATAAGGGTAATGGTACCTGGATCAATTATGCCGATACCTTTAAACGGGTGTTTTCAAAAGGTCCGATCGCAAATGGACTCAAAGAAGGGGAATGGCGGGGCAAATTATCGGATACCCTGACAACCTTTGTTTGTTTATATGAGAAAGGTGTTTTGGTTTCAGGGACCACTTATGAGAAGAGTGGTAAAGAATACCATTTTACGAAAGAGGAGGTGGAGCCTTTTCCAAAAGGAGGATTGCAAAAGTTTTATAAAAACCTGGCATCCAATATGAAGTACCCCAGAAAGGCTAAGGAAAATTTTGTTCAGGGGAAGGTGATCCTAAGTTTTATTATCGGTAAAGAGGGTGATTTTCAGCAAATAAAAGTTGTTAGAGGAATAGGGTCTGGCTGTGATGAGGCAGCAGTTGAGGCTTTGCAAAAAACCTCAGCCCCCTGGAATCCCGGTACACAATATGGATTACCAGTGCGTGTGTTTTACAGCATACCAATTGATTTTTCGTTGGATTCCAGGTGATTTATAATAGGGAATAAGGTTATCGAAATTGTGAATTGAGTAAACAATCAGTTCCTTTTTTTAACGTATCAGGCCCTTCGAAAATTTAAGCAAGGCTGAGCCTTAACGGTTGGAATAAGATGTTGCAGAAAATGATCAATCGACAAAAGGCCGCCTTCCCTACATCTCAAAAATTATCCCAACCTGGCGTCCATTAAAGGTGATGGGGTGTTTTTCGAGGAAATGACGCAAGCGGGTACCATTGCCTTTTTCTGCTTTGTACATCAGGCTGTCAAAGATAAGCAGAAAACCGCCCTGCAGCAGGACCGATTCGCCATAGCCTTTCATCTGATCCGAGTTACGTGAATTGCCAGCGATGGTGAGATAAGCTCCGGCGCCCAGGTAGGCGATATCAAAATAGGAGTTGATCTTAAATATTTTTTCTATTTTTTCCTGTTGCTTTAAAATTTCAGCGGCACTCAGGTTTTTGTTAGTCATGTTTTTGGTGCCGGTATATCCTAACAGTGCTGTTAAAAAGTCGACGCTTCCCCAAATGGTATTCATCTGGAAAAAATAGCGGGATTGTGGCGTTGCCGAATTGGCCCAGCCTAAAGCACTCCCCCCGGTATTTACGAGGCCCCATGCGCCTAATATTTCCATCCCGTTAGCGGTGGTGTTGAGGCGCAGTTTATTGTAGTATTTTAACGAGTCGTTCTGGGCAAATGCCTGTAAACCAATAATAACAAACAAAAGAGTCAGGAGTTTTTTCATAAAACGATGTTTCGTTCAGTTTAAAGGTAAAAAATTATAAGCTAATTGCCTATCCTTTTACTGAATTAACAGTTAATAAGTTTTAGTTAGCAGTTCAATTATTTCCTTTTCACTACCGGTATAAGGACCAGGTGATTCCATTTTCAGGCTGGCAATTGCAGCGCCGAAATTGCCCGATCGCTCAATATCAAATCCCTTCGACCGGTAATAGAGGTACCCTGCCATATAAGTGTCGCCACAACCTGTAGCATCTTCGGGATTTTTAGGCGGATAGGCAGGTATATGATAAAAAGTACCACCTGAAAAGATGGTTGACCCCATGCTTCCGTTGGTGATCACGGCTTCTTTAACCCCCCAATTGGCTAATACTTTCGACCCTTCCTGAACGCTACTGCAGCCTGTTAGTACGAATAGCTCCGCTTCATCAGCTTTTAAAAAAGTTACGTGTTCAAGAGCCTTTTGCTTGTCGGGCCAATCTACAGGTTTAACCTTTTTATTTTCCACTTTTCGGAGATAGCCCTGCACATCTAACGATACCAGGCCTTTAGTGGCCAGGTATTGGATCAATTCAATAGGGATATCACTTGCCAATAATGGCCCAAGATGAAAAATACGGGCTTCTACTTCGCTTAGCTGTTCTATACTAAATGGATCTGCTTCCTGTAATACATTTTGGGTTCGGTTATCCAGGTTTTCTCCATAGTTATTTTCGAAGTAAACGCTGTATTTGCTGGGATAGGCCCATATTTCGATCCCTTTTTCACGAAATGCATCAATAACAGGCATCTCACTTTCAGCTACGGAGGTTACCAAAAGATAGCTAAGGTCCATGTTATGCAGTGCCGACGTAAAATAATAGGCCGTACCGCCAGCCATGTGCAGCTCTGCCCGGGGCGTAACCACTTTGTCAAGCGTAATATGACCTATACAGCAAATGTCGTACATGAAGAGAGTTTCAATTTGGAAAGATAGGAAAATGGGAGCAAAATTTTCAATACTGCTAATGGCTGCTCTGATTCGTGCTCTTTAAGAACCAGCTATTTCAGAAACAAAGCTTTGTGTTTTTTTGTTTTTTTGAAGCGTAAAAAAGGCTAATGGGTGGATAAAGTTTGAAGCTATTCTTGTTGTTCAGGGACGATACAACAAAAAAAAGCCGGTCAATTGACCAGCTTTAGATTTGAAAACTCTTTATTATAGAAGTTCCCGGCAGTTTTATTTCTGCCAGTTGCTTTTCAAGATCTTGTACTTTTCAGTTTCTTCTAAAGTGAGACTGGTTAAAATGTTCAGAGATTTTCCATCGCGTCCGGTGAAACCATAATTGCTTTTTTGAGCGGTTTCAAAAAACTGAATAGAATACTGATCTCTTAAAGCAGCATTGTTTTTTACGATCTCGGCAAAGCGGGTTCTGAAATTTTCTTTCTGAACGGCTGTTGCGGTAGTTTTAACAAATGCTGTCATTTCTTTTTCACTTTAATAGCCGACAAACCTTTTTGACCTTGTTCAGTCTCAAAAGTTACCCTGTTGTTTTCCTTTAAAGGTTCGGTTAATGCATTGATGTGTACAAAAATGCTTTCCTCGGTTTGCAGGTCGCGAATGAAGCCGTATCCTTTAGCTTCATTAAAAAAAGTTACTATACCGTTTCTTACTGTTTCGTATGGAATGTCCTGCTGTTTGGCAACACCTACCTGAATATCTTCAGCATTAACGCTTATTTTACGGGTAGGGTCGGGTGGAGTGGACGTGATATTACCGTGCTCATCAATATAAGCCATCATATCTTCCAGACTTTTGCCTTTTCCGGCATTAGCCTTACGTTCTAAAGCCTTTTCCTTTTTTTCTTTGGATTTTTTTAGGCGGGCTTTTTCTTTTTCCTTCTTACTGAATGTTTCTGTTGATCTTGCCAATGCTGTTTATGCTTTTTTTACATTAACTGCGCTTGGACCTTTTTTGCCTTCTTCCACGTCGTAGCTAACTTCGTCGTTTTCGCGGATCTTGTCGATCAGACCGGTAACGTGTACAAATACTTCTTTGCCACCTGTAGCCGGGGTAATAAAGCCGAAGCCTTTTGATTCATTAAAAAATTTTACTGTTCCTTTTGCCATTTTACTATAAGTTAAAGGGGCAAGGTACGTTTATTTATCCGGATTATTGTACAAATACAAATTAAAGTCAAATTAAAAAACCTATCGGATTGAAAAACAGGCTATTGTGCTTTTGATTGAAGCGTTTGTGCGGATTGATTTTTTAGTTTCGGAATTTTTGTGTGGCAGCGTTTTCAGTATTGTGTAAGCGGGATGCTTAAAATGTTTGGCGTAATGAAATGACAAGGAGTCACAAATGTTTTTTTTCATTTTGGTAATTCTTTTACCTCGGATTCATCTCCATCGTTACTAATCCTGTGCCATTTGTAGTTGGAATGAAAATAAAAATCATTTGTTTTCGTATCAAATAATATAAGGCCCTCGCCCTTTGGGTAAACTACATATCTACTTTCGTTCATTCTCGAGTAGATACCATATAACACTAGTAAAATACAAAGCGCCAATATTAAAGACGCTATTTTGAAAAAGGAATTCATTTTTTAATTCTTTAAAAACGTGGTTTGATAAGTGCAGGGACTAAAATATCCAATTTAGAATAATTCGCTTAATCGACAAACTAAATTTAGATTTATAGAATGTAAGGAAAGTATTTAATCGACGAATCACGCAATAGCCAACAAAAGCTGTATTGATATTTTCATTTTCGAATAAAACCTTTTGCTATTTCTTTAACGTAAGCAAAGGATAATTGCAGCCCATTCAAGCATCTTGCTTGAATACTAAACATTTTAAGCGTCACGCTTAAAATGTTTAACGCAAAAAAAGCCGGCCTATCAGCCAGCTTTTGTACTCGGGGCGGGAGTATAGGTATGCAAATATTGAAGGCTTGTGTAATCAAAATAAGTCAATAAAAGTGGCTTTATTTGGCATTTAATGGCATTTTTAGTTAATTGAAATAAAGTGTAAAAAATTAGGATATAGCAAAAAGTGTATGTAATTTCGAATATAACATACAGTTATGGCAAAGCCCAAATTTTACTTAGAGCCTCGTCCTCCTTCCAAAAACTTGGAAGATTCAAAATCGAATTCGGAAGATTTAGTTCAGGCGATCAATATGTTTTATTCGTTCAATGGCCAAAGGTTACAATACTATACTGGTATTAGGATACCCATAAAATATTTCCGACCAGAATGCAACAAAAGTGACAAAATCAAACCTATAAAGTCTACTGCACCTTTTGCTGAACAAAGCAATTCCAAGTTGGCTGACTTAGCGGTTGATGCTGTTTCAATAGTTAGCAAAGCAAAAGGGGAAGACTTGAATGTTAAATATGTTCGAGAGCAACTGGATTTGATTTATAAGCCCAAGGTTGAAGAATTAATACATGAAGCAGCGCCTATTGCTAAACAAACTTTTATAAGCTTTTTTGAACAACTTCTAAATGATACCAAATCAGGAAGAAGATTGATATCGGCAGGTAAAAACAATGGTGGTAGGTACACCCGTAACGCTTATAAAAATTACGGCATTTGCCTTTCAGCTATTAAACGCTATTGCAAATACAAAGGTATTGTTGACATGCCCCTTGAAGCTGTAAATAAAGCTTTCTACGAGGATTTTCGGGATTACTGCTACAATGTTGAGGAGAAGGAGAAATCAACGTTTGGAGGGTATATTAAGGATATTAAAACTGTAATGAGCGAAAGTGGTATTGTTGGTTTTAAAACAAAAGATTTTATCAGCCCCACTTACGAAGCTGACACTGTTTATTTAACGATGGAACAAATCGATAAGATCGCAAATATAGATTTCTCTGATAAAACTAAATTCCAAACTTGGGAAAAAGACAAACTGGTTCTTAATGTAGGGTTCTCAACTTTAGATAAGGTTAGAGACTTATTTTTAATTGGTGCCTACACCGGACTTAGATTTAGTGATTTTAGTGCAATTGAATCTAAAAATATTGAAGGGAATTTTATCAAAATAAAGCAGATAAAGACTGGCGATTGGGTTACGATACCAATAATGAGTAAACTTCGACCTGTGCTAAAAAAATACCCGGCTGGGCTGCCAATTATATCGAACCAAAAATTTAATGAATATATCAAAATAGTTGCCTTCAAAGCAGGTCTAACTGAGATCAGGAAAATTACA
>Ga0164296_1004635_pt1 | contig 12398 bp, 10 predicted proteins | sample GEODES057metaG_FD_113533 | JGI IMG/M metagenome (GOLD analysis project Ga0164296, IMG submission 113533) | Dystrophic lake water microbial communities from Trout Bog Lake, Wisconsin, USA - GEODES057 metaG | ecosystem: Environmental > Aquatic > Freshwater > Lake | place: USA: Trout Bog Lake...
AAGTAGTGCCACTCCATTCATTAAAATCACCCGCATGAGTAGAAAGCAAAGACTCTTTAAAGTTGGCTTGAAGGCTAAAGCGTTCACCTATTTCCTTTGGTGGTGTGGCTTCTAGTCGAAAATCATGCGACTTCAAACCGTTTAAGAAATAAACATCCAAATCACTAAACTGAGTTGCTTCTTTGGAGAGTTCTTCGTCAAGCCACAACACTGAAGCATGACGGACTTGAACATTAGGTTGAGAAAAAAACCAATCCAAACCCTTGCCGCTCGCCTTTGAGGCTGAGGATAAGCCAGCAACTCGGACTTGCCCTTGCTGGTTTTTGATAACAGAAAACACTGGGCTGTCCAAAACTATTTGATCAAATGAGAGACTCAAAATAGATCTGAAGGACAAATCTAATTTGATGATGGGCAATGATAAATTTTCTTGCTCTGCACGGTCATTAACTGATTGAATGTTTAAACCTGTTATCTGAAAAGAGGGAATTATTCGACTTGAATCTACCTCAATCTGATCGATTCGAACATCACTACCCAAGTACTCGGTACTTATTCGCTCTATGTCTGAGCGCCAATCCGAGACTCGGGGAACCACTACCCAATTCAACAGCGCTACTGATAAAGTTACAAGCAAGCTTGCGCCGACAACGACAACGATAATTGCGTTGGCCAATCTTTTTGACCACACCAGTCTCTCAACTGGATTCATAATGAGGTTAGAGAGCTTTTTAAACACAGCACATTGATTTTCTTAGCAAACGGGACAATCACTGCAAAAGCGCACGGAGATGTGTTTTAAAGAGCATTATCAAATTTTGTCCAATGATTTAACATGTCTAATCTTAAACATCCTGAAACTTCACCTACTCTATCAGGAGCTGAATACTCAAGATTCGTCAAACGTGTACGCGCCCGTTACGCTCCATTATCGGACAAACTTGAACCTGGAGCGTTCACAGATCAGATTTTAAATCGAACATATATTGCCTTATCTGATGACTTTCCTCAGCCTGGAGACACTTTAAGGGTTCTTCGACAGTTAGCCCTCGAACGAATTGCGACTTTGGACTGTGAGCAACAGCTAGAACTAGCTGAAGTTACGAAGATGATGACCGTTCTTGCTGAATGGGCCCTTACAAAAGCGTATGAGATTGCTTTTGAGGAGCTCTCGCATAAATTCGGCTCACCAATGTCCACCACGGGCCATCCAACTACTTTTTGGATTATCGGGATGGGCAAGCTGGGCGCATCTGAGCTCAACGTGTCAAGTGATATTGATCTGATTTATATCTACGATCAAGAAGGGGAGACTCAGCTCAAACAGGGCAAGACTGGCATCAGCAATCAAGAGTTTTATACGAAGCTGGTTCACCAAATTCAGCGCTTACTCGATACGGTGACGGAGCACGGACGGGTCTTTAGAATTGATTTGGCTCTTAGGCCCAACGGCATGTCAGGGCCGAGCGCGATGTGTCTAGAGGCCTTAGAGGAATACTTACAAAGTCAGGGTCGAGAATGGGAGCGCTTTGCTTGGCTCAAAAGCCGCGTAGTAGCACCCATTTCATATACTTCTTTGCCACGCGAGCTTTCTCAAATCGTTACGCCTTTTGTGTACAGGAAATACCTGGATTACCAGGTTTTTGACTCACTTAGGCATTTACACCAACAAATTAGAACCCAAGCTATAAAACTCGCGCTGGGACGCCCCGAGAGACTCAACGATATCAAACTGGGTAAAGGAGGCATTCGTGAAATCGAATTCATTACACAACTTTTACAAGTCGTTAGAGGAGGTCAGTTTCCAGAGTTGCGCGTTAGGCCCACACTTGTTGCAATCGATTTATTAGCCCAAACACGTCAAATGAGTGTAGAGAGCGCCACGCTTCTCAAAAATGCTTATATTTTTCTTCGGCGTCTTGAGCACAGAATACAGTACCTAGACGATCAACAGACTCATTTACTACCCAGCGAATCTTTGGATCTTCTATGGCTTTCGAATTCGATGGGTTATACGTCCACAAAGGAGTTACTGCATTCGCTTGAACTGCACCGATCGGCGGTTAGTTCCGAATTTAACTCTTTATTAGGCACATCTGAGCAGGAGTCCAAGCGCAATGACTCCGCTCGAATACTTAAAGAGTCAACGCCAAGTCAGTCCAATTCCTTGCTTGAGCAGTTTGAAGTAGGTGATTTGATACCGAATCACCCAGCGCTTAGAGCTCGCGTCCAAGGTCTCCTCAGTAACCCAAGAGCTCAAAACCTTAAAGATACTTCACAGGCGAAACTGTTGAGCTTGGTACAACAAACTGCACTTTGGGTTGCGCAAGATCCTTCCAAAGAAACAGGTGCGCTTAGGTGGTGCGATTGGATGGAGTTGTTGCTTAGACGAGAAAACTACTTATCACTGTTAATTGAACGTCCCGCCATTCATAGCAACTTGATCTACATACTTGGAGCATCGCGCTGGGCAAGTCTTTATTTGAATCAACATCCCGGAGTCATTGACGATTTAGCGGATTCTGAAATACTTTTACAAAGATTTAACCCTTCGCATTTTGAATCTACGCTAATCCAACGTATCGACGCTTTGGAGGCCGCAGATCCGAGGGATGAAGAGGCTGTTTTAAACCTGATGCGCAGGGCGCATCAGTCTGAGTTTTTTCTATGCCTAGCTCGCGATCTCTGCGACAAACTGAGCATGCAAGAATTAGCCGATGATTTAAGCGCTTTGGCCGATAGCGTCATCCACATCACAGCACAGGTCGTATGGAGGCGCATTAAAAATCCACACACACCAACTCCTTCATTTGGTATTGTTGGATACGGCAAATTAGGAGGTAAAGAATTAGCTTACGGAAGCGATCTAGATATCGTTTTTATATACGACGATCCTCACCCAAACGCAGCTGAAATTTACGCATTGTTCGCCCGCAAAATTATTCATTGGCTATCCGTTAAAACCATTTCCGGCGATCTTTACGAAATTGATACAGCCCTTAGACCCAACGGAAACTCTGGACTTTTGGTGACGCATTTTGATGGTTTCGAAAATTATCAGTTGCAAAGAGGCGCCAACGTAGCTTGGCTTTGGGAACACCAAGCCATGACAAGAGCCCGGGTCGTGTTAGGCAGTGAAGCGTTTACCCATCGATTCAACCAAATCCGGACTCAGGTTCTCACCACAAAGCGGGATTTAGACTCTCTTAGCGCAGAAGTGGTTAGTATGCGCAACAAATTAATTCAAGCGCATCCTGTAAAAGCTGAGCAATTTGATTTGAAATACAGCCCAGGGGGCATGATTGATGTAGAGTTTGCTGTTCAGTTTTTAGTATTAGCTTACAGCTACAAATTTCCTCAATTAACTGAAAATACAGGAAATATTGCACTACTCAATACTGCAAGCGCTCTAGGATTAATTTCTGGCGAACTTGCAAATCCTTGTATCAATGCATACAAGAACTATCGCCATGCGCAACATCTTGCAAGGCTTGATGATCGTAATTTGAAGTTCGATATGGATACTTTTGACGAAGATTCCCAGTGCGTACTAAAACTTTGGAAATCTATATTTCACCGCTAACAATGCGCACTTCTTTGAGTTTCAAGAGATACTGCCTCTTCAATTAGATTTAATTTAGAACGCCCGAATTTTTTGTACCAACTGAGTCGTTGAGTATCCTGCTACGAACGTTAAGGCTTTGGCTACCCCGCCGTAAGAGCGAACAAACTGCGCCTCTTTTAACTTATCCATATCGTAATCCCCGCCCTTAACCAAAATGTCTGGCCTTATGACTTGAATCAACTCCAGGGGTGTGTCTTCATCAAAATAAGTCACCAAACTAACGGATTCGAGTGCTGCCAACACAGTGGCTCGGTCCTCTTGCTTGTTGAGCGGTCTATCGGGCCCTTTTCCTAGGCGTGCGGCTGATCGGTCGCTGTTGAGTCCGAGCACTAGGCTTGCACCCTCCTCGCGGGCCTGTGCAAGATAGGTAACGTGCCCCTTGTGCAAGACATCAAAGACCCCGTTGGTAAAAACAACGGGGCCTAATGCTCTAAGCCTCTTTAAGGAGTCTGTAAGCGAATCGTTAGCTACGATTTTGTTTAAAAAATTTAGAGAATTCACGAGGAAGTTGGTTGCGAAGGAAAGAATCAGTGGTTTGTCAGAGGAACAACCAGAATTTACAAATTAGGTCATAATTAAGTGCAACTGTTTAGGTTTAGCAAGTGCCACTAACTGAACCACTCTCAAAACATGTTGATTTTAGAGCCTATACAGGCAAAAGATTCCGACTTTTGCAATCATAAGGCGCAAATCGTTTGTGCACGGTACAACCCACTCTTTCATACACCTGAACTTCATTTCATGACCCATTCCCTTCGATCCAAGCTCCTACTGACAATCCATTCATCCGTTTTGACTGGTTTACTCTTAATCCTGCCGCTTGGTCCGCGATCTTGGGCCGCTACTGTATCTGAAGACTCAAAGTCCAATTCCCAGCCACAACCTTTGTCACAAAATACGGGCCCCAGTCAATCTCCTGCATCTGCATCTGCATGTCCAGCTATTTTGCAATACACAGTTGCTAGACTTCAGGACGAGAAACCTATCCCTTTGTGTCAATACGCTGGGCAAGTTGTACTGATTGTCAATACCGCTAGTTACTGTGGATTTACACCTCAATACAAAGGACTTGAGTCCTTGTACGATCAATACAAATCAAAGGGACTGGTGGTTCTGGGATTTCCATCCAACGACTTCTCGCAAGAGCCTGATAAAAATAGTCAAATCGCGGACTTTTGTGAAAACACTTTCGGGGTCAAGTTTCCCATGTTTGTGAAAACTTCAGTTAAAGGCGGCTCCGCTTCGCCACTGTTCAAACAACTTGCCCAAAGGACGCAAACTGCACCCAAGTGGAATTTCTATAAATATTTAATCAGTCGAGACGGTCAAACCATCAAAAGCTTTAATAGCTTGACAGCACCTGAAGACAAAGGGTTTATCGCCGAACTTGAAAAACAGTTAGCCATTAAAGCCCCCTAAAGAACCAATTGAGTGTATTGCTCCAGCCAATGCATTATTGCCTTAAATAATCACGAACCCGAATAGCACGGGTTCATTCATATTTAAATTTTTTGACTTCACTATGACTCACCGAATTGCCATTATCGGATCCGGCATCTCCGGACTCAGCGCAGCTTATTATTTGAACAAACATGAGGATGTGGAGGTCACTTTATTTGAAGCCAATGATTATTTTGGTGGCCATACACACACCGTGGACATTGAGGGCAAAACTTCTCACGGCATTCAAAGCTACCCTGTAGACACAGGATTTTTAGTTTTCAACGAACGTACCTATCCTAAACTCATCTCACTCTTCAAAGAGCTCAGTATTCCAACTGCATATTCGGATATGTCCTTTTCAGTGCAGGCCCCAAGGACTAGTACTACCACTTTAGAGTGGAGTGGTTCGTCTTTAAATACTGTGTTTGCGCAGCGAGAGAATTTGCTCAGCCCTTCGTTTCTTGGAATGCTAAAAGATATCCTGCGATTTAACCGCATGACCACTCACCTTGCTCAAGCCCCCCACTCTTTAGAAATGGAGGTGCCTCTTTACGAATTTTTGAAACATCACCAATTCAATTCTCAATTCATTAATTGGTACTTACTTCCGATGTTGGGATGCATTTGGAGTTGTCCCCCCGATCAAATGCTTTCTTTTCCTCTTGCAACAATGATCCGCTTTTGTCACAACCATGGACTTCTTCAGGTGACCAATCGACCTAAATGGTTCACCGTTGCTGGGGGGGCTAAGCAGTATGTATCTGCTATTGTTAGTCAATTAAAGCGAGCCTATTTGGATACGCCGGTTTTGGGTATTAAACGCAATGCAAAGACCGTCACAATCACCTCTTCCCGCGGAGAAGAGCAGTTTGATAAGCTTATTATTTCGACCCATGCAGACCAGGCTCTAAAAATGCTTGACGCCCCAACCAATGAGGAATCGAGTTTGCTGAGCGCTTTTAAGTTTAAAGATAACATTGCAGTGCTTCATAAAGACGAAAAGATGCTTCCGTCGAAAAAAATAGCTTGGGCTGCGTGGAATTTTGAGAGTTCAAATCTACTCTCTGCATCCAAAGAGGTTCAACACAGTAAGGAAAATGGTGAGGGCAGTGTCTGTCTTCACTATTATTTAAACAAGCTCCAACCCACACCTTTTATTGAACCCATTGTGGTTTCTTTAAATCCAATACGTGACATCGATCCATCCAAAATTACTGCAACATTTAACTATTCGCACCCAATTTTTGACCTATCTACCGTCAAAGCTCAAAATCAAATTCATACCATTCAGGGAAGTTTGAATACCTGGTACGCAGGCGCATGGCTTGGGTATGGATTTCATGAAGACGGACTAAAAGCAGGTGAGACTGCAGCGAACAGTTTATTGGCCTCTTTGTTTACCCCGGGTAGCAACGCGTGAAAGTAGAGATCGGCTTTGGCCAAGTTCACCATCAAAGGTTTCGGCCTCGTCGTAATTCATTTACTTACTCCACATTTTTTCTCCTACTTCCCATGCGCTCACTGCGCCAGCCCGAGCGCGTTGCAGCGCTTAAAAGCGTATTAGGTTGGAACGCCAAGGGAGCATTAAGCTTTTATGACATTGATCACGGCGACGCCCGAACTCCCGAACAGGGAGGGAGTCTAGGGTGGTTTACTGATCTAATCAAGAGTGAGGGCATCGAAGGCGTCGACGGAGAAGTATGGCTGCATACTTATCCACGGGTTTGGGGGTTCGCATTTAAACCTGTCAGTTTTTGGTATGGCCATGCGTCTAATGGGGATTTAAGGGTCATAGTGGCTGAGGTCAACAACACCTTTGGTGAGCGTCATTTTTATTTAATTAAGCAACCCGTATATGCTCGTGATTTAGTTGCACATAAAGAGTTTCATGTTTCTCCCTTTTGTGAAATCCAGGGCCAATACCGTTTCCGCTTTTTACGCACAACCTCCTTGCCATCAAAACCCGCCCGAACCGTAGTTCGAATCGATTATGAAGATAGCGAAGGTTTGTTGATCCATACCAGTGTTAGCGGGACGCTTGAGGCTTTGAGCAGTTCGAGTCGGCGTAGGGCGTTGATTCATTACCCGCTCATGACACTGATGGTGGTTTATAGAATTCACTGGCAAGCTTTAAAACTTTGGTTTAAGAAAGTTCGCTTTCACTCAAAACCCAGCCCTCCGACTAAGGCCATTACCCCTAGTTTGTAGATCTGCCTGCAAAGTGGGGCAAAATAAATCTGCAATAGAACCTTTACTTTGTGTACAACTTTAACTTTTGTATTTTGATTTATGCTGGTATCTTCATCTGACACATCTCCCTCTATCGACATCTCTAGCATTCCTGGACCTGCTAGAAAGGTGCTGAAGATGCTCAAACACCTTGCATATGGGTGTTTAGACTTGACACTTCCCAACGGAATCAAGCTCAGTTTTGGTGAGACCCAGTCTTCTGAGCGCAGAACCAATTTGGTTGTGAAGAACTGGAATATGTTTCAAAATGCGCTCAAATCCGGAGATATTGGTTTTGCAGAGTCTTATATCGCATGCGAATGGGAGACGAACGACCTAACGCAGTTGATGGAGCTTTTCATTGCCAATAGGCGCGCTGTTGACAGAATCATTTACGGCACTTGGTTGGGCCGGTTGTACTATCAGATCAAGCACTGGAGTCGGCGAAACAACCGAACAAACAGCACCAAAAATATTCATGCACATTATGATTTAGGGAATTCTTTTTACAGTTTATGGCTGGATGAGTCGATGACGTATTCATCCGCCCTTTATGAAACGTCTAAGAACATTCCTTTGGCGCAAGCCCAGCGCGCAAAAATCCAAAGAGCATGTCGTATGGTTGGATTAGAAAAGGGTAAGCCTCAAAAGGTACTGGAAATTGGTTGTGGCTGGGGCAGTTTAGCTGAAGTGGTTGTGAATGATTTTGAATCCCATCATACGGGCGTTACGCTTAGCCCCTCGCAATTAGATTATGCAAAAGCCCGCCTCGTAGGAAAAGGATTGAATGCCGATTTGCGACTCCAAGACTATAGAGACATTGAGGACCAAGCCTTCGATGCTATCTTGTCCATTGAGATGTTTGAAGCTGTGGGAAAGGAGTACTGGACCACTTATTTTAAAAATGTTAATCGTCTCTTAAAACCAGGTGGGCTCGCCTGTATTCAATCCATTGTGATAGATGATGGACTCTTTGATCAATACATCAAAGGTACGGACTTTATACAACAGTATATTTTTCCTGGAGGTTGTCTACCAAGCCCTTCTCGGTTCAAAACACTTGCACGCGCAAACGGTTTAGAGGTTGTAGACGAGTTTTGTTTTGGTCAAGATTACGCTGCAACACTAAAAGAGTGGAGGCGTGTGTTTAACGCTCAATCCAGTCAGGTTCGTAAACTTGGGTTTGATGAGGCGTTTATGAGAACGTGGGAGTTCTACCTTTGTTACTGCGAAGCAGGTTTTAATCAGCGAAATCTAGACGTTATTCAATTCACACTTAAAAAAATCGATGCCTAATTAAATTCAGTTAGGCTTATTAAAGAAGGCAACACTATGTTTACACGCAGAAGCTTAATGACGACTGGATTAGGATTGAGTTCCTCTACAGCCTTAGTTGCTATACAAGGTTGTGCTTCTCCAGGCATTGACGACTATGCAACACAGACTCCCACTCTTGACCTCAAGAGATATTTCAACGGTACGGTAGATGCCTGGGGGATTTTTACAGATAGATCCGGAAAAGTAGTTAAACGCTTCACTGTTGTTATGCACTGCTCATGGTCGGGAGAGGTGGGGACATTAGACGAGGACTTCACATACTCTGACGGCACCAAACAAAAACGCGTTTGGCAACTAACACACACCGGGAACAACAACTACACAGGCGTGGCCGGGGATGTAATAGGGGCGGCTTCAGGCGAGTGTCGGGGGAATACTTTTCACTGGAATTACACGCTTGCTTTGCCTGTGGATGGTAGCGTTTGGAACGTCCAATTTGATGATTGGATGTTTTTAATGAATGAGCGCATAATGCTCAACAAAGCCACAATGTCAAAGTTTGGTATTCGCTTAGGAGAGGTTACTTTATCCTTTACTAAGAGAGAGAGTTGACACCATGGCTAAATCTTTTAGTCCACCTATTTCTCAACCATACACTTCCTCAGGATTTGCAGCACCTTATGAATCCTCCCATCAAAGACTGGCGCAACATACACGCATGGATCATTGGTGCATCTAGCGGTATCGGGCTCTCCTTGGCTCAACAACTACACACACTGGGTGCTTACGTTAGCGTATCAGCCCGAAATGAAAGCCTTTTGAACGACTATGTCGCGGCTCACCCCAACACCCAGTCCTATGCCTTAGATGTTTCTCAGCCCTTTTTACTCGAGCATGCTTACAAAAGTTTGTCTAAGGATCGATCAATCGATTTGATTGTTTATTGCGCTGGACACTATAGTCCGATGCGGGCACAAGATTTCAACTTAGAGGAGGCTCGCAAGCACTTTGAGATTAATTATCTGGGAGCGCTTAATTTACTAGGCGCTTGTTTGCCCACGATAACGGCACAGGGTAAGGGACATATCAGCCTCATATCCAGTGTGGCTGGCTACTCAGGCCTGCCGAAAAGCCTGGCATACGGCCCGACCAAAGCTGCCTTAATTCATTTGGCCGAAGTTCTCTATTTAGATCTACATCCTCTTGGAATAGGGGTCAGCGTTGTCAACCCCGGATTTGTAGAGACGGGTCTAACAGCGCAAAACACTTTTCATATGCCCGCCTTAATTTCTGCTGACACAGCGGCACAGGAAATAATTTCCGGCTATACACGGGGTGAATTTGAGATTCACTTTCCCAAAAGATTCTCTCGTTTTTTAAAGCTATTGAGATTGCTTCCCTATAAGATTTATTTCCCCATCGTTAGTAGATTTACTGGGCTATAAGACAGTGAACCAACTCGCTGAATCATTTATTCAAGAGCTTTCTCAGTACTTTGAGGAACTCACGCCCAGTGGTCTAAATCAATTGAACAAATTTTATGCAAGCGATGCCACCTTCAAAGACCCCTTTAATTCTGTGGTAGGTTGCCAAGCTATTCAACACATTTTTCAGCATATGTTTGATACATTGGAGCAACCCAGGTTCGTGATTACCCACCAACTATTTGATGCGCATCAAGCCTTCATGTGTTGGGATTTTTTGTTTTCTTTAAAGTCATCACCCAAGTCCACATTCACGGTCAAAGGGAGTACACATCTTCTTTTGACACTCAACCAAGAGGGTCTTATCAAGATCACTTCTCACCGAGATTACTGGGATCCAGCGGAGGAGATTTATGAAAAGATTCCTGGCGTTGGCGCTGTATTCAGGTGGATTAAGACACGCTCAAGCGCCCCCCAACCCTAGAAATTATGGTCGCAAGTGTACTTGTCAGGCTGTTGACCTTACTCCGAGGTTTCTCAGGGCGCTGTATCTATAAAACTTTGTCTATGGCTTAGTTTTTCAAAGTAGGGGCCCAAATTGGGATGACTCTCACGCCAATTAATTTTTGGAAATCTAAAGTCAAGGTAACCCAAAGCACAACCCACCGCTATATCGGCCAAACTCAAATGATTGCCAACACAAAAGGGCTTGTCCCCTAAAGCCGAGCTGAATGAGTTTAGACAAGCATTCACCTTGTCCAATTGACGATCAATCCAGGCCTTAGAACGCTGCGCTTCGGTTCGACCTGCCCAGTGTTCCTCAAGCCTTGCCAAAATGCTTGCATCTAGCAGTCCATCCGACAAAGCTTCCCAAGTTTTAACTTCTGCTCGCTCCCGCCCAGACGGCGGTATCAGCTTACCCACTGGGGACAAAGTGTCCAGGTATTCCACTATCACTCGAGAGTCAAACAAAGCCTCGCCCCCCTCCATCACCAGACAAGGCACTTTGCCTAGCGGATTAGAGGACTGAATAGCTGTATCGCTGGACCAAACATCGTCGATCACAAATTCATAGTCAAGTTTTTTCTCGGCCATAACAATGCGCACTTTGCGCACATAGGGGCTTGATATTGTTCCAATGAGTTTCATCTTTTATCGTTCTAAAGTACTACCTTTATTTTAGTCCTTTCGTCTTGCGAGAAAACAACAACCCTCCTCTGCTGGCCCTAAAATCTAAGGATGACACAACACTCTATCTCTGCTTTATCCCCCCTTGACGGGCGCTATCACACTAAGTTAGCGAGCGTGCGCCCGCTGATGAGTGAAGAGGGATTTTTTAGATGCCGCGTTCAAGTTGAAATTACTTGGTTCATAGCCTTAAGTGATGCCGGCATGCCTGAATTTAAGCCCCTCAGCAAAGAGTCCAGAATTCAAATGCGAAATTGGGCAAAGGGGTTTAGTGCTTCTGATGCCTTGGCTATTAAAGATATTGAGAAGACCACGAACCATGATGTCAAAGCAGTTGAGTATTGGCTTAAGAATCAATGCCAGCGAGCTGATCTGAGTGATAGCGTACGTGATGAGCTTACAAAAGCAAGTGAATTCATCCACTTTGCCTGTACCAGTGAGGATATTAACAATACCAGTCACGCACTGCAGCTTCGTACACTAAGAGATGAGGTCGTCTTAAAATACTTGGACCAACTCATTGCACAACTTAGCGAGATGGCACACCGCCTTGCGGGCCTACCCATGTTGAGTCGTACGCACGGACAGACCGCTAGCCCAACCACAGTTGGCAAAGAAATAGCTAACGTGGTCTCGCGCATCAAAAAATCCAAAGCTACGATTGCACAAGTGCAAATCATGGCAAAAATGAATGGCGCCGTGGGTAATTACAACGCTCACATGGTCGCTTGGCCTGATTTTGATTGGCACGGGTTTAGTAAACGCGTTATCGAGTCTCCCACCCATCACACTGATGATTTAGCGTTCTTTGGACTGGGACTTCATCAGCAAGACTACACCATTCAAATCGAGCCACACGATTACATGGCTGAGTTGTTTGATGCTGTTGCCAGAACCAATACCATTTTGATTGATTGGTCTAGGGATGTTTGGGGGTACGTGTCTCTGGGCTACTTTAAACAAAAGTTAAAGGCAGGAGAAATTGGTTCATCAACCATGCCCCACAAAGTAAACCCTATCGATTTTGAGAATGCCGAGGGCAACTTGGGTTTGTCCAACGCTTTGCTCAACCATTTAAGCGCAAAACTCCCCATCAGCCGTTGGCAACGCGATCTAACCGACTCCACAGTGCTTCGCAATATGGGGGTGGCGATAGGATATGCAGTGCTTGCTTATCAATCACTGCTGGCAGGGCAAGCTAAACTTGAGGT
>Ga0164296_1004636_pt1 | contig 12398 bp, 15 predicted proteins | sample GEODES057metaG_FD_113533 | JGI IMG/M metagenome (GOLD analysis project Ga0164296, IMG submission 113533) | Dystrophic lake water microbial communities from Trout Bog Lake, Wisconsin, USA - GEODES057 metaG | ecosystem: Environmental > Aquatic > Freshwater > Lake | place: USA: Trout Bog Lake...
CTTTACCGTTTAAATTAACAATTTTAAAACAGTCTCCTGCCTTCCATCCTAAGCGGTCAATATTGATTTCTTCGTCAAGCACTATGCCGCTTTCTTTTAAATCCCATCTATAATCTACGTATAGCATATTAGTCCTTTCTCTGATCAGCCTGCTCGGCACGAGCTATACGATCATAGTCCGGTTGCAGTCCCAAGGCGTGACTTACCTTGACATCTATGCGTTGAAGCTGATTGGTCATGGTATCAACACGAGCGTCTAGACCTTTAATAATACCGCCCATTCCATTTACCGAGCTGGTCACACCAGCCAGTATGAATTTCAGTGTAAGGAAAACGAAATAGCCTGCGGCCATAGCACCTGCTATAGGGAATCCTAATTCGGCTACAATTTTAAAGAAATCCATATATTTTCCTTACGTATAGTGTATTTAATACGCATATAAAGAAAATTCTATGGGTAGATAATTATAGGAAATCTCGCAGGTTATCAGAGTCTCTTCGTAGATTTACAGCTAGGGCTCGTGGATATGGATTGGCATTATTGTAGTCATTGATTAGCACACGTTTAACATTGGGCAAGTTGCTGATCAATTCAAAATCACTAAATCCCAATTCCAACAGCATATCATAGGTCCTCTGATGTACCTTCGCAGGACGAGCTGTGGTAAAAATGATCTTACTGCCCTGTGCTACCAATTCCTGTAGTCTAGAGATATTATCTGCTAAAGGACTAGGCGGATCGTTCCATTCGTGTCTGCCCTGTGCCTTGACGATGGTTCCATCTATATCACAGAAGATAACACTTTTATCATTATATTCAAACCATTCTTCTGCGGTTCCCACATCTACATAGTTTGATACAACGTGTTCTTTGAATATGGCCCCAAGATCGAGACACTGTTCGATCACATGGCTGACGAATATTTCTTTGATCTGTGCATCACGCAACTGTTGATAGGCAGTGGTAAACATGTCGGCTGATTTGAATTTATATCCACCTACACAGAATTTGTTAGACACCACCTGTTTTTCTATGATATCTATAATGATTCCTTGATCATTGCTTATGATAAAACTTTTGGCAGCTAGTCTTTTGATCACTTCGTAGTCTTCTACCCGGGCCACACAGACAGCATTTTCATCAGTGGCTGGATAGTCAAAGAAACTGTCGCAGTCTTTGACCAAGATAGATTCGGAGGTAAATCCTGCCTGTTTGATGATCTGATCAACAGTGTCGGCAGGACCCTGTGTGCGGTTTTCTAAAATCACCACAGATATCTGATCTGGGTAGTTGTCTTCTATATATCGAGCTGTATGATATTGATCATTGTGTTCTTTCAATATGCCCACAGTGATGTGATGTTTTCCCAAGAAAGGTGCTATTGATCTTTCCAGCATCAGCTTGCCTGAGAAATCAGTCAGGGTATATTTTGGTCGCATATTGGGAAATCTAGTAGATAATCCTGCTGCCGGTACTATTACTTCCATAGTGATTGTATCCTTTCTGTGAGAAATCTGTGTTCAAATGAACCAGGGGTGGTATAGCAGTAGACTCTCAACAACATCAGTATCAGTAGATAGTCATCGTTTGATTCTGGATAACGAGAGAAGAGTTGCTGTTGTATATGCTTTATTTTAACATCAATCATTACCGGATCGTTCCTGATAAACCATCCACATTGTAGATCTTGTCGCATCTTGGCTATGTCGAATATGTAAGAGTCATACTCTGTGGTAACAGGATCTATCAACACGAACTTGCCTGTGTTGATGTTGTAGATGATATTTTCTAAAGTCATATCACCGTGATAGACCGATGCGGGTAGGATTTTTGGTAGTCTATCAAAAAGTTCGTCTTGGCTAAATCCTAAGTTATCGATACGATCGATCTTTGATAATTTACTGAGATAAATTTCTGAATAGTCTTTGTCTATAGAGGACAGCTTGAATCTATCTAAGGTATCCTCGATGAAATTCAATAGATTTTCATAGGGGTATATTTTTAGATATGATCGTATGTCCAGCCCATGTATGTACTCCATCTCTAAACTGTTTTTGGTATAGGCGTATATCTTTGGCACTGGATATTGATCTGCCAGTGCCAACATTCTTTCTACATTTCGAGCCACACTGCCTCTTTTCCTTATCGACAATCTGTTATCGTTATCCACCAAGAAGATGCGATTTCCCGAAAATCCCTTCAGCTCTTTTATAATCTTGATCATTGATTGCCGGTAGGGTCTGTTGCTATTCTATGATGATAGTGCTTGTCAGTGTATTTTGATCTACCATAGGTATTCAATCTCATATTGAATTCACCTTGATACAAAGGAGATGGATAGTTGTTGTGCTTGAGCCAGGTACCTAATAACCACTCACCTCTCCAAGGACCATGATCGGATGTTTCCCAATGGGGATCAGCTAAAGGTATCATATCTAGATAATTTTTACCTAAAGAACAGTAAAGCTTCATCGCTTCCTGCGTACCTATGGCAAACATGTCGTTACATTCATAACCTGGAAATCCAGTGACCGGACCGTTGGGAAAAATAATAGGATCTCGTTTTAAATCATAATTGTTGATATCGATAGGTTTGTCAAGAGAAGCATCTAGCCTGAATCTAACTACAGCATCGTATTCACCTTCTAATAGATCATATACCATAGATAGACTGATTATCTGGCCCATGACACGCTTATACCACCAATGGGTATTTTCTGGTGCAGGGTCAGCGATAGGATCCTTGTGCGGAGGAAATTCGTATTCTGGAAAGTCTACAACATCAACCTTGGCGAGATTATAATTAGGCAAGAGTATATTTTCTATCTTAGATCGTGCTTGAGATTCTGTAGAAGCCCATTCTGATTTCCATAAGGTCATATAGATATCAGCAGAATCAAATCCTGTCAATTGATTCATTAGGTCAGTAAAATCTGGAGTAAACCTAGGTTGTCCTCCAGTGATCAGGGCCACTCTCATTTTTCAACGACTGCGAAAAAATATCCGTTGTGCCATTCGCTGGTTTCATTACCTTTACCAACTTCTGGACCGTGCTCGGTAGCAAAGACTTCGATTATGTCCGTGACCCGGCAGTTGAGATATTTCAAAGCTGACCATGTACCATGTTGTACATCTTGCCAGTTCCAGTCATCTACGATAAGGATATAGGTATCATCTAGCGCAGGCTGTGCTAGATATACTCCATCGTATTGATCTCTAGCCGAGTGGGGTCCATCAAATAGATAGACATTGTATTTGCCGATGTTGTTGTAGTCAACAGCACGGAAATCGCTTTCGATGAGGGTAAAATCTACATCGCTGGTTCTCACGCTGTCTGTATTGGCGAAAAAGTCTGGGCGGTGTACGGGCCAATGCCAACTTTCGATACAGGTGGCCTTGAGCCGGTTGCCATACATAGCGGCACAGACTGTTGATCCTTTGAGACTGCCTGTTTCGAGATACCGAGGATCTGGCATGGTCTCTATGAGGTTGTTGATAAATTTACGATATTTCCTTCCGCTCATTCCCAACATGGCCAATACTTCTTCTGTGATCTTGAACTGGTCATTTACCGCATTGTCAAATGCCTGATACAATAGTTTGCCCATCGGAGAACTAAATTCACCGTCTTTCTTGATAATGATATCGTTGTTTGTTTCTTCTGTCTTGATATATGTCATTGTTCCTCCTTATGGAATGCTGATAAAAAAATGTACGCCTGTGTTTGTTGGATCTAGATGTCCGGCTGCTTCAGCTAGGGCCTGTTGTATTCCTGGTTCATAGGCATCGTCGCCCACGATCAATCCGCCTGATCTCATTTTTGGTAGATAGTTCTCGATGTCCTTTTTGACCGCTTCGTAGCTGTGGTCGCCGTCTATCATCAGGAAATCTATCGTGCCCTCTTCATATAGACTCACAGCATCATCGCTGGTCATCTTGTGTAGTTTATAAAATTTCTTAACCTTCTTGAGACGTTTATTAAAACCAGCCTCATCGTAGTCTTGCTGTTCTTCTTCATTGCAGGTCCAATCGCCTATGCCTAACTCCATGGGATCGATACACTCAAATCGTATGTCCTTGCCACTGTTGGCTATCTCTACAGCCATGTAAGCAGATGACTTGCCTTTGTATGATCCTATCTCTACGAATAGGCTGCCTGACTCGGCCTGCTCTACCAGGTCCTTGTAGACATGTTCATAGCTGAACCATCCAGGTATGTCTTGATAAAAATGTTCCATATTCTTCCTTAAAAGTATTGTATGTTGGCACGTAGAGGATAGTTGATCTCTAGGCGTTCGTGTGGTTCGTTCTTGCGAGGTTCTAGGATCATGGTCTTGCCTAGGCATAGGCATAAGGCGCTGGGGCCTCCCATGCTGGTGATCATCATCTCACTACCAGATATAATCCTAGCCAATTCCATCCAGTCCGGAGTGCGATAGTGTGGCACACGGATCTTATAGATATCTTCGAAGTAGGCATGATCGCTTTCTGCACCTACGAACACTGCCTGCTCGGCCAGACCTTTGTCTATAAAATATCTCCAGGTTGGACTATCAACAGGATTGCCTTCTTGATAGTTGGGACTGCGATGTATGACTATAGGACGACCAGGAACCCGTCGTGGTTCACGACATTCCATCCAGGGCATCATCTGTAGTTCTTTCTCATGCTTCTTTGGATCGAGGCCTGCTGCCAGGGCATACTGATTGCTGAAGTTCCTCGGAAAGAATCCCGTCTCTAAATGATCGTATTGATTCTCTAGTTCATAGTCTATCGTCTCGCCATTCCATACCTTGAAGTCTGTGATATAGGGTTGATGCAGTATCAACTCACGCATGACTTCGTAGTCTTCTTGGATCATGCGACCTTCATGTCTATTGCCCTTGTTGCTCCAACCTAGTTTAGAATTTATCACGTGTTCTAGATTGTTCAGCTTGAGATAAAACTCGCCCTGTCCAAATATCTTTGGTATGACCAGAGCGCAGAATGTATCGCCTGTGGTTCCTGAATGTGAGAATGTTGTCATGTTTTCCTTAATTCTTATCTGTGGGTCTGTAGAGATCGTCTACTCGGAATACCGCATCGGGTATGATCATATGCTGATATTTTTCGATATTTTCTGTGATGCATCGAGGAAAGTAATCATCGACCACCACATATTCAAATCTCTCATTGCTCTTGACGTCCACACCATCTTTGCCATACTTGTTGCGTATCTGCCAATTGATATCGAAATCGTCTATGACATCTGCAGTGGCCTGTTCGGTATGAGCGAAGTTCTTTAATTTATTGACACAGTGGTCTTCATCGCCAAAATAGGTAAAGTGCCAACCGCCGTGATCAACTTCTACTGTGTTGGCCGGTTTGCGATTCCAGAAGAAACTGTATTCTCTTTCCTGTTGCGGATTGGTAAAGACTCTGCCCCTAGTGACCATGATAACTCCATGGCGGCTGGGATACTGCGTTTTCATATAGTTGATCCTGTACTGGAGTTGAGGAATCCATAGCAGATAACGATCATAGTCATTTTGATCTTCGCGTATCATCTCGATGATCTCGGCACGAGGCACCTCGTCTAGATCGCTGATGATAACTATGTCTTCTGGCTGTAGGCCTTCTAGACCACGACCACTGGCCCAACGTTGATATTTTTCACGCACCCAGGTATCATCTATCTCATTGGTGAATATTTTCTTTTGATCTTCTAAGGAATCGTCTAGTTTGATATGGCGTATCTTTTCTAGATATGGTGCGAATCTGGCCTTGTTCTCTTCGAACAGATAGGGTTTAGCATTACCTACATAGGTAGTGCTGGCTTCTAATAGGACGAAATAATCTACTGTGTCCCATAGTTCCTGGAGACGTATTTCTAATACGTCGAATTCGTTGTAGAAAGAAAACACGTCATAGATCTTCATGGCATCCTCCATACACACTGTACACCATCGTGAATCATCTCAGCACCGATGCTCTCCATGAACTCGATCACATAGACACCTTTGCCTACCGCTCTACCGTTCTCTTTGTAGTTGTCATCTACTGCAACCAATCCACCTGATCTGATACGGGAAACTATACAGGCCAATTCTTTTATATGATGTGCCATGCACTCAGGCTCACGGCCCTTGACCCAATCATAGCTGTCTAGATACAAGACATCAACATACTGATCGTTTTCTTCGAGGTTTTTCTTGGCATCCCAGAGGAAATGCACACTGTCATCGCAGTGGACCTGCGACTTATCACTGATCATGCTCTGTGCATATTCCACATGTTCTGGTGTGAGATCCACGCTGTGGAATTCTCCATTGTGATCGTTGATCAACTGATCGAATATGATGGTGCTCATACCATCGTCTTTGAAACTGTTTTCGTAGGTACTCCAAGGTTGATCCCCGGGTCGTATGCAACCTGTTTCTATGATCAAGGGTTCTTCTATGGTCTTGAGGTGATCGATCATGATCTGGAAACTGGGTTGACGTAGATTGGTCATTGAGATCATCTCGTCTAGGGTATATTTTTGGGTCATTGGGCTTCCTCTGGATAAAAGTCAAATATGCTGGCGGTGGCATCTTGGATGATCAGGTCCCTGTACTTCTCCTGATTGTCTACCACGCACTTGGGAAAATAGTCGTCTAGGACGATGTATTCAAACTTCTCGATGTCTGCTGGATTTGGTCCGCACTTTTCCTTGATCATTCGCTCGATACTGAAGTGATCGATGATCTCAGGTATGTTCTGTTCTGTGTGGGCGAAGTTCTTTAACTTGTGAACAGCATGGTCGTTGTCGCCCAGGTAACTGAAATGCCACCCGGCATGATCCAAATAGACCACATCAGGAGCAGGAGGTAACCAGGCATGTGTGTAGTCACGCTCACGTTCGGGATTGGTAAACACGTGGGCACGAGTCACGATCATCTGTTGATTGACCACGGGCTGATACCATTTCAAGAAGTTGAACTTGTAGCGGAATAGGGGAACACGAAGCACATAGCGTTCGTATTGGTTCTCATCTGCCTTGATCAATTCAATGATGTCAGCACGTGGAATCTCATCTAGGTCGCTGATGATGACGAGATCATCTCGTTCTAGCTCTGTGAGTCCACGACGCAGGGCATCACGCTGGAACTTCTCACGGACCCAGCTGTTGGTGGTTACAGGGAAGTCATCTATCTTGAGATAGCGTATCTTGTCGTGGAACTTCTCAAAACGATCCCAGCTGCCTTCTAGGATCCATTCTTTGGCATTGCCACTGTGGCTCATGTTGGCTTCGGCGATGACGAAATAGTCCACCGCATCATATAATTCTTCCAGGCGTATTTCCAATAGATCCAGTTCATTGAAAAAGGTAAAACAGTCGTATACTTTCATTCTTTCTTCCATAGTTGGGGAACAGAGTCCCATAGTGCGTCGATATCGAAATAGGGATCCTTGCCATCTTCTCCCATGATGTGGAATCCCAATCCAGGGATAGGGGAGAACAGCATAACATCCTCCTGTTGCCATATCTGGTTTATGCTTCTATCTTCTACCCAACCTTGGTTTCCTATGGTCAGGTCTACCAGCGATTGGAACACGTGGCGATAGCGATCATATAGAGCACGGCTGGCCAAACAGGTATAGGTAGTGTGTTGCACAGTCCTATAGTGTCGATATGGGCCTAGTAGCAGTATGCTGTGATAGATCTGTTTGGTATAGCGCCAGATGTCATCATGCGGATTTATGGCTACCAGTTTTCCAGTGTTGCCTTCGAACTGATCCACTGTGGCGATCATGTCATTGATGGCTTCAGGCACGTGTAGATAATCATCCTCTATGTGATACCATAGATCTCTGCAACGAGCTTCAACCTCTTGGTAAACACGCTTCATGGTCCAACCGTTGCCCTGTCCGTCGGTCACAGGAATGAATTCTGCGGGGAAGCGGCAATGGCTGATGATCTGCTGGATGTCGGCCACAGCTTCTGGAGTGGAGTGGTCATCTAGTACGACCAGTTCTATGTCATAGTCCGTGACTCGATTGATGCTGTCGACGATACTGCTGACACAGCGTTGGACCAGTTGTCTTTTTGACACAGGGATATATCTGTCTGAACCGCTGGCTGAGTTTACAATAGTGCAGGTGCGTAGTACAACGAGTAGATGTCTTTTCATAGTTTTAGTTATAGTAGCACTTATTTAAGCATCATTATTTCGCCTTGTCAAGATATTTGATTATAAGTATTCGACAGGAGAACGATATGAGAACAGCACTGATGATAAGTGGACAGGCCAGATTTTGCCGAGAGTTTGATACACAGCTAGACAATCTAAAAAACAGCGAAGTAGACTGGTATGTCACAGTATGGAAGATACAGAGAAATGACGGCATCTGGAGAGACTGGCTGATCAGCCCCAGCTGGTCTGCTACCAACGAAGATGAGGCACGTGAGTTCATAGAACCTAGACTACCCGCAGGACATAGATTGGTAGCGGTGGAACTAGTCGATAGAGAAAGTTTTCCTGGCGTGCCTAGAAAGTATACAGAACGAGTACAGTGCGAGCCCGACATGCTGTTCCAACAGTATTGGATGGTACATCAGTGTGATCTCTTAAGACAGCGATCAAATATCCAATACGATCTGCTGATCCGTAGCCGAGCTGACCTAGGTCTACGCACCACAGTCGATCTGGCCCAGGCTCTGGAGTTTCTAAAGCAGAATCCCAATGTGATCCTAACGCCTGATGATCGCAGAGGCAATCTCATAGACGATACCTTTGGCATAGGCCTACCAACGGCCATCCAGAAATATGGAGACATAGTCAATCATTTCGATCGTGTCTACTCCCAAAATCCAGGATTACCCATGGCCACAGAGACCATGGTAGCAGTGACCTTGAGGGATCTAGGAGTCCAGTTCCCTATGACAGGTATAGGTCGCACGCTACGTACCATAGGCGATGGGGTGGAACGCAGTGAGGATGATTCGCACTTCCATCCAGATTGGGGACGTTGGATCTAACTGTGGCAAAAATACAACACCAGGCCCTGTAAACTTTCCCTAGACCATCTGCGTTATTAGTGTATCACAACTAGACATCGAGGGTCATGTGAAATATAGAAACATCCTTAGGGAGTTCAATAAGCGTAGATCAGCACGTGGTCTACAGCCAGCATCGTTAGACGAATATCTACACCTAATACAGATCATGAAGATGTATTATATATAGGTTGACTTTTTACCAGAATGAGCATATAATAGTTTTATAGGTTGTCGTGCTCTTTAACAATATACAGATAGTTTTATACACCCATAGTTTATCGGTTAGAACCCCCGGTTTTCATCCGGGTAAGCGGAGTTCGACTCTCCGTGGGTGTACCAAATAATACACTGTCTAGAGGCCTAGATGATAAATAATCAATAAGGATTATATAGCGTAGGGGTCATTGATCACAGGAGTATTACCGCGCCACATTATATTGCTGTCTGAGTTTTCTATCGCATCGTTGCAGTTTCCCAATCGACAAATTTTTACAAGAACTTTTTCAAAGCCGTCAAAGGTGTTGATTCCCACTTTGTTTAGATAGTCTATGCCTCGGTTAATTGTTTTTTGCGCCGCAGGACTTGTCCAGTTATTTAATGCATGTGTTAAACCGGCATATACCGGAAGATCGTAGGGTTCACAATGACGTAACCAAGTTACTAGAGTGTATTCCATTTCTGGATCTTGTGGCATAGCACTTAGTTCTTCTGTGGGTATGATGGTGTAAGTTATCCCCTTGACCAGGATAGTTTTGGGTTCTCCAAATCGAGGAACAAATGGTGAGTTTATCTTTTTTGCTATGCGATAGAATTTGAATTGATCTCTTGGTTTGTCGCCCCGCCCAGGATCTTGATTAAATCCGTACACTTTTAACACAGTGCCTCTGCCGTTGCGAAACACCATGGCATCCTGGCCTTCGCCCATGAATTTGTAACCGCGAGACTCTAAAAACTCCATTAGCCAAACTCTTGACTTGTGTTCTGCCCAGCTGTCGTTGTCGTCGTATTCTTTTAATATTTCAAGTATTTTCACGCAAGTATTTATTGCATAAACAGAGATTAGATGTTGTAAATGTGCAACAGTATTTTGGTTGACTACAAATGCCAATTTGCGTATAATACATGTATAGTAAGAAATTACAGTTCTTTAACAACGCAAGTAGCAAAATATAAGCCTTGTAAAAGGCTCTATATTGTAATTGATTGGATGAGGCTAATGGTAAGCCTTCGAGAGAGATGTTGGTTCGAATCCAGCTCTAGTCAATTACAATATAGTTACCATATTGAAACACATTATTTTCTACCTGCGAGAAGCGGCGCTTGGTCATCCGGACCCTGACTTGAAAAGTGAAATCTCAATAGTGTGTTTCAATATGGTATCATTAGAAAATAGCTGTCGTGGGTAGCGTGTTGAGACGTCAACACTAGGCGGGCTGGTAGGGCCATCTTCCAGTCCTGACATAACCAAGGCAACTGGCTTAGGAGGGGAAGCACCCGAGTCCAAAATTCGCTCAGCTTGTAAAGCTGGACAGCTATTTTCTAATGGAGCAGATCAAACACCAGACTAATAGTCTGGCGCAATGTATAAATACATTGAGGAGAAAACAATATGTTCAAGAATAGTAAAAAACAAGGTGATGCCGGATTAGGGCAGGCAATAGCATATTTCACTATGAAAGGGTATGATATTGCATTACCACTAACTGATAGTGCTGACTGGGATTTGATTGTAGAGATGGATGATGGATTAAAGAGAGTACAGGTAAAAACATCATCTCAAATATCAAAAACCGGAGTAATGATGTTTAATTGTGATGTTAAAGGAGGCAATCAAAGTTTTAATAAGCCTCCTAAGACAATACAACAACAACAATGGGAGTTCATATTCCTTCATCATTTAATAACACATAAACAGGCATTGATTCCTAAAGAGGCACTAGCCACTAAAGGACAAATCAATCTAGGTAGTAGTCAATGCAAGTATAAAGAATTTATGATATAATGGAGCAGAAGCATCAATGGTGATGCACGGGACTGTAAATTCCGCGCCTCTGGCACGCCTGGTTCGATCCCAGGATGCTCCACCAAAAACAATCTATGCGGGTAGGGTCAGGTCACCAGCGAGGTCTCATAAGCCTTTGCCATCCTTGGTTCAAATCCAAGACCCGCAACCAAATTGGGTCTCGAAGTGTCCTTGGACGCACACGACACTGTCGAAGAAGGGGATCGTTACCCCTCGGGACCGCCAAGTATCGTCTCTCTGATGTTAACGGTAGCATGTCGGTCTTATTTTACTAAATAAGTATGCTACCGGAGAACAGTATGTTTAATTGTAAATTTTGTCTTAAAGAATGCATCAGTAATAATAGTCATCGTAATCATGAACGATGCTGTCCAAAAAATATGAATAGAATTTATGTAAATGGAATGCTCGGTAAAGTATCTCATAAAAAAGGCAAAACTAAAAAAAACGATCCGAGCATTATGCAAGGAGCAATTAAACTCAAAGAACGTTATACTAATGGTGAAATAGTACCTCATCGAACTCCACATACAAAGGAGTGCAAAGAGCGTATATCTGCTATTATGCAAACAAAAATGCAAAATAGATATACCGCATCAAAACGGATCGAATACAAAGGAATAAGGTTTGAATCATCTTGGGAATATGAAGTTGCTATAGAGTTAGATACTAATAATATAGATTGGAAAAGACCGTCACCATTGTTGTATCTAGATAATAATAATCAACAACGACGATATTATCCAGATTTTTACTTGCCAGAATATAATATATATCTTGATCCTAAAAATGATTATGTAAAAAAATTAGATGAGATAAAAATTAAACAGGTACAAGAACAGAATAATGTAAAAATAATTCTGTTGGGCAAGTCTCAGTTAAACTGGGGAAGTATTAAAAATTTAATTGAGGGGTTCGCATAGCGGCGATTGCAATGGTCTCCAAAACCATCGGTTAACACCCACGGGAGTTCGAGTCTCTCACCCTTCGCCAAAATATTTGTCACCTTGAATAGTAGTAATAAGTAAATCTATATGCGGGTATAGCTCATTTGGTAGAGCGAGTGCTTGCCAAGCACTAGGTGGTCGGTTCGAGCCCGATTACCCGCTCCAGTGTAGTACCGTATCACCGAACCGAGTAGGCCTAGCCGTTTCTGGTAGTGTGATACGACATGCGGGATTAGTTTAATGGTAAAACGACAGCCTTCCAAGCTCTAGTCGCGAGTTCGATTCTCGCATCCCGCTCCAAAGAGACGTGGCCGAGTGGTCGAAGGCAGCAGGTTGCTAACCTGTCGTATTGAGTAATCAGTACCGGAAGTTCGAATCTTCTCGTCTCTGCCAAGAATAAATATC
>Ga0164296_1004637_pt1 | contig 12397 bp, 13 predicted proteins | sample GEODES057metaG_FD_113533 | JGI IMG/M metagenome (GOLD analysis project Ga0164296, IMG submission 113533) | Dystrophic lake water microbial communities from Trout Bog Lake, Wisconsin, USA - GEODES057 metaG | ecosystem: Environmental > Aquatic > Freshwater > Lake | place: USA: Trout Bog Lake...
CCCTGAGGGGGACGCTGGCGCCTCCCCCTAACCCCCTGCACCGATGTATTTGTATGAAAGGGGATGCTGCACCGATGTATTCATATGTAGGGAGATGCTGCGCCCTTCAGGCTTGCCTCCCCCTGCACCGATGTATTCATATGAAGAGCAGTGATAATGGAGAGAGACACAAGAAAAATATGGGAGGCATGGAAGGAAGCAATGTTTTAGGGATGGGTACAGGGGAGGCCAATTGCCAAAGGCAATTTGCATCTCCTTTTAGATACATGGGTGCAGCGTCCCTTTTAGATACATCGGTGCAGGGGGCCAGGGGGAGGCGCCAGCGTCCCCCTCAGGGGGCCAGGGGGGGGCAAGCCCGAAGGGCGCAGCGTCCCCCTCAGGGGGCGCACACGCGATACACAATCGCCTGACCCGATGAGGCACTCGGCCGAGTAATGCGGACAATGTCACCAGGAACCGCGCCAATGCAGCGTGCAATCGGGTCGGTATGAAACTTGATTTCAGGGAATTTCGATTTCGAAGTCACGTACAAAGATTCCATCAACGCCTTGTGTTCTTCTTCGGGCACAATTTCATGCTTCGGAACCAACACGTGTCGCATCGGATTCACGACCAAGGCATAGATGCTAAAGAAGGACACACGCAGCTTGCGACGTACTTTTTCCCCCTTTTCATTCGGCTCTTCTTTCCATTTCATGTATTGTTTTAATGCCGCCTGATGATGAAGGTCCGCCACATTTCCCTCCATCATGACAATGACCTCGGTGGTTTCCGATTTCTCATCCGAAATGTCATTAAAGAAGGTATCCATCTTGGGGCGGCTGTTGGTGACATAGCGCACATCGCAGACTTGTTCAGGGTGGTCTTTCTTGGAAGCAACAAAGCTAAGGCCAGCCAAGGCGGCGGCCGCAGCCGTCGCTTCCGCCGGGGAAAACTTACGATACTTCTCCACATCATATCCACGTTCTGCCAGAATATCCAATAGGGTAATGCGGCTTCGATAGAGATTGTCAATAAAGATGAAATTGTCATTCATGGTACTAATCGAAATCTCAGGACGGGTTTCTTCGGCCACAGCAGCAGGCGCAGCAGCAGGTGCCGCAGCCACAGGCTCTTTTTCTTCTTCTTTTTCTTCTTTGGGTGCTTTGGGTTTTCGTGTTTTCTTTTTCTCTACAGGGGCTTCCACCACAGGTTCTTCTTCTAGCACAATGGGTTCCATCACGGGGTCCGCAATGGGTTCCGCCACAGGTTTTACTGCATCTTTTTTCAAGGTAGGGCGTTTTCGAGTAGAAGGGACACTGGATTCCGACATGGCTACTGAAGAGAGAGATTGAGAACCTAGTCAAATTTACTCCCGCCTTATTCCATTTTGTTCACCCGAATGGGCCCAATGCTCGACGCGGAAGGAGCGGTTCCCATCGGTTCCATGGGAGCCATGGGTTCCATGGGAGCCATTCGACGAGGACGACGCATTTCCATGCCGAATTGTTGTGCCATGGTGACGGGGTCGGATTGAACGGCAATTAATGGACCAAGACCGATGGCGGGAGTGGCAGCAAGAACATCACCGCCCTGCATTTGCTGCATGGACTGCGAAGCGTGTGCGGGTTGCGGCATTTGCATTGGCATGGTTTGCGAAGCGGGCATTTGCTGCATGGACGGCGAAGCGTGTGCGGGTTGCGGCATTTGCATGCTCTGTTGCATGGGCTGCTGAACTTGCATTTGCTGCATGGACTGCGAAGCGTGTGCAGCGGGCATTTGTTGCATTTGCTGCATGGACTGCGAAGCGTGCGAAGCGTGTGCAGCGGGCATCGGTTGCATGGACTGCGAAGCGTGCGAAGCAGGTGCAGCGAGTTCCATTACAGGCTCCTGGGGCATCACGACCGGATTGGACGCACTCGGCATCACCGAATAGGGCATCATGCTGCTCATGTCCAGAATTGGCTCTTCGCTCACCATGTCTTCCTTCGCATCCAGCTCCTGAGAAAGCCCCAAGTTTTCAATCTCTTGCGCGGTCAACGCGGGTTCATCGACCGCTTCGCGGTAGGCCGGCACAGGGACGGCCGACGGCAACAACAATCGAGGCAGTTCGGTCAAGACCGGCTCCTGTGTGCCCGAAAATTCAATGGGTCGAAGCCGTTCCACGCCATGGGTCGTAAGATACCGCATGCTCAAATTCAAATACGTCTCTTGTTCTTGTGTCAATAATTTCGTAGAATAGGGCATCTGAACCTGAACAATCTTGGACTTGGCTCGTCCCAGGGGTGGAAGCAGTTCCATGGTGGCCGCGGTATCACCCGAATATCGAACGGGGCCATCGCACATCGGACAAACCGTCAATTGCAAGGAAGGATTGTAAATGGGAATCGTGCCACAGGAGATGCAGAGCGGAAGGGTCGCCCCATCCGAACGCTCCATAAAGGATTCTTTGACAAAGGCCATGCCCGCATGGGCAATGATGGCATCGCGGTCCATTTCACCAATTTTCAGGCCACCCTGTGCTCCACGACCTCCCGTGGGCTGACGCGTCCGCACCTCTTTTCGTCCCTGTCCGCGTGCCTGCCATTTGTCCTCTACCATGTGTTTGAGGCGCATGCCATAGACGGGTCCAATAAAAATGGCGGCAGGGATTTGCTCTCCTGTCGCGCCGTTGTACATCACCTCATTTCCATATTTCTCAAACCCCAGATGCTCCAAAATGGCCCCCACTTCTTCTTGAGGAGAACCATCGTTCATGAAAGAGGTGCCGTCTCCAATTGTACCCGATAGGGCCGCCGTTTTTCCCATCAATTGTTCCAAGTTCTGGGCGATGGTCATACGACTGGGAATCGCATGAGGGTTCATAATCATGTCGGGCACGATGCCCGATTCGGTGCGCGGCATGTCATGCCCTCGTAGCAAGGCACCAATCGTACCCTTCTGTCCATGCCGGTTCGAGTTTCCTGTCCAAAATGCGGTGGTTTCCCCACGACGACGCACCAAAAACACCTCACTGGGAACCGAAATGCAGTACACCGCCGAACCTACTTGATTGGTCGCTGTCTTTTCAATGGATTGAATCCGCCACCGTGTTCCGTCTTTATCCATCAATTGATAGAGGTCTTCCTGCATCTGATACAAGAGGTCCGTACGAAGAAGGTGAGGTTCTTCTTGGGCATCCAACACAAAGAGGCGATGGTCCGCGGTAACATATTGAGTGCCCGCATCCGTGCGAACCAGGAACATGGTGCCCGTATGGTCAAATTGAAAGGTATCCAGTGGATTCACCCATTCCATGCCATAGTCGCACCCCAGTTGTGCCACACGGTCGCACACGGTCACCGAGGGAAGCGGTTTCCACCCCTCTTCGGTCAAGACATCATGGTCTTCGGACAAACAGAACTTGTCGCCGAGCTCGGGAATGCGGTCTTGCACCACGCGAACCTTGACCAGTCGCAGGCCCACATTGTTCACCATCACCGCCACCTTTTCAACGCGTCCTCGTGTCCATACTTGGGGTGTCGTCGACGCATCCTTGTATTGCCCGCCCGCCTGGGTCATTCGATAGGCCCCCACGATGACGGTGGTTTCATCCACGTATTCACCCTCTCGAATGAGCCCGCGTTCATCCAGTTTCGAATAATCCAAGCCAGGCGTCAGCTCCTTCCATGCCGCAATTTGCTTCGGATTTCCGAATCGCAATTTGATGCCCGCTTTCTCGTCGTCTTCTTCCACCGCCTCATAGGAGCGAAATGCCATGGAGCGAAACATGCCACGATGAACTGCATCATAATTCATGACAATGCCGTCTTCCTGGTTGTAGCCCGACCAGCAGGCAATCGCCAAAATGCAATTCATGCCATATGCCATTCGTCCCTCTCCCAAATAATTGTTATACAGGGTTCGCGTGAGCGGCATTTCACCATAGCAGAGCACGTGAGCCGTATTGTCAAACCGATTTCGCCAGTTGGTCGCATAAATGGAAAGGCCCTGTTTGGACTGCGAACACGACAATTGATTGCGCGGAGATTGATTGTGGGGTGCAAAGGGAATCAGCGACGTCATCATGCTCATAATCGTAGAAGGATGCACTTCCATGTGTGTGGTTTCGGGAGTAAGATACGCAGGATGATTGGCAATAAACGACTCATTTTGTTCATAGGGGTCCACGTATTCAATGACACCCATTTTGTCCGCCAAAAACGGCACATAGTCTTCCAGGGGATGTCCAGGATGCGGGTCATAAAACGCGGTGGACTCCATGGCAATTTGCGGACGAAGGGTTCCCGTGACCAGTTCTTTCCATGTTCGGTAGGATGCAATCCGTTCCGCGCGCAATTTTCCGTTGTCTTCCAGCCAAATCAAGGGACGCATCGGACGACCCGCATCCAGATAGAGATACAACCGACGGTCACGAATCGAAAAGGAAATGCTGGTGGAATACGGAAGGCATCCGCTGCGTTTCATGCATTTGAGAACACGGGTTAAGGGCTCGGGGTTGGAAATGAATCCGAACATGCCGCCGTTAAGGTACACGGGAACAAAGGAAATGCGCTCGGTGAGGGTCATGTCGGCGGGTGCATACACGCGGCCCGTGGTGCGAAGCCACGCCTCGAACGCGCTGGATGGCGTAGACGTAGACAGGGCCGCCAGAATCGTCAGGTTCTTGGTAATGCCAATGCTCGCACCCGTGGGCGTTTCCGACGTACAAAAGAATCCGTATTGCGACGTATGCAATTTGCGCGGACCCGTTAGTTTCATACTGGTATCAAAATCCAGAATGACGCGGCGACAATGCGACATGAAGTCCGTGTAGGAAAGGCGGGACAAGGCCTGAAGCACGCCCGATTTCTCTTCGCCCAGCCCCGTGCCCCATTTTCCTTTAAATCCCTTCATTATCATGTCGTTCAGGAGGCCCTCCATGAAGATTTTGGAGGCATGGCCTTGTTGAAAAATGTTCTTAAAGTTTCGCTCGGAATAGAGCGTTTTATTGTAATTGTATTCTTTATCGATTTCGAGGACAAATGCTTTTATCCACACCTTATACGAATTATTGAAGAGCTCTTGTAAGAGAAACCCACTGGTGAGGCACCGCTGGTTTCGCGTGTCGTCACGGTCGGTCTTGTCATCGTACCCTTCGCTCACGCGAAGAATGCTGCGAACACAGTCTCCAAGGAACAGCGTTTGGGAATGCGGGTCATTGGGCATATGAAGAAAGAGTTGATTGCGAATGATGTCGAGCACATGGGCTTCACTGAAGCCTTTGGTCAGGGATTTGATGTAACGGATGGCGGTAATGGTATTCAAAAACGGGAAGGCGTCGGCCATGCACGGATGCAGCTTGGGCATCAACAGTTTCGCATCGGCGCTCTCAAAATCGGGGAAAATGGCATGCAGAATGTCTTCATCGGATTGCAGACCGAGGGCGCGAAACAAGACGAACAACGGAATGGCCTTTCGCACAAACGGCAGCGAGACCTGTATCGTGGCATGCGACGTTCCGAGAGGAAATCCCTCTTCTCGTTCGACGTGCCGCATCAACGCAAAGGCCACGCGTTTGACCTGCCGCGTTTTGGCGCTCAGGCATTGAATGCTGGCATAGACTTCGATTTTCGGGTCGTTTTGGGGAGTGATGTACAGCGTATTGAACGCCTGTTCCTGGCGTGTGACCAGTACCTTTTCTGCACCATCGATGATGAAGTACCCACCATGGTCATAGGGGCATTCGCCCACTTGTTGCAAGAATTCTTTCGGTTTATTGTGCAAGATACAGTATCGACTGTGGAGCATGATAGGAATCTTGCAGAGCGGCCATTTGGAAAATCGCTCTTGATGGGTTTCTTGCTCTCCGTTCTGCGGAGTGTAGATGATGTTGACCAAGATGTCCGCGTGTACCATCGAGGCATACGTTAGGTTGCGAAGACGTGCTTCATTGGGATACAGGACACGAACCTCTTCCATTTGTTGCAAGCTAAGGGTCGGAGTCCCGATTTCAATCGCCGTTCCATCTTCTCCGCCCACAAAGAGTTCGACACGATACTGGTACACCTCCGAATTCGGATACAGATTCTTCAAAATCAAAATGGGATTCTGAGAGCGGATGATTTGAATCATGTCCTGCTGCAAGAATTGGTCGTAGGAATCGATGTGATGGCGTGTATAAGGATATCGCACCGTACGAAAGTACGTATCCAGTAGGGTTCGAGATAAATCTCGTGCCTCATTTCCTGATAGCGACATCTACCTCCTAGTAGAATCAAAGAGTCTTATATGCTATGTTCTTTTTTCACAGGAAACCGGATGGGGGGATGGTTCTTTTTTCTTTTTTGTTTTTTTGTTATTAAAAAAACAAAACAGAACAACACAAAAACGTCGTTTATTCGGGTGTACGATAGGACAGGGGTTGTTGGGTGGGGTCGGGGGAATCCACGAGACGGCCTTTCCACAGGTCTTGCGCATCCTGCAAGGGATTGGGGGGCGAAGAGGCAGAAACGGGATGGTCCAAGGCCTGTCCCATCAAACCGCCTCCCCGTCGAAGACGGCGTCGTGTTCGGCGGCCGCCCTGGACTCGATTCGAACCCATGTCGGCCGCGGGAGCGGGCCATTCGGATTGTCCTACCACCGGGTCATAGGAAATTGAGGGTTCTGGATTGAAAAATCCATGTTGGACATAGGACACATAGCTGCCATAGGCACCTCCGTGTGTTTTCCCTGGCATGCCCGAAAGCGGCAGGCCTCCCTCGGCATCAGGAATCGACTGGGGAGCAAGGTACACGCCCGCGCGCGTGGTGTAGTCCAGGGGCGCACCGCTGAGAGCGCCGCCCCGCTTTCGTGTCTTTCGAGGAGCCGGTTCATCCAAGAGGGCCGCGGCGGAGGCATGGGGCAAGGATTTGGAAAAGACACGCTGCCATTCTTGACGAATCGAACGAATTTTGCCCTCTCGTGTGAGGGTGGTACCACGTACGCGAGAGACCGCCCCTTCGATGTGCTCAAAGGCACGCCGTAATTGGGGAATCGTCATCACACCTTTTTCTTCTTTTTTATGTCTACGAGTCGAGCGACCCATTCCTTCTACTTGTTAGATGGTTTCTAAATAATTAAGACGATTCTTCAGACGTCGAATGGTATTTTCATTCTCATTTTCGTTCTCCTGATTCCACGCATTCTGGTTGCGTTGATTCGATTGATTCTGTGAAACCATCTGATTCGCCATGTTCCTGCCGGCATTCACCGTTTGATTCACTGCGGTCCGCGTCGCATTCACGAGTTGATTGGCCGCCGAGCTCACCGACTGCAGAACCGTTTGGGGCGTCGGAACGGGCAAGGGAAGAGAGAGTTCAGGAACGGTGATGGTTCCTCCTGTGAAGAAGGCCATCATACCATACAGTACAAATAAGAGAATCGCTCCTACCATGATAAAGGGAGCATATACCTTGAGCCCGTCTTGCCAGGTACTGAGCCGATATTCCGAGGCAAAGAGCCGATAATGGTCATACACGCCATAGGATAAAAAGACAAGGGACAAGATGGCGGCGACCATCGGAGTGGCATAGGGAGCCAAATAATAGGTGCATAGAATGGAAAACAAAAATAATGCCAATCCTGGAAGAAAGAATTGCATTGTCTCTATCTTATCTAAATCTTATCCATCAAGTCGACATGCGTGAGCATGTGTTTGCGGCAGCAATAGCGTGTCAGCCCCAAATCATCCAATGCTTGACGTTCCGCGGTTTCCGGAATCGTCTTTCCATCCATGTAAAAGGGAGAGGGCGGTTTTCCTCCATTTTTCTCCTGAAGTCGCTTCTGATAGGCCAGCCATTTGTCGGCCAGAATGTTTCCACAATTCATGCAACGGATAGGAATAATCATCTCTACTGGATTCCATCGAAAGGTTTATTCAATCAAATTTTATCAACTTAAAATCGGGCCCTGCAAAGGGGTCAGGATGTACCGACATCGGCAGACCGTCAATCGGCCCAAAGCAAAAGACGAGGAAGAGGTCATGCCCGAATCCATTTATCGAGAACACAACCACATCTATTTTCATGCCGAAATCGACCGTCGAACCATCTCTCAACTCTCTGTGCACTTGCGTCAAGCGGACGAAGAATGCATTTTGATGGCGCATCGAATTCGCACCGAGTTTGTCCCCATTTACCTGCACATCGATTCGGATGGAGGGTCGGTGTCGTCTGCCTTTGCGGCCATCGACATTCTTCGTGAATGCACGTCACCTGTCTATTCGGTCATTGAAGGCGCCACCGCATCCGCCGGAACCATCATCAGCATCTGTTGCAAAAAGCGATACATTCGTCCTATGTCGATGATGTTAATTCATCAAGTACGAAGCTCCTATGATGGCAAAATGGTAGAACTGACGGATGAATACAACAATTTAAAAGACATGACGCGAACCATCAAGGCACTGTATTTGAAGCATACTCGACTGACTCCCAAGAAGCTCGCCCAATTGTTATTGCACGATTTGTTTCTGGATGCCACGCAATGCATGGAATATGGATTAGTGGACGAATTGTATACATAGATGCGTTTGATTGACGTAGTTTTATCCATTTCCCTCCATCAGAAATGACGTCGGTTCTGTACAGCGCAGGCTTAAATTATCAAAGTGGCAATCCGGTTCGTACCGAAATTCTCGCCGTTCGCCGTGAGGTCGATTCTCTCCGGAAACAGGTGGAGCAACTAACAGAAGAAAACCTCGTGTATCGTAAACATTTAATGAAATTGGTACAGGCCAGTGAGAGCGGCGCTTCCGAGCTGACGGCCGATTTGATACGGGTGACCAGCTCGCAACAAGATGGCAGTCGCCCTGTGGGAGGCGGTACCGTGCAAGGCGGTGGCTTTCGACGATAAACCTCGATGAATTCTTATTATTCAAAAAAACAGGTAAATAGGATAAAACTCATATTTGTGTTATCCTATCATTCTCCTCATGTATAATAAAGGCATGGCACTGGTGGAAGCCACGCGGGAACTCGCGTCCGCGGAATGGGCCAAGCCCGAGGTGACCTGGAGCCGTCATCCGATTTCTCCTGCTGACCTTTCCTTGTTACACCAAGAATGCAAGAAACCCAGTGAGTTTGACCCCTTTGACTGTCGAGGTACCATGTTGAGGCGGTATGAAGCGGGTACCCTTCGTGGAGAAACGCGACGATGTCCGTATGGAACCGTGACGGTATTGTATGACCATGCGGGGCAAGAGGTTCCATGGGGATTATGGGGCCGCATTCTGCGGCTCTATGGTGGAGACGCAAGCGTCCCCACACCCCTCCGTGGAGACGCAAGCGTCCCCACACCCCTCCGTGGAGACGCAAGCGTCCCCACACCCCTCCACCGATGGAATCAGGAGAGGGAAGGAGGTAGGGGAACGGTGGGAAGTAGGGGAAGTGCGGAAAGCGCAGCAAAGGCGGGAAGTGCGGAAAGCGCAGCAAAGGCGGGAAGTGCGGAAAGCGCAGCAAAGGCAGGGCATGCGGCAAAGGTGCCTCATGTGTATTTCTTGGCCCATCCTCTTCTGCGTACCTTCCCTCGTCGCGGCCCCATCGGCCCCCAGCACATCAACGGCGGATACACCTATCCATCCCGTCTGGACGTTATCCTTATCTACCGCGCAGAAGATGCCACACGCGTATTGATTCATGAGTTACAGCACGCCTATGGCCTGGACGACCACCGAATGAACTTGGATAAGGTGGAAGCCGAAACCGAAGCCTGGGCAGAATTGTTATATCATGCCATCCTATCAAAAGGAAACAAGAAGGCATTCTCCCACCATCTTCGAGAACAAGCCCGATGGATGCATGCTCAAAATCAACGAGTGGCGGCCCATTTGAAGACTCCGACACAATTTCCCTATCGGTACACCTTGGCCAAGGAAGACGTCTGGAAGCGGTGGGGGTTGACGTCCCCTTCCAATCAAACCTGTTCTTCTCTGCGATTGACGGTTCCTCCCTCCGCGGCCATGAAGAAGGCGTATGGTAGGTCGAACGAGGATACGATACTCTAGCACTTTTTAGGAAAAAAGTGCAAAGTGCAAGTAGATGGCAACCTGCAAAGGAGGAGTTCGACACGTATCCCGTGCCCGTTTGACACGAAAGCGTTCTACCACTCAGAAGAAAACACTGATTCGACCCATTCATGCCATTTATCGGCATCATCTGTCGCGCCAAAACAAGGCCGCACAGCGCACCCATGCTCGGGCCTCTCGCGCGGCCACTCGAAATGCCCTTCGTCGAGCACAGGAAGCAGAGGCACAAGGTATTCTGTTGAATGCCTCCTCTTCCTCCACGTTCACGATTCCGCATTCCACCGTCCGTCGCATCTGGACCCGTCGTGCCCCTCGTGCGCGCGTCGCGCGGTCCACGCTGACCAACGCCCAAGCCCGCGAGATTCTGAAAAAGCACGGTGTGGACCTGGACCGGCTCCGAAAGAAGCCTTCCAAAAAGCAGGACAACAACAATGCCAAAGTGAATGCCCTCTTGCAGGAATACGCGGAGAAAAAGAAAGCCCACGCGGCCCTGAACGACGAGTTGTCCGCGATGATGGCCGGCATCCACATGAACACCCACAATGAGAGCAATGAACTGGTGGCCGCCATGAAGCACTTCGGATTGTAATTTTCCCAGGCATCACTAGACATGCCCAAAGGCGGTTCCTTGGCCGCCACCCGACGCCGAACCCAACGCCGAACCCGACGGCACCCTTCGAACATCAATCTTCGCGCCAATGCCTATCGTCTCAAGCAGGGCAACCAAGCGGTGCGTCGCTCCGTCAAGGTGCGACTTCCCAGCCGTCGCATCGTTCGCGCGCATTATGCCGCCCTTCGCGCCCCTTCGGTGGAGCGCCCCACCCTGACCCTGGAAGAAATGAATCAACTGGCCGAACAGAATCGTGGAGGCCTTACGGAAGAAGAATACGCGAATCTTCAGGCGCAACTTAAAGAAAATGAAAAAGCCAATCGCAAGGCCGCCAAAGCCGCTGCACGGGCCTCACGGAAACAACTCAACGCCCTGGCATCCAACCTGCAGACGATATCGTTGAACCAGTAAAATTGACAACCGTCCTCCATCGCATTCGAGTGACATGCGACATCCGGTAAAGCGACTGGTGGGAAGCCTGTTCCTAATTGAAACGGGAATCTTCCTCTTTACGAATTATTTACAAGTAACGTGGTTTGTACTGGTAAGTAATTTCATCCTGTTTACACTTGCGATGATGGAAGAATGCTTGTATTCGCGTGGGGTTCAACATACGCCGCGGGGAGAGGGCGCACCGCCGCCGACGCAGGGAATTCATCGGACCCTTTCGTCACGAGAATGGAAGGAAGAGGAGTTGCGACAGGGAGAGGCGCCGACAGGAACCATGGTACAGGTGGCATCGTATCCGACGACGAATGGTCAGAGGGCGACGTATGTTCTGGTTCGAGAAGAAGCGAGATGGCGGCGAATTCTACTGTATCATCGTCCCGATGAAGAGTTGTCCCATGCACTGGCAAGAGAATAAGAAAACACAAAAAAAAGAGAGAAGGCTCGCCTTTTTTATGGATTTAATTTATACGGAGCAGAATAGAATGGGTCAAACACGGAAAGCCAAACGAGTTCCAAAGGAAAACCCTGCTACATTACGGGAAGGAACCATTCAAGGAAATTGGGTGGTCAAGAAAGGGGCCTGGGTGGAACGCACGAAAATGGTAGGAAATGGATTTAAATTATTTACGGTGGAGGATGCTGCCAAACACATTCACAAGCCGATTGCACTGTATTGCCGTGAATACAAAGACACCTGGCCGTCCAAACAAGCATGGACTCGGAAAAAAGACTCGACCCATCTTCGGATGACGTTTGTTCCGTCGGGAAATGCAGTGGATGGAACCATCGTGCGAAAAGACTGGTTGATGACACGAAAACCGTCCATTCGACGAAAAACACCGTTTTATTTGGAAGGTAGCGTGTCCATGCGGGAAGGAGGGAAGAATACCTATCTCATGGACAAGGTACCGGTCAGTTCAACGGATGGTCAAACCGTTAGCGTCAATCTGATGAATACGGAAACCTTTATCAAAGCGTAACTCTTTCACAAGCGAATGTATATCTCTGTGCCGTGTAACCCATCGGCATAGATATCTCCATTTTTTATCTCTTTATCCATTCCTCTAATGCACATCCATGACAGAGACATCCCTCTATCCACATCCATGACAGAGACATCCCTCTATCCACATCCATGACAGAGACATCTCTCTATCACATCCATGACAGAGACATCCCTCTATCTACATCGGTGCATGGACAAGGCATTCATCCTCTCTATCTACATCGGTGCATTCATCCCTCTATCTACATCGGTGCATGGACAAAGACATTCATCCTCTCTATCTACATCGGTGCATTCATCCTCTCTA
>Ga0164296_1004642_pt1 | contig 12387 bp, 8 predicted proteins | sample GEODES057metaG_FD_113533 | JGI IMG/M metagenome (GOLD analysis project Ga0164296, IMG submission 113533) | Dystrophic lake water microbial communities from Trout Bog Lake, Wisconsin, USA - GEODES057 metaG | ecosystem: Environmental > Aquatic > Freshwater > Lake | place: USA: Trout Bog Lake...
AGGCTACACTGGTTCTCAAGGCATTATTGGTTATGTCGGTTCAATAGGCTATACAGGATCTACAGGTACACAGGGAGTCATTGGCTATGTAGGTTCAATAGGCTACACTGGTTCTCAAGGCATCATCGGCTACACTGGATCAGTCGGCTACACAGGTTCTACAGGTACACAGGGAGTCATTGGTTATGTAGGTTCAATAGGCTATACAGGTTCAGCCAGCACAGTCCAAGGACCCTCAGGTTACACCGGCAGTATAGGCTATACAGGTAGCGTTCCTGGATCATATGTGTCCAGTATCACAGCAGGTACAGGCACAGCAGTATCTACATCGACAGGTGCTGTTACAGTTTGGTCAACACAGAATAATGTAACTTACGGCAGTACGATAACTAATCAGTTGACATACATATTAAATGGTTCGAGAACCATAGGTAGTGGACAGAATGTGAACTACAGTTTATTCGGGTTATCTCTCGGGGTTGCCCTGCAGTCAAATACGCGATATCACTATGAATTATTGTTTAATACACAATTTAATAAGCCTAGCGGTGTGATGAGCTATGCTTTATCAACGAGTACCGGTATAGCACAGCACAACTATACAGCACAAAGTAATAAAACCACAACAATTGATGGATATACCGCTGGCGTAACTATGATGAGTTACAATGCCACTGGCACAAATATCACTGCTGCCACCGCTATCGGTGATCTAGGTAACGGATTCCAACATACCATAATCTACGGCACTATTGATGTGACCACAGGCACAAATGTAAACTTCATGGTGTCACAGGATCAGGGCGGTTCACCTGTCTGGACCGTATTCCCAGGATCCTACGTTAAACTCACAGCAATAGGGCCAATTGGTGCCAATTCTGCCACAGGTACTTGGTCGTAGTATAAATAAACTACAAACTTAATTAAGGAGTAGTTATGAAAAAGATTCTATTTGCCATAGCTCTGCTGACCCTATCAGGTCTAGCATCAGCACAGATAAACCAACAGTGCCCACAGTTTACTGTCAACGGCACACCACAGTATCAACCACAGCCCGGAGATCAAGAGATCTGCCATATGAACTATGCTGTGATCCATCGTTGTTCAGTGAAAGCTCCTGTAGCAGTATTCGAGCACCTAACTCCAGCCGCAATGACCGGCCCAGCGAAACGCAAGGACAACTTCCACCCAGACGCTAGTGTGGCACCACAGTGTTCAGCTAGCCTAGCTGACTATGCCACTGTGGGTAAAACACACGATCGTGGACATATGGCTCCTGCGGGCAACAACACGCAGAATGATGCCATCATGAGCGAGAGTTTCAACTTGAGCAATATGGTAGCGCAGATCAGCAATAATAACAGGGGCATATGGAAACAGTTGGAAACATTCGAGCGCCAATGGGCCATGGCTCCTGGTACAGATTTCTATATCATCTCAGGTGGTATCTATGATCAAGGTCATCCAGTGACTGGCAATGGTCTAGGTATCCCGACTCGCCTATACAAGATCGTTATCGAAAAGAACAGCCGCAAAGTAGAAGCATGGTTGATGCCAAACACAGCCCTACCTGTAGCTGATTTACCAAAATATCAAGTACCAATGGCTGCCATAGAACAGGCCACAGGAATGAGATTTAATCTGGGGCAGTAATGGTAGTAGTCAACAGCCTCAACGATTTACCAAAAAATCCTCAAGTAGGAGATACCTATATGGTAGAGGGCCAATTACCCTATACCTGGACAGGTATAGTATGGACTCGTCCTTATCCGGTATATCCTGAAGATGACGGTCAAGATCGGCCCATAAATCCCTACGCACCGCACTAGGCAAAACTGACTGCATTGACAGTCAGTTTTCTTTTATGCTATACTAGAGTATACTTAAATATTCCATATGAACAAAATCAAAATAGCCATAGTAGACATCATTGGCTTAAACTATGATGGATCCACCCTCAGTAAAAAAGGCATAGGAGGTAGCGAAAGCTCCATCATCTCCATCGCTCGTGAACTGGTAAAAATTGGTTTTGATGTGTCAGTTTTCAACGACTGCATCAGCGATGACACCAAACCAGGTACCTATGATGGAGTAGTATATTATCCCATCACAGCACTGGCGGATCGAGACTATGGATTTGACATAGTGATCAGCCAGCGCACCGTGATTCCTTTTACTCCAATAGACCTCTACGATCAGGTTCGACAACCGCCTCCTAGGGATTTTGATCCACGACTATTCCTACAGCTCCAGCGACCAGAGCAACTGAAGATCCTGTGGATGCAGGACACATTCATCTGGGGTGACCATCTCATGGAACCTCTATTGATCAATAACCATATAGATGAGGTGTTCCTGATCAGTGATTGGCATATCAGCTATGTGGCCAATACATTCGCACACGGTCCTCGCCGCAACTTCGAAGTCATAAAGAATCGCATATTCCTCACTCGCAATGCTATCAACAGATGGATAGACTGGGTAGATGTCAAGGCCAAGGATCCAGATCTCTTTGTCTACAACGCTTCGGTAACCAAAGGCATGGAACCACTGGTCCGTAAGATATGGCCCAAGATCAAGGCAGCACAGCCCAAGGCCAAGCTGAAGATCATAGGTGGCTACTATCGATTCCGTGATGAGTCAGGATTGAGTCCTGCTAACCAACAGGTGGTAGAACTGCAGAAACTGACAGAACATGACCCCTCTATAGAGTTTACAGGCATCATCCCGCAACCTGAAATAGCTGAGATCATGGCCAAGGCCACGGCTTTCCTATATCCAGGGGCCTATCCAGAGACATCAGGTATCAGCTCGATAGAAAGCATCAACTACAACACTCCTGTCATCGGCACTCGTTTCGGTGCTATGGAAGAATCGGCTACTGACACTGCCAGCTATTTCATAGACTACCCTATCGAACCCAATGGCCTATTTCCCTGGATCGATGCAGATCGACAGGCCGACGCCTATGCCCAGATGGTTCTACAGATCAAGAACAATCCCTATCTGCATCAGCAGAAACAGAACGCCTGTAATGCTGCCAAAGATGTTTCAACCTGGGACACGGTAGCCCTGCAATGGAAACAGCATTTCTATGATAGATTCGATAGAGATCTTACAGACATCGAACAGGCACGAGTAGAATGGATAAACTATCGTGTGCATAAGGTATTTGGCCGTAGGTATATCAATAAGGAAGAGATAGTCAATCGCGTGAAACCTGAGATATTGACCAGTCTGCCTAATCCCCGCGTCAGGTTGGCCTTTATCGACATCGTGGGCATGGCCTATGATGGATCTACGCTGACCAAGAAAGGCCTAGGAGGTAGTGAAAGTGCTGTGATATTGATCAGCGAACAACTACAGAATATGGGATTTGATGTTACGGTATTCAACGGCTGTAATGAAGATGGCAATAGTCCCGGAGTCTACGATGATGTCACCTATAGACCATTGTCAGACATAGCTGCCAACACAGAACGTTTCGATGTGGTTATCAGCAGTCGCTGTGTGACTCCTTTCATAACTAAAAACTGGTACGATTACCCTCAGACCACTAATCGCAAGTTCAATTATAGAGATTTCGAATATATCCGCAAGCACGCCAAGTTGAAAGTATTCTGGATGCACGACACATTCTGCTGGGGAGATGATATACTAGAACCCCTAACAGCAGGCGGAGCCATAGATGAGATATGGACGCTCAGCGATTTCCATGCCATGTATGTAATGACCTGTAGCCATCCACAGTTCCGCAGTTTCGAAGTGCTACGCCGCAAGATGTGGGTCACCCGAAACGGCATGGTCAAGTATTTTGACTCTGTCGATCTAGATGTCAAGGACCCCAACAAGTTTATATTCAATGCCAATATGAGCAAGGGACTGGATCCTCTGCTAAATCGTATCTGGCCCAAGATCAAGGCTAGATTGCCCGATGCACGATTGACTGTCATAGGTGGATTCTATAAACTAGGTTCAGCCTTCGCACACGACAACGAGAAGGAAGAGTTTGACAAGATAGCCAGTGCCAGCTACGATGATCCTACTATCACGTTCACAGGTATCATCCCACAGAGTGAAGTAGCAGAACACTGTGCCTCAGCCAGTTATTTCATCTATCCTGCGGCCTTGCCTGAGACCTATGGCATCAGCACGCTGGAATCACTGTATGCCAATACACCTCTGATAACCTGTAGATTCGGTGCACTGGAAGAAACTGCCACTGATCTCAGCTACATGATCGACTATGCCGCAGTGCCTAATGGATTATTTCCTAACGTTGATCCCGAGCAACAGGCAGATAAGATCGTAGAATTAGCGGTGGCCGTCTACAATGATCCTCAAGGACATCGACAGCGCATGGAACGGCTAGATGAGATCAAGGATCTAGTAGGCTGGGAAGTCACAGCCCTAGAGTGGAAACAGCACATCTATAACAAGTTAGATCTATATCTCAGCAGAGAAGAAAGTCAACAGGTGGCCTACACCAAGAACAAATATCATCGCGTGTTCAACAGACGGAACAGCAGTGCGGAAGAATGGTTGGCTCCTAAACAAGGTCCGGAGAAAAAGATCGTGGTCATCAGTCCTTTCTATAGGGCAGAACGATTCATAGCTCGTTGCATAGCATCTGTGGCCGCACAGGACTATGATAACTATGAACACATACTCATAGATGATGCCAGCGATGATGATAGTTATACAGTAGCTCGTAGGATGATAGAAGATCTACCAGAGAATATCAGAAACAAATTCCGTGTGATACGTAATACAGAAAATCAAGGTGCAGGATACAACTATGTCACTACCTTACGTAAACAGAACCCAGATAATATCATCATGATGCTAGATGGCGATGACAGCTTGGTCAATCGTCCTGACGTGTTCGATTACTATAATCATCTGCATGATGACTATGATTTTACCTATGGATCTTGCTGGAGTATGGTTGACAGTATTCCGTTGATAGCACAACCTTATCCGCCAGAAGTACGAGAAAACAAATCCTATAAAAATTACAGATTCAACTGGAACATACCCTACACACATCTAAGGACCTTGAAAGCCAAGTTCCTCATGTTCGTGCAGGACAAAGATTTCCAGGACGCAGAAGGTAATTGGTTCAAAGCAGGTAATGATCTGGCCATGTTCTACGCAGGTATCATAAACGCAGATCCTGATCGTGTGTTGGCTGTTCCAGACATAGTCTATAACTATAATGATGCCAGCCCCTACAATGACTACAAGATCAATCGTGAAGAGCAGGATCGTGCCATAGCCGCAGTAGTACCTACGGGACTGAGTCCTTCAGACAATCCACAGCCTAGGCGCTCACAGCCCCGGGCCAAAAAACGCATATTGATAGCTATCCCTACCAATCGCAATATAGAAGCCGACACCTTCAAGAGCATCTACGATCTAACAGTACCCGAAGGTTATGAAACACATTTCCAATACTTCTGGGGATATCAGGTCGAACAGGTGCGTAATCTCATAGCACACTGGACCATACGCAATGGATTCGATTACCTATTCGCTGTGGACAGTGATATCAGTTTCCCACCCGATACGCTAGAAAGGCTTTTAAGTCATGATAGAGATATGGTCTGTGGAGTATACATACAGCGTATTTCCGGCACACATACTATAGAAGTCATGCGCAGTAATGCACAGGGTGGCGTCTCACACGTTGACTGGGCCGAGATCAAAGGCAAGGGACTAGTTCCCGTAGACGGGTGTGGTTTTGGTTGTGTGCTGATCAAGAAAGAAGTATTCGCGGGTATACCGTATCCGCATTTCGTCTATAAGAGTGCCATAGATCATGCTGATACCATCAGTGAAGATGTATTCTTCTGTATGCGAGCCCGAGAGCATGGATTTACCATATGGTGTGACACTGATGTGATCTGTGATCATACTGGCAGTTATACCTTCCGTGTGGATCGAGATATGCCTGCGAAATCACAAGAGCCGCCCGAACAGCGTAGACTGCGTGAGTTAGGATCATGGGATCTTCTGCCCTTGAAGCATGTTGAATATCTACAGCGTATGCGTGATGAGATGGGTGTCAAACCCAAGGTCGTATATGACATAGGAGCCTGTGTCTTACATTGGACCAACAAGGCCAAGGTCATATGGCCCGATGCAGAGTTCTGTGTGTGCGAGGCCATGGACGCTACAGAATTCCTATATCAAGAAGCCGGACTCAAATACAATCTAGGACTACTCAGTGATGAAGATGGCAAGGTGATTGAATTCTATGAAAACACAGAACACCCCGGTGGCAACAGCTACTACAGAGAAAACGAAGAGTTTAGCCCTGCTGCCGAACATCTATTCAGCGAAGCACACAAGGTAGTGAAACAGTCTATCACCCTAGACACTGTGGTCAAGCTCAAGGGATTCCCGCCAGCAGACTTGATCAAGATGGATGTACAGGGAGCAGAGATGGATATACTAAAAGGCGCTGAAGAATCCTTGAAGAGCTGTCGAGACCTGATACTAGAACTACAGAAGATCAAGTACAACACAGGAGCTCCTCTAGATGAGGAAGTTATAGCCTATGTAGAAAGTCTGGGATTCCGTTTAGTCACAGCTCGATTTTCAGTATCAAACGACTCTGCTCCGGACGGTGACTATCATTTCACTAGGATCTAGTAGATTAGATTGACGTACATATCAATAACGGCTTCTCTAGTAGGTCCTAGATAGTCGTTGTTGATGATCTCATAGTCTATACTATCACTCCAGAACAAGCGTAGTTCGGTCTCGCTCTGTTCCTGTATGACCCGGTCATACTCTCCATAGCTGATATATTCTATGAGATTTATCTTTGGATAGCCTATGAGTCGATCGCCTTGGTTGTTCCATATCCAGCGATGATGTATGGCACCTCTAAATGATTCTCTACGCTGTAGCTCATAGTATTTGCTGGGCACAGCGATGAATCCCTGTTCTGCTATCATAGGCATATATCGCAAGGCTATCATAGGATCTGCTATGTCCTCTAAGGTATGAGTACAATTACAGAATGTGAATTTACCATGCTGTTCAACATGGTCAAACAATGCCTGCCAATCTTCGGCGACATTGAGATTGCCTGCGAATTCCTGTACGTCTGTACGTCCAGCCGGGCGTAGGTCAAAAGTATGTGTTAGATAGCGTTTATCGAAGGGATTATGGGTAGCACCGATGTCTAATAGGCTAAAATTTGGAGTTTTTGACTTCAATTGATCAACATAGTTGATAACGTCGGGTCTTCCCCATAGTTCTTCTTTGTGTAGGTATATTCGTTGTGTCATACAGGTATTTAAGTACCTGCAGATCTACTGATAAATAAGTTGAACACGCCTTAGGACCGTGTGGGTTCGCTGTACCCTAGTCGAAGGAGTCGTGCCTGGAGATTAGAAACAGCAGAGATTTTGGTAAATATTAGACAATGAAAACTTTCAAAGACTACCTCTACGAGGCAGAAACCAAGACAAAAACCAAGTCTAAAATCAAATTAGGTCCTGATCTAGATGCTCCTACTGATCACCCTATAGCCAACAAAGAGCCTGAAAAGAAGACACCCGAACCAGAAGCACCTGCCATCCGCAAGAGCAGTCAAGCCAACACACAGGCCAAAACTTCTGGACTAGCTACCCCTCGCATGGGAGATTTGTTGAGCCGTATGCGTGATATTGAAGGTGATGCAGATGATGATTGGGCAGGATTTGACGAGCCAGATACTACTACAGACGTTACTACTAATGTCAATACAGAAAATCTTCCAGCGGTAGCAGGGCAAAAACTCAAGGCAGCAGGAGTGCAAGAACCTGAATTCCATAAAGTATCTAATCTTCCAGGCAACATGAGCCGTGCCATACGCACTCTAGGCAAGCATCTATTCCGTAGCATGACATCTACTCCTACAGACGACATATGGATGGTGGCTAATCTAGGAGGCCGTGGCCCTAACTCCCCGGCAGAAGTTAATAGTGTGGCCAGTTGGGTACGCAAGAATGGCAAGGATCTAGGTCCCGGTGACATAGATTTTGATACATCAATCCCAGACTATCGTGCGGATATACATCAATACTCTGCAGGTGGTATACGCTGGCTATTGGTGCAGGACGAATTTGGCAATTATATCTATTCTTGGCCGGAGAATACCAGCACAGATCATACCGATACAGCCAGATTATCTAGCAGATAAATACCCATATGAATCTACAGACACATCAGCTATTTGCCCAACTCTGTGAAAGCATCATATTCGAAGCCAGCACCACCATGGATCTCATCAAAGGTCTTCCTGGTGGCCAAGAAGTGGTCAAATACCTACACTCAAACGAAAAATTAAGCCACGCTCAGTCCTATAGAAAGATAGACAAGATCAGCTGGAACGATCTCAAAGACAGCTATCGAGGATCCTGGGTCATAATGAAATATCCTCGTGGTGTTGGTGCTATCAAACAGACACAAGGTAACTATAAAGCATTAGCCAGTACAGGCGGAGAAGTAGAAACATTCAATGATAGCCGCGGTGGCAATATCATGGATTTCCTAAAAGAAAAGCTAGGTGGAAAACCCTCAGCCTTTTACACAGGCGATGAAAAAGGCACTGTCAAAGACGTACAATCCAAACGTGCTGGACAAAAGGCAGGTGCTGCCGGTACGCCTATGAGCACGGCTAAACTGGTGATAAAATTCAAACCGCTTTGGGAAAGAGCTGCCAGGGCTGCCATAGCAGATATCAAAGGTATGGTAGGCATCATGGTCAAGAATGATAGTTTTGACAAGGCATCTACCAAACTGAGTCAGTTGAGAGATTTAAGTAATGCCCTAGTTACTCTAGAAAACGAAGATAGTGACAGGATTCCTGACATATTCAATAAAGCTGTTAAGACAGCGGTAATACTGGCCGCTAGCCATTACTATCCAGATCTAACGCAAGACATCGTTCGTGGCTACGGCGGGGATTATCGCCCCGGCAATGATGAAGGTGTTACCAAATTGCTGTCAGACATCTCCGGCGGCGATACCAAAAAACTAGGAACCATACTGAGTTTCTTCAAACGCAGTCTGATATCATAATGAAACTAACACATATACTAGAACATCCCTATGTGATCCAAGAATCTGAAGTCACAGAAGCTAATGTGTCTGCCAAGATCCTTAAAGATCCTAAACAGACCAAGATGCTGTCCATAGCCTTCCGCCACGATCACACCATACCTAAAAACATAGTGGCTCGCTTGGGACCAAAACCTACAGATGATCAAGTGGTACAGGCATGGAGCGATCTAATTGACGATACACTCCGCCGCAATGACTACGGCGATCTATCAGCTGGTGGTAAATTCGATGATTGGTTGACACGTCTATATATCAATGGACAGGCAGACTATGAAGATATCAATGGCGAAGGTGGTGATGCTCTAGGTATATGGGCGGCACTGAGCAAGCGTGGCCTATTAAAACCACGCGATCAAGATTTCAACAAGTTTTCAAATATCAAACAGCTACAGCGACTACGCAATGATCCGGATTATCGTTCTGAATTGAGACGCATCAAAGATGCTGAGAAGATAGAAAAAATGAAGCGTGAGAAAAAAGATCTTACCTTGATCGACAATGATCGTTTCCTAGTCACGGTACCATTCGACTACGGTTCCTGCTATGTGTTCAACAACTCAACGGGCTATCAGGCCAATTTCTGTACAGGCTCATCGAGTGGTACCACATGGTTTCCACGCTATGCTCCAGATGGTATGATAGTCAGTGTGCTAGATAAAACCAATATGAACAACAAAGATGGCAAGTGGCAGATGCATGCTGTAACTGATCAATTGGTCAACGCTGATCAAGATGATCGTGGACGCCACAATCTATCTAAGAATGATCAAAAGTTCGCAGAACTGTTCCCCGGTCTGATGAAAGAAATAGTTGATGCCATAGCCAGTCATGCTGAACAGATCACAGTGATGAGTAAGGACCTAACCAATGGTAAAGGTTATGACATATCTAAGGAAATTAATGATCTCAAAACTAAGTTCCCACTATCCTATGCCAGTGGCGAGCAAGAACCAGAGGCTGAAGAAGGTGATGCTGATAACACTCCAGGTACATGGACAGTGAGACACATTCCTAGCGATCGCACAGCACATATACCTGCTGACAGCCGAGAGCATCTGTTATCTAAATTACGGAACAAATATCCACAATATCCAGAGACGGACTACGAAATCTCTAAAGAGGCCTAATCATGCGAGCTAGAGAGTTTAGCCGTTCAAAGAAAGACCTAATCATCTTTGACATAGATGACACATTATTACATACCACTGCTCAAATTTCTGTGGTCAAAGATGGCAAAATTGTCCAACGACTGACCAATCAAGATTTTAATCGGTACCAACTAAAGCCAGGTGAAGAATTTGATTTTGGAGAATTCCGGTCAGCTGAAAAATTTAATAAAGAAAGCCGGCCTATTGGGCCCATGATCCGCAAGCTAAAGACTATATTAGCACATGGAGAAAACAGCAAGGTCATAATGCTTACAGCTAGGAGTGATTTTGATGATCGAGATCTATTCCTAAAGACGTTTACCGATCTAGGAATAGACATGAGTCAGATACATGTGCATCGTGCAGGTAATCTACCAGGTGATGCTATCCCGGCTGAGAAGAAAGCTGTGTTCGTAAGAAAGTATGCTGATACTGGTCTGTATGATCACATACGACTATATGATGATTCGGATAGCAATCTACATGTATTCAACAGTCTCAAAAATGAATACCCAGATATTGATTTCCGTGCCTATTATGTAGGACCTGAAGGTACTACAGAACCTATCTCAGAAGGTAAAAACTTATCTGATCATAAAGACAACTTCTTAGAGATGTTTGAAAAATTCCTTCCTATAGCTATGAAGTATATAGGCCTCAAGAATTTACCTAGAATGAAGTTCGAAGCACACATACATGATGATGTACAGCCTACCTTTGGCAAGTATGAGAACGGTGAGCATGTTCTCTATGTAGGGCTGATGAATCGACATCCTAATGATATCCTGCGCACCGTGGCTCATGAGCTTACACACTATAAACAGGATACTGAACATCAGCTGGATAGTGACAGTGGTCGTACCGGATCACCTATCGAGAATGAAGCACACGCTGTCGCTGGTATCGTAATGCGCCACTTCAACAAACAGTATCCAGAATATCTATCATCTAAACCAATCACCGAGGGCCTAGATGAGATATTCGATACCAATGCGGGTAAACAAGCAAAATGGGATAATAGTGACCCAGAATCAGTTGAGATGACTTTTACCGCTAGCAATGGCGTCCAATATAATTTAAGTTTTTCTCATCCATATCAAGAACCAGATCACGGAAGTCCAGATGATTTCTTTGATGAAGGTATCCCAGACGACATATTTGACAGATGTCGTTATGTGATGTTCAACCAAACAGGAAGATCAGTTCGTGATTATAAAATGGGTATCGAAGGTACCGGAGCTGCCGCTGAAGTCTTTGGTATAGTGGTTAATGCTATGCTACAGTATATCAAAAAGAACAAGCCTGTGATGTTGTACTTCTGGGCCTCAGAACCAAATAGAGCCAAACTATATACCAGGATGATACAGCGGTTAGCTGGTAGTCTACCGGGATGGACCAGCAAAGTAGTCAATGGAAATCAATTCGCAATATACAAAATTCAAGCATTCGCAGGCATAGAAGAAAACTTCGCTGATGGCAAGCATCCTGGACGCAAGGGCCTAGCCAAACGTATGGGAGTCAATACCAAGGCCTCAGTCACTAGCCTACGTAACACTGCCAAACACTCTACAGGTGAAAAGGCCAGGATGTCTCACTGGCTAGCCAATATGAAGGCAGGCCGTGCCAAGGCAAAAAAGAAATGAGAGCTGAAGAATTCATCCTAGAAGCGGTAGGCGGCAACTACCTATATCACGGAGTACCAGATGGTCCTACTGTGATGAGGATCCTAAAGAGCGGATACATAAAACCTCACGAACCATTCCAGTTTGATCAAGATGAGGACAATCCAGAACCTGACAATATCAGCCTCAGCCGTAGCCAATATCTGCGTTTCCCTTATGGACATGCTGTGGCTCAGTTCGTGGTTGATAAAGACGCACTGACTCGTGCGGGTATAATAGCCCGACCCAAGGTAGGTGCTATGATGCACTACAAATACGAAACTGAAGAACGAGTATATAAACCTATTCCGGTCAAGGCCCCTTTCGTGGTAGCCATCCAGTTTGATCCCAACTTAAAGATACCCAAGGCATTCTTAAACCATGCGGCAAAATTAGGTGTCAAGGTAGAACCATGGCGCAGACAAGGTGAGAATCCCAACCAACAACCTCAGGTAAAC
>Ga0164296_1004643_pt1 | contig 12387 bp, 11 predicted proteins | sample GEODES057metaG_FD_113533 | JGI IMG/M metagenome (GOLD analysis project Ga0164296, IMG submission 113533) | Dystrophic lake water microbial communities from Trout Bog Lake, Wisconsin, USA - GEODES057 metaG | ecosystem: Environmental > Aquatic > Freshwater > Lake | place: USA: Trout Bog Lake...
GGCGGCAAGGCGGCAAGGCGGCAAGGCGGCAAGGCGGCAATGTTTGGCGGAGCCGGTGTTGGCAAGACGGTGCTCCTGATGGAACTGATCAATGCCATGGCGGCAAACTACCAGGGCATAGCCGTTTTCGCTGGCGTCGGCGAGCGCTCTCGCGAGGGGCATGAATTGCTGCACGACATGAATGCCTCGGGCGTGCTGGAACGCACCGTGCTGGTCTATGGCCAGATGAACGAACCCCCTGGCGCGCGCTGGCGCGTTGCCCTGTCGGCACTTACCGTGGCCGAATTCTTCCGCGACCTCAAGCATCAGAACGTCTTGTTACTGATGGACAATGTCTTTCGCTTCGTCCAGGCCGGCTCGGAAGTCTCGGGCCTGCTGGGGCGCCCGCCCTCGCGCGTGGGCTATCAGCCAACTTTGGCGTCGGAAGTCGCGGCACTACAAGAGCGCATTGCTTCCGTCGCCGGTGCCTCGATCACCGCGATCGAGGCAGTTTATGTTCCCGCCGATGATTTCACTGATCCGGCGGTGACGGCCATTTCAAGCCACTTGGAAAGCGCGATCGTGCTGTCGCGCAGCATGGCGGCTGAGGGGATTTATCCGGCCGTCGATCCCTTGGCCTGCACATCCGTGCTGCTGGATCCTGTCATGGTTGGGGCGCAGCACTACCACATCGCTGAACGTGTGCGGGATACGCTGGCCCACTGGCGGGAATTACGCGATGTGATCGCACTTCTGGGCACCGACGAACTGGGCGTTCAGGATCGCCGCATCGTCAACCGAGCGCGCAAGCTACAGAGATTTTTGACGCAGCCGTTTGCGGTGACAGAGGCTTTTACCGGCCTAGCGGGGCGCTCTGTGTCGCGTAGCGACACTCTTTCCGGATGCCAAGCAATTCTGGAAGGGGAGGCAGACGACTGGCCAGAAAGTGCTTTGTATATGATCGGCAATATTGATGACGCGCGCCGCAAGGTCGCCGCCGAGAGATGAATCTGCTGATTACCGACCCTCTGTCGATTGTCGTCAAACACGACGATGTCGATAGCCTGCGCGCGCGACGCCTCCGGCAGCTTCGGCATTCTTGCCGGCCATGCCGATCTGTTGACGGTCCTCATTCCCTCCGTTCTGTCCTGGCGCCATCACGACGGCCGCGTGGGCTACTGCGCCGTCCGGCGCGGCGTGCTGACCGTGACCAACGGGGACGCGATCGCCGTTGCGACGCGGCAGGCACAGGTGGGCGAAGACTTGCAAACGCTGGAGGGCGCGGTGCGAAGCCGGCTCCAGGCCGATACCGAGGCGGAACGCGCCAGCCGGGTTGCGGCACTGCGTCTGAACACCCAGGCTATCCGCCGCATCGTGGAGGCTTTGCGCGCGGTCGAAGGGCGGACATTTTCGCATGACCCATGACCCCGACGGCCTGCTGAAATCCGTCAGGCGGGAGGCTTCTCGACGACGATCCTGGCTGCGCGATGGCGAACCATCTTTTGGCCGTTACCTTGCACAGATCGGTATCCTAGGCTGGGCGATCGTGTTGCCGGCGCTGCTGGGGACCTTTCTCGGAAGATGGGTCGATCATGCGCTGGGCACAGGGATTTTCTGGACCACCCCATTGATGACACTGGGTTTGGGTATGGGCTGCTGGACGGCATGGCGTTGGATGCAAGATCGTTGAAACCGGACGGCCGAATCTGCTCCAGGCCTGGGGCGCTGCGCGCGCCTTTTGAAACGTGATCGTTAGCGCATCCGGTAACAGCTCTCAGTTGGGCCTGCCGTTAGGCGTCTCATCTGGGTGTCGCGTGTGGATGTTCCATTTGCGCCGCCTGGTGCTGGAGCATTCTTTGGATCCCGCGACGGGTAAGGCCCGCTTATTGGGCCGGTCACTTGGTCGCGGCGGCCGGGCGTGCCCTGGGCTCAGGTGCGGCGGCCGCTCAGCAAAGCGGACACTCGGTGCCCTACATAGCAAAACGCGACATCCCACCATCCACTGGGATCACCGTCCCGGTGATATAGCCCGCGCGCGGTGACGCGAGGAACGTAACCAGATCCGCCAACTCTTCGGGCTGGCCGAACCGTCCCATGGGGATGTTCTGAGCGATCCAGCGTTCGGTTACCGCCGGGTCAGGGTGAACGCGGCTGCGTATCTGCTCGCTTTCGATACGCCCCGGCGGGATGCAATTTATGGTAATGCCCTCTTTTGCCAAATCGCGGGACAAGCCCTTCGCCCAGGCATGTACCGCCGCGCAGGCGGTCAGTGCGGCGGAGGTGGCAGAGGGCTCGACGATCCCTGTCACATTGATAATGCGCCCCCATCGCTCGGCCCGCATCTGTGGCAAAAATTCATTGGTCAGGCGGCGCAGGGTGGTGAATTTCAGGTCGAAGCCAGCGTTCCAGACATCATCGTTCGCCATGACCTCCGGCTTGCTGGATAGGCCGGCATTGTTGATGAGGATCTGCAAACCGCCGAACGCCCGAGACACCGCAGCATGGACCTCAGCAGGTGCCTCTCGGGCCATGAGATCGGCGACGATGATCGCTGGCCGCGCACCGGTTTCGGCGGCAATCGCATCAGCAAGTTGCTCTAGTCGCTCGCGCCGGCGTGCGAGGATCGCTAACCGCACACCTTCGCGCGCCAACGCCCACGCGATGCCGGTGCCGATGCCGGCGGACGCACCGGTAACGAGGCAGGTCTTGCCCGCAAGTTTCAAGTCCATTGCCGTTCCCTCCTGCACGTCGGAAACGCACCCTGCTAGACGCCGTCATGCTCGGCAAGCCTCATGGGCAGAAGATCAGCCGACTAGGGTAAGACTGAATGGTGTGCTAGGCCCATCCGCTCGGACCGTTGGCTGATTGCCGTGGTTTGGCGCGGCCAGCTAGTGGGTTAGGCGTGCGAGGCTGCGCAGTTCCTCGGGTGTCGCGGCGCCGAAGCCAAAAAACTCCAGATAGGCTGGGATCATCTCGAACAGCATGTCGGTGCCAAGTTGCACGCGACACCCGCGCGCCTGCGCAGCCTGTAACAAGGGGGTAAAATCCTCTTTCATCACGACCTCGCCGACGAAGGTCCCTGCGGCAAGGCGATCCGGATCGACCGGCAGCGCATCGCCCGGCTTCATGCCCAGCGGAGTCGCGTTGACGACAATGTCCCAGTTAGCAGGGTCGTTCGATCCGGTCGTCACACCAAGCGTCGGATAATACGCGCGCAATCGCTCGCCCAAGGCCTCGGCCGACGCGGCTGTAACATCGAACAAACCAATTTCGCGCAGCCCCGCTGCCGCCAACGAAGCAGCAATGGCTGACCCGACGCCACCGGCCCCAACCACCAAGGCACGGGCGCCGGCGATCATGCAACCCTTGCGTTGGGCGCCGCGCACGAAGCCGCTGCCGTCGAACATATCGCCCAACAGGGAGCCATCGGGGCGCTTCAGCACCGCGTTACACGATCCGGCGATGCGGGCAGTCGGCGTCAATTCATCCAGCATTGACGTGACCGTCACCTTGTGCGGCATGGTAATCAGAGCACCATGCAGGGTGGTCACAGCGCTGAACAGAGTTGAGAATACGGCGCCGAAATCCTCTGCCTTCACGCCCAGCGGCGTGACGATGGCATCGATGCCACGCGCCTCGAACCAAGGATTATAGATCATCGGCGCTTTGAAGCTCTCGGTCGGGTAGCCGATATGCGCGATGACCTTGCCGCGTCCAGTGATCATGGCCGTATTCTCCTTCATCCAACCTCCCGCAAGGGGGGGCGCATCGTCAAAAGAGGCGCGCCGTGCCCGTTCGGCGCGTCATAAGACCACGCCGAACGGGCACGCATTAGTCCGCCATAACCGGAGCGGTTCGGCCCGCAAGCGTCTCGGCACGCAGGGCATCATAGTCGGCCTTCGAAATCGGCTGCGCGTCCTTACGGCCGAGATCCGCTAGGCGGACGCGGTAGGTCTCCCGTGCGCTGAACGCCGCTAAAGCAGATATCACCGTGATCCCCAGGGTGATCGCCCCCACCGTCAGCGGAATATTGGCAGCACCCGGTGCAGCCACCGCCGCAAATAGCGCCGGGAGCAGCGCGGTGATCGTGGTGCCGACATTCTGCGCGATTGCCATCGCCGACACGCGCGTGCGGGTCGGGAACAACTCCGGATAGAAACATGGGAAAATCGCGTTGTAGCCCTGGTAGACCACGCCCCACATCAGCAGGGATGAGACGATGGCAAGGGGCACGCTGGCGATGCTGATAGCATAGAGATAGCCGAAAGACATCGCGCCCGAGATCAGTGCGCCGACAATGATCGGCGGACGTCGGCCAATACGGTCGGACAGGTTGCCGACAAAAGGGATCACCAGCACAGCCAAAATGTTCCCCAGCACGGGGATCCAAAGGTACACATCTTTGGCAAATCCGATGCCATAGGCCGGTTGCACCGCATAGGCGGCACCGAAAACCGTGGTGACGACGGGAATGACATTCATCAGTGCCATGCAGACGACGCGCAGCATGTCGGACCCGGAGAGGCGAAACGCCTCGGCGACCGGAGAACGGGGGATATCCTGCCGCTCACTTTCCCGTGCAAAAGCCGGGGTTTCATCAACCTCGCGGCGGATGATGTAGCCAGCAATGATGACAAGGGCGCTCAACAGGAACGGCACACGCCAGCCCCAGCTTGCGAATGCGTCCGATGGCATGAAGCGGGCCAGCGGAATGAAAACTGCCGCAGCGAAAATCTGACCAGCCTGCACACCCTGCAGACTGAAACTGGCGAAGAAGCCGCGGCGACCAAAGGGCGCGTGCTCCAGGATCATCGAACTGGCGCCTGAAATCTCCCCAGCAACAGCGAACCCTTGAATCAAGCGCAGCACCACGAGCAGCACGGGCGCAAGCAGACCTGCTTGCTGGTAGGTCGGCAGCAGGCCAACGGCCATGGTGGAAAAGCCCATCAGAAACATGCAGATCAGAAGCACCTGCTTACGGCCATGCGTATCGCCGTAATGTCCGAGAACAAAGGCACCAATCGGGCGAGCGACATAGCCGACGCCATAGGTCGCCAATGACGCGACGATTGCCGTCGTCGGGTCGGCAGAGGGGAAAAAGAGTTGCGGAAAGATCAGCGACGCAGCCGTCGCATAAATAAAGAAGTCATAATACTCCAGTGCGGAACCGATCCAACCGCTGGCAGTTGCCTTCTTCGTCTTCTGCCGCTGATGGCGGGAGCCGCTTTGCAGGGATGACATTGAAATTCCTTCCTGATTGGCCTTTTTCTGGTCGCGGCAGCGCACTTTTGGCACAAGATTGCAATACCTACTGACTGGTCAGTAGACAATCACACCAAAGCGTGCAACAGGTTTTTTGTCAAAACGACAGGGATGCCGATGGCGGCCGAAGCTCAGAAAAAAATCGACGGCCGCTCGCGGCCGCACGATATCGAACGCACCCGCGCGGAGATCCTGCGGGCCGCATTGACAGTGTTCTCGGAAAAGGGGTTGTCAGGTGCCCGCGTCGATGAGATCGCCGCACTGACAGAAACCACCAAACCGACGATCTACTACCATTTCCGCAGCAAGCAAGATTTGTATGCGGCCGTCCTGGAGGCCGCATACAGCGGTATCCGCGACATGGAGAGAGCGCTCGACCTTGATCTCTCCGACCCTGTCACCGCCGTGCGACGGTTGGTGGAAGCAAGCTTCGACTACCACGCCGACAATCCCGCTTGGGTGCGTCTGGTGTCGACCGAGAATATTCACAGCGCGCGCCATATCGTCGGCAAGCCGGCCTTCCCCGCGCTGAATGCCCCGATTGTCAATCGCCTCAGCGCGATCCTGCAAGCAGGCGAGAAAATCGGGGTTTTCCGCCACGGTGTGGACCCAGCAATGCTGCATTGGATGATCAGCGCGATGTGCTTCCATCGCGTCTCAAACCGGTACACGTGGCGAGAGAATTTCGGTATCGATATGGAAGCGCCTCATATCCGCATGGCGCAACGCGCAATGACTGTAGAGGCGGTGCTGCGATTTCTCGCGACGACCCAGGCCTAGGATCGTCTCCGCCTGTCACGTGCAAATCACACCGCGCGCAGCCGGAAGGTCCACCTGACCCAGCGGCTTGTCGGCGAGGGCTGCGATGCCCCGGCGCTATGCCTCGCGACGGAACGTGACCACCAGCACATCGCGGTGCCCGGGACGTGTCGGATCGAGCGGTGCAACCGGCGTCACGCCATGCATGACCCGCCGATCATCGACCAGCGCCGCGTCCAATGGGCGGGCCAGGGTAAACGATCCGAGTTCATTGCCTGACAGGTCATGAACCGAGGTGACGCCGCTAGCAATGTTTTGGCGGTCAATCAGCAGCACCAGAACATAATCGACGCCGTCGCGGTGCATACCTTCCGGCGTAGGGCGCCCGGGTTCCTGCGAACGAGCTTCGATCCGGAATTGATGGACCTCGGTAAACCACCGCGCGGGACCGGCGAGCGCCCCGAAGAGAGCTCTGCAGAAGCGCAGCACGGCAGACAGCGACGGGCCGCACGCAATTGCGTCTTGCACCGGTTCGAACCAGCGCTCGATACCACCGTTCAGCGTGTTATAATCGCGGCTTTGATAGTGTGGCTGAGGCGGCTGGCGCAGGATTGCCTCACCCTCGATTCGGTAGACGGCATGGCGGCGTTTCCGATAACGGCCGCCGTCGGCCATGTAGGTATCCGGACCCAGATCATCCCAGCTTGCAGCGAACGCGTCCCAATCCGTCAGCGGGCCGAACGGTTCCAGACGCGCCGTCATCGTCTCCGCATCGACGAAATCAAAGCCGGCGGTTCGTATCGCGGCGGTCAGCGGCGCAAGCGTGTCCATTGTCTTCTTTCTCGGTCACATGGATGCGTCAATCGGGCTTGCCCCTTGGATGCCTGCTGGGCAGACGTCCTTCGGGGAGCAAACTTGCAGCACCTTCAATCATTCGTTCCTGGCAGTCGTCTTGGGGCCTATGCCCCCTGCCAATACCGTCCGCCTAATCCGCACGCTTGTGCATCAGGGCGGCCTCGGCAGGCAGCGCGATTTGCCGAGCCGGGTTAAATACCCGAATGCCAATGTCCTGAAAGCGTTTTTTCATTCGCCTGTTGAACTCCCGCTGCACGGTCAAACGGCCCGTATCGGTGCAAACCACCTGCCCGGCGATCGTAACCGCGCCACCGTCGACCTTATCAACTCCCCAGAGCTGCAGATCGCTCAGCATCAAAGGCGATAATGTGGCCTCCTCCCGCATCCCAGCAATGATATCCCGCAATTCCGCACAGACCCGGTCGGTATCCTCATGAAAATCGACCTGGACAGTCACTGCCGCGTTCCCAAGCCCGCGATTGACGTTGGTTACGCTGGTCACGGCGCTAAATGGAATAATGTGAACGGAACCGTCAGACGCGCGAAGCCGGATCGTGCGGACGGACAGGGCTTCCACCGTTCCTGACAAACCCGAGACGGTGACAGCGTCTCCCACCTGCATCGCGTTCTCCAACAACAGGAAGATGCCGGTAATTAGATCTTGCACCAATTTCTGCGAGCCGAAGCCAATCGCCACTCCCAAGATACCGGCACCAGCAAGCAAGGGCGCGATGTTGATGCCGATCTCGCTAAGCACCATCAACCCGGCGATGATCGTGATCACGACCAATGTCGTTGTCCGCAACAAAGGCAACAACGTGCGAAGCCGAGCAGACTTGGCGACCTGGGCTTCGCGCTGCAACTGCGCCAGGTGGTGCTGAATGCCGACATTCACCAACTCCCAGACGACAAACGCCAGAATGACCGTCAGCAAGATCGTACCCATCGAGGACATGATGCGTTGGCCGGACACGGTGCCGGTCAGCCAATCGATCGTCCCCAAGCCGTAAAGCTGCAGTAGGCCCAGGCCACAGATCAGGCTGATGCCCAGGCGGATGACCCCACACATCATCGGCACATAGGCTCTTACCCGGGTATCAATGACCGGACCCAGGCCAAGGATGGTGCGCCCAGGGCGCGTGGCGTGCTCCAGACTGCCGACCAGAGCTAACACGGCGACACGGCCACCGACGAGCAGCAGTGTCGAAAGCGCGGCGTATCGAGCAAGAACCTTATAGCCGTGCGGTACTTCCACTGCCCACACCAGCCAGACCGCAACAATCAAGAACAATGCTACCCAGTGCCAACACGCCGCTACGTAATTCCGGATCAGCGCCACCGTCCCGTCCGCGCCTTGCGGCGCCCGCAGCCAGTCCCGCATCTGTTTGCGGCTTTGCAAGACAATGATGACAAGACAGAGGTGGAGGACCAAAGCCACCGCTTTTTTTAGCGACGCATGGGCAATGTCGGACAAACCCAACAGCAGCCAGACCTCACCCAACGCGTAGCCCAGCGCGCCGATAAGAACGAGCCGGCGAGCCCATCTCATTAAATAAACCGCCGTCGCATCATCGATGCTGAGCAGGCGCAGCGTCGGCAGTTTGGGCGACAGCACCGCACGCAGCAGCGCGATGAGCGCCATTGAAACCGCGTAGGTATCGGACGCCGTGAGGATCACCAAACAGCTGACCGAGGAGCCTGCGAGCCCCGAAGCCACCATCAAATGGCCGACGGCCCAAATGCCCAGCACCGGCAGCAGATCGAGGCCATAACGTCCAAGCACCAGGCCCGCGCGAAAGACGACCTCAAGCGCCGTCACCCCTGACCGCGGCTCAGGAAGCGGTTCGGTGTCGCCTTCTTCGGCTCGGCTGAGTGCCTCTTCCTCCGAGATCAAATCGTCCGACGCAATGGCCTCTTCAGCAACCGAGGCCCGCGCGGCCAGCGCCTCATACGGAGCGCGAACGGCGCGCCGTAGCCCATAGGCAACGACCGTCGCGCCAAGCAGCGTCAATCCCAATTGCCATGAAAGATCAACCAGAAGGCCGCGGGAGAATGGATTGGTGACCATCACCACCGCCCAACCGTAAAGCAGCGGCAGGCTCTGGACGGTGTTCAAGGCATGCGCCACATCCTCACCGATACGCGCCAGTAAATTGGCGGTAGACGCCAAGACCTCGGCACCGAGACTGTCCGGTTGCAGCGGGATCGCCATCGGACCCGGCGCTGCGCCCGGCGGCGATGATGCTGAGGATTGGGTGCCTTCACGACCGGCTTGGGCAGTGTCCGCGGATTGCACCTTGACGATAGCATGCAAGGTGGCAGCGAACGCCGCGCGCCTAGCCGGATCGTTCAGCACATCCAGCACCTGCTTGGCCTGTTCCACCGAAATTCCGGCCAGCGGTGTCGCAGCCGGTGCTTCGGAGCGGCCCCCGACTTGGGCCGACGCGACCCTAATCGTCCCCCAAAGGATCAACGGCAACAGCAGACCTAGCAGCAAGCGTAGCCGGTTCGGATGGGTCAGGATCATGGGCAGAACGGACACCGAGAGAATGCAGCGGTCAACGAAATTTACGCCACGCCATCCCGACCGATGGAAAACATGGCGACATATACCGAATGCACGGATTAGATACGCACTATGCATGCGTTTTTGACGATTCTGACCGGCCTTGTGTTTCTGGCGGTGCTGGCCGTGCTGATCACGGGCACCATCACCATGGCCCGCGGCACCAACCCCCGCAGGTCAAATAAGCTCATGCAGTGGCGCATCGTCCTGCAGGCCTCGGCCCTGCTTCTTTTCATGCTATTAATGGCGGCTCTGCGGTCCTGAACACCGCCCCATCACGCCCATGTCAAGCAAGGAGACAGCGCTCTGTTTGACAGGGGCAGACCCCGTCAATATGGTCCGGCGCCTATATTGCGGGTGCGAACAGGCGACCCCTTCAAACCGGGGGCGGATATTCGCATGCGTGAGTGTTTCAACGTCCCCAGGAAGCGGCTCGGTTCGCCATGAAAATACTCGTCCCAGTCAAGCGCGTTGTCGACTACAACGTGAAAGTCCGCGTGAAAGCCGACGGATCCGGTATCGAGACATCAGGTGTGAAGATGTCGATGAACCCGTTCGACGAAATCGCGGTCGAAGAAGCCGTGCGCCTGAAGGAAAAAGGCGTGGCGACGGAAATCATCGCGGTGTCGCTTGGCGTCGCTCAGTGCGCGGAAACGATCCGCACCGCATTAGCCATGGGCGCCGACCGTGGCATCTTGGTTGAAAGCAATGACGACCTGCAGCCTCTGGCCGTGGCCAAATTGCTGAAGGCGATTGCCGATCAAGAGCAACCCGGTCTGATTATCTTGGGCAAGCAGGCGATCGACGACGACATGTCAGCAACCGGCCAGATGCTGGCGGCCCTGTTGGGCTGGCCCCAAGGCACGTTCGCCAGCAAGGTTGAAATAGCCGGGGATACGATGACCGTCACCCGCGAGGTTGATGGCGGTTTGGAAACCGTGGCGCTGCCCCTGCCGGCCATCATCACCACCGACCTGCGCCTGAATGAGCCACGCTACGCGTCTCTGCCGAACATTATGAAGGCACGCAAAAAAACCGATCGACAACAAAAAGCCGGCTGATTACGGCGTCGACACCACCCCGCGCCTGACTGTCCTGAACGTCAGCGAACCGCCGAAGCGCAAGGCTGGTCAGAAAGTGGGTTCGATCGAAGAGTTGGTTAGCAAACTCCGCACGGAAGCGAAGGTGATCTGAGATGACGAGCCTAGTTCTCCTCGAATTTGACGCATCGGGCATCAAGCAGCCGTCACGCAGCGCTGTTGCCGCGGCCGCCGCTCTTGGTGAAGTGCATGTGCTGGTCGCCGGCTCCGGCGTTGGCGCAGCGGCGGAAGCTGCGGCGAAATTGCCAAGCGTGGCCAAGGTGCTCGTGGCCGACGCACCGGCACTGGATCATCTGCTAGCTGAACCGGCGGCAGCTCTGCTCGTCAGCCTCGCGTCGGCTTATTCGCACGTCTTGGCGGCCACCAGCGCAGTCGGCAAGAACATCTTGCCGCGCGTCGCCGCACTGCTGGACGTCCAGCCGATCAGCGATATCGCCGCTGTTGTGGACGCTGACACCTTCGTCCGCCCGATCTACGCAGGCAACGGCATGGCGACGGTGAAGTCGTCCGACAGCAAAAAAATCATCACCGTCCGCGCCGCAAGCTTCGACCCGGTCGCAGCCGAAGGAGGCAGCGCGACGATCGAAGCGATTGCCGCCGGCGATCTGCCGATGCCCGGCAAATTCCTGTCGGCTGAACTGTCTAAGAGCGAGCGTCCGGAGCTGACAGCCGCACGCGTCGTGATCTCCGGTGGTCGCGGCATGCAGAACGGCGAAAACTTCAAGCTGATCGAGCCGATTGCTGATATACTCGGCGCCGCGGTCGGGGCGTCGCGTGCAGCCGTGGATGCGGGTTTCGTTCCGAACGAATACCAAGTCGGACAAACCGGCAAGATCGTCGCGCCCGAACTGTATGTCGCAGTCGGCATTTCGGGGGCCATTCAGCACCTTGCCGGCATGAAAGACAGCAAGGTCATCGTGGCGATCAATAAGGATGAGGAAGCGCCCATCTTCCAGGTCGCCGACTATGGCCTGGTTGCTGATCTGTTCAACGCATTGCCCGAATTGAAGGCAGAACTGGAGCGCGCCTAACGATGATTACCGACGCCAAGCCCGAGATCCCGCTGGCTGATATCCCCGATATCCGCAAGATCGGCATCGTCGGTGCGGGACAGATGGGCAACGGGATCGCCCATGTCTGCGCCATCGCGGGCTTGCCGGTAACCATTGTCGACATCAAGCAAGACGCCCTTACCCGCGCCATCTCCACCATGGCGCGCAACATGGATCGACAGGTCAATCGCACGCTGATCTCCACCGATCAGCGTGACGAAGCTCTGGCGCGCGTATCAACCTCCACCGACTACGCCTCGTTGGCTGACGCCGATTTCGTCATCGAGGCCGCGACCGAAAAAGAAGACGTCAAGCGGGCGATCTATAAGTCTCTTACCCCGCATCTGAAGCAGTCAGCGATGATGGCGACGAATACTTCGTCGATCTCGATCACACGCCTCGGCGCGGCGACCGACCGCCCGGAAAAATTTATCGGCATGCACTTCATGAACCCGGTGCCGGTGATGAAACTGGTGGAGATCATTCGGGGCATCGCCACCGACGAACCCACTTTTCAGGCCGTTCACATCCTCGCACAGAAGCTGGGTAAGGTCAGTGCCGTCGCGGAAGACTTTCCGGCCTTCATCGTCAACCGCATCTTGGTGCCGATGATCAACGAGGCCGTCTTCGCCCTTTACGAGGGCGTCGGCTCGGTTTCCGCGATCGATGACGCCATGAAGCTGGGTGCGAACCATCCCATGGGCCCGCTGGAACTCGCCGACTTCATCGGCCTGGATACCTGCCTGTCGATCATGCAAGTGCTGTACGATGGGCTATCCGATAGCAAATACCGCCCCTGCCCGCTGCTGGTGAA
>Ga0164296_1004644_pt1 | contig 12387 bp, 8 predicted proteins | sample GEODES057metaG_FD_113533 | JGI IMG/M metagenome (GOLD analysis project Ga0164296, IMG submission 113533) | Dystrophic lake water microbial communities from Trout Bog Lake, Wisconsin, USA - GEODES057 metaG | ecosystem: Environmental > Aquatic > Freshwater > Lake | place: USA: Trout Bog Lake...
CGTCTGCCATGTTGCTGGACCCGCTCCATGGTCACGGCGCTAGTTTTCCCGACCAAGTACCGCAAAGGCCAGACTGGATGCGCTGGACACCTGGAGAGCCTCGCGTCACAGTGTTCGTGACCTGCGTTGACGTTCATCCTTTCCTACAGGATCAATACAAACGTGGCGGCGGCTTCATGGGTCAACAGCTACATGGTGGGGTTGACTTCCGGGCCTACACGTACAACCCGGATCAACAACTCATGCCTCTTGTGTCGCAATACCTCATCGGAGCTTTCGATCGCTTCCTTTACTTTTTGCGCACCTTCAATTCAGTAGAGGGTGACGAGCCGTTTGTATTTCTTGGTGACCGAAACTCGAGAGACACTCAGGCACTACGTACGTATCGCACATTGTGCCACGACACCAAAGCGACAACTGAGCAAATCGAGAAGGCGGCGGCCAATGTCAAGAAGTATTGGTTTACGGAGCCGCGCAGGTTGCATGATGTGTACCCAGAGATGCTGGTCCCACGAGGCGCAGCCCGATTCTCCATGGAGCCTGCACCAACCGACGCGCCGCACAATGATCATCGTCATGACAGGCGCAAGCGCCCACGCTCGGGCGCCAAGTAGAGTGACGCTTGAATTGATATGATAACACGGAAATGGACGTCCACTCTCAAGGGGTCCGTTGCCAGTGGCCAATCGTGCACCAAGCAATGTAGATGCGTGGGACGGAATTCGTCTCGAATATAAGCTCCTTTGGCTATATGGAGGCTGCGGTGTGCGCTGAGTAGCCGGATCGATCGATGGCTGCCGTTTTGAGAGTGACAGAAATGGCTACCACCGAGTTTGTGCAATTGAACGCACTCGCTAGTTATTGCGTGCATGTCACATTGCGCCCGGCTTGTAGCTCTTCCCGTAGTCCGCCGCAATCTGGTACCCTGGCTTGATCTTCCGGGTGGACACAAGCATGGGCACAGGCACGCCCCAGATGTACAGGGTGACGAACACGGCGTTCACAGGCAGCGCTGCGATGTGGTTGCGCTTCGAGTACAGGTGCAGGGAAGCGTCGTTGGCGAACTGCGCAATGTTGCGCTTGTCCGGTGCCAGGATGAGAGACTCCCAGTCGAGGTTGAATGCGGTGCCGTTCTTGTCGGCCTTACGGACGGGGCTGCTCGATTCGTGGCCCATTACGCCGGAGTACACAGCCAGCGGCCACCCCGCGGGGAAGTCGTCCGGTCCGTCGTAATAGAGACCCTTCTGATTCTGCAGACCCTCGCGCCCGTGGTGGCCAAGCTTGCCTGTCACTGTGGTGTCATGCACAAACACCTTGAGATACGTGGGCATCGCAGCTAGCTTCCCAAACGGGTTGTCTCCCGTCAGCTTGTAGTACCACACGATGCGGTCAAGCAGCTGGACCTCGCTACACCACAGCTTGTCCTGAAAGAAAGGCGCATTCAGCCGAATGGGGGCGTTCCCCGGCCCCGGCCCCTCCGGGAAGTCCCTGCCTGCCAACATGGTGATGTACATGACATCACGGAGCTTTTTAGTGCCCGCAATGCACGGCCAGTGGTTCCCAGACGTGTAGGCGTGCCATTCGGCAGCCCCCACGTCGTCGGGCAGCTTGCTGCGGCAGGACGCCGCCGCTTCGCCGAACACGACTTGGAGCGGTAGCGCGTCCTTGGGGATGCGGTGGTAGTCCGCCAATAAAATGGTCCCGCACACCTTGTTGCAGCAAGCAAACCGGCTTGCATTGTGGGTGAGCTCCACCATCTCGCGACTCTGCTCATCCGTCGTGCGCTTGCCTGCACCGTACCCGTTATCAAAGCCCGGGCCGTTGGGGCCGTCAACCTCCCAGTGCATCGGGCACCAGATGCCAGCAGTGCCGCAGTCCGCGAGGTTAGTGTTCGTCACCACAAGCGAAGACACCTGCTGATCGCCGTCCTCGTCCACATAGTTGTAATCGAATTTAACAATGGCGCAATCGCCACACCAGGACGCCGCCGTCATGGGGAAGCCAGGCTGAGGTGGAGATAGAGTGGCAGACGTCTCCGGCATGACATTCTCTGAAGTGCCACCGGTCGTCAACTCCGACAAGGGGATTGTCTCTCGGGCCGTGGGTGCCGGTGGCGGTGCCGCAGATACAGTTGCGGGCGTTTGTGGCCCTGGGCCGAGCACTCTGAATTTCCGAGGATTGTCCAGCGGCACCATGAACCCGCCCGCCGCCATGCGAGCATGGACGACGACATATCGAGGCGCCTTGCTGGACGCGCCACCGTCCGATGGCGGCGAGGGCGGTCGGTGGGTGGAGCACCCAGAGCCAGGCTTGGACATGCCACTTGCGGCGCGCTTCGCAGCGGCTCCGGCCAACGTCCAAGGCCGCTTGCGTGCGTTTTCCACCCCGCCGGTGCTGATGGGTGGAGGGCCTCCTGGCTGGTTCCAGACGGAAGACCGCGTAGAAGCGACCGCTGCCAGAGGCTTTGGGCTGTTCGCAGCACCAGCTGCGCGCTGCGGCACGCTCACGGTAGCCTTTGCATCCGCAGCATCCGAGGACATGATTACCGCACTATACACAGTGAGGGAATGTCGTCTTGGCGACGGGCGAAGGTGTGACGAAAGTAGTAGTTGTCGCAATTGCTATCGCAACTGCGACAAGAGGCCACGTGGCGTAGCATTCCTATTCGCCTCGCCATGCCGCCCGGCACCTGGCAATGTCCCCACTGCTCAGCCCCGCCGTTCCGTAACGCAGGAGCGCTTGGAAAGCACAAGAAGCACCTCCACCCTTCACCGCTTCTTGTCGGTGGGACTCCGCACGTACACGCTTCAAACTTTGCGGAGGCGCAGGATGACAGCCACGACGCTGCTTTTGTTGCCGGCAGTGACGGCGACACCGCCGGCATTGGAGGACAACAGCCCCACCCGGTGCTTGGAGCAGCTCTTCAGGTGCCTCTTGTTGCACAAGCGTTACCCTTGGATCGCAGCGAGGAGCTAGAGGCGCGTTTCCTTGAATGGCGTGCAAATTGCAACGGCGGCCAGGGCGCGTCAGTGGCGGACGCGCGCACCGTGCTGGAGATGTTAAACATGAGAACTGCAGCGGAACGTTTTTTCGGTACGCTGCATGATGCGGACGCCAGGCTTACAGAGCTGCGTGCAAAGTACCCGGACGCGTGCTGGGAAAAGAAGACAGTCACAGTCAACGTGCCTGGTTGCGAGACTCTGCCTGACCTTGTCGTGTACGTCCGCCCACTGCATGCATACTTGGAACGCCTGGTGCGCACGCTGCGCATCACCTGGGGCTTTTGGCAGCCTTCCATTGTGGATGGCGAGCGCGTTTTCGACCACCCGTGCAGTGGCATGCTATTTGAGGAGCTGTGTAAAGTTGTCGAGCGGTGTGGCGCCGTTGCCGCTCCATGCATGCTGTGGTCGGACAAAGTGTGTCCTTTCAAGGCTGGCAGTCAATCCTATTATCCTCTCAGCTTGATCCTATTGAATGTTGCCCCAGACGACATAAGGCTGCAGTGGACCGGCAGTCACGTCGCCTTCCTGCCTGTTCTAGATAACAACGACACGGCTTACGCACACATGTGCCCAAACAAATTCAGGTACTACAAGGCCGTAGCGCACGCAGCTGTCCTACAGGCCGTGTTGTTTCCATTTTTCCAAGTCGGCACATACCGGCAATGCCTCGATGCACAAGGCGTGACGCGAACAGTGGCGCCTGTCTTCATGTACTACGCGGCTGATCATCAAGAAGCTGAGAACGCCAACGGAATGCTCGCAGCGCAGTGGAGTTTGTGTTGCGACAACGACGGAGAGCTGCGTACGCTTGACCGCCTCGACGCCGCGTTGGTGGAGATGAGAGCTGACCAGGCGAAGAATGCAGATGGTGTGCCGTCTGAGAGCATGAAGTCGAAGCACAAGCTGCAGGGCGCAGAGTCAATCACAATGAAACTGGTAAAGCGCACATGGTTGAGCTTGCTCCCACAGGACTTGTTAGACGAGCATCCATATTTGAGATGTCCAGCTTTTTACACGCCGCCGGATGTGCTGCACGTATGGGACGAGGGCATTTGGAAGTACTTCTTCAGATGCTGTGTGTTTGGCCATTTGAAACGCATTTACCCGGAAGGGCAAGCTGCATTCTTGACAGCATCGCTGGAACAACGGTACGCTATACTCAAGAAAGAGGGCTTCACCGAGAAGGTGGCGTGGCCGCGTCCGAACAAGCTTCTAAACGCTACACGTGACAACACAATCCCTCCTTGCGGAGGTTTGCAAGGGAACGAGATGCGCGCTGCCGCTCAATTTGCCCCTCATATAATGCATGGTATTATTGGAGAGCGGTCAGCAAGTGGGCAATGGGTGGCCGTGTCCCGGACGAAGGACTACTTGGAGCAATTAGCGGTGTCGCTTCACAGTTTGTACGCATTCTTGAAGCGCTACAATCATGCGCACGGCCACACCGGCACGACAGTGAACGAGCTGTGCCGCTTGCAACTGCGCTGCCACAAGTTGTTGCTCCATGATGCAACATTTTTGCAAGACCAGAAATCTGGGTGGCACTTTCCCAAGGCATGGATGGCGTTCGCATCCGCCGAGGCTCCGTTTCGTCTCTCACAGAGATGGATCCAGTGGTTCGGCGACCCCAAGTTCACGAGCACAGAGTGGGGTGAGAACAGCTTGAAAGTGCCAAACGCTGTTGCCAGAGGCTCGAACAGGAACAAGGACTCACTTGTGAATCAGATTGCGAGCGGCTTGACCGAGAAGGCCGTTGCAACGCGCCACCTCGCCACTCTGGGGCTGTCAGCTGCACCCAAGACGCTTGGCACTGCGAACACGGCGTACACACGTGCGGTGCAGACTGGGGACGCTAGCTTTCCTGCAGCATTCAAGAAAGTGACCTTTCGAATGCTGCAGAGTGACATCGTGCGCCAGACGTCCTTCATGAAAGGGCGCCGTGGTTTGGACAAGGTGCACAGGCAACTCGCAGAGGAGTTGGGCGTTGACATTCCACTCGACGATACAATAGAGGTGGTGAACTACGCGGTCATCATCGGCGAGCCGTTCCATCTCACGGATACAGACCGCACTGCGTATCAGGTTGTTTACTCAACACCGCACCATCGCGGACACAAGCGCTTCTCCTGGGTGGCACATCAAGTAGAGCCTGATAGCGCAGAGGAGTGGTATGGCCACGTTCAGTTGTTGTTCCGGTACAAGGGCAAGCAATACGCGCTACTGGAATACGTCACAGCGGTGACAGACCAAAGGCTACTTGGCGGAGCTTTGCTTTCCAAGCCAGGATGTGGCTTATACAAGTACTGCAACCAGTTCGGAGTTATTGAAGCGCATCTCATTATCCGCAGAGAGGTCTTCTTGCCTGATCTTAGCGAGCACTACAGCCGTGAAACAGCGCCAGCTTCGAGAAAGCGCAAGGCGGATGCACTTGAGGCAACTGCCGCGCCCACAGATAACGGCTCTAACCGGGGGCAGCCACCAGCACCGAAGCAGCATCGCAACAAGAAGAAAGCGCGCAACAAGAGCGGTGATGATGACTGGCGCCCTCCGGCTCAGGCAGCAAAGAAAGGGCATGCACGCGCAGCTACAACGCGGCGGAGAATCGTCGATGACTCGCCCAGCGCGTCTGACGCGGAAGATGGCGAGCCGCTTGGCGCAGCTACAGCTACCGTAGCTGTGACAGCAAAGGGGAAGAAGTCCAGGCGCACAGCTTCTGACTACACCATCACTCGTTGGATACGGACGCAGCTGGTGTGGGGCTTCGACGGCGGCCGTCCAACGCAAGACACGCCTGCGGCCGAAGACAGCGAATGAGCGCCGCTAGAGTAGTGTCGCTGCTGGCACACATGTGAACCACGTGTTGAGAACCGCTGGGCGGCGGTTCAACGGACCGGCGGATGTACACGGTGCACTAGACGCCGTATGCTGGACCCGTGGCGAGTGGTACAAGAGACGCGCCGCCGGTCCTGCGGACCGGGTTCAATGAACGATGTTTCCAATACCCAGTTCACAATACGCTAGCGCCCCAAAAGACCGGTCCACTACACGTCAGACACCGGTTCACTACACCCGGGTCCGCGAATCACCGTTCACCGGACCCGCAGCCGGTTGCCGACGAATGGAGACGGAGAGGCATTATTTGACCAGAAACTGCTGGATGATGCGAACTGCACGCTCACAGTGCCAGAGCTGCGAGAAGTGGCAGCTGCGTGGAATGTGTCTGCGGCCTTGAATGCGATTGGACCCCTGCTCGCACCGCAGCTGCGCTTTGAACCGGAAGGCGATATAGCTGCACTTTTCCTAGATTTTGTCTATGAGCTCGGCTTTTTTACACTACAATTTCTACCGACACTGGCGATAAGCTGTGTACTAAGCAAACTACTTGCGATGTCAGTTGCGATAATTCTGTGAGGATACTTGGCCTCTAAAACGCTTACCGATAGTATTTGGGCCGCTCGCTTGAGCCCAGGGATCGCGATACTGGTGTTGGCGGGATGGGTCGATTTAACGATTTTTCAGCTAGCAGCACAACTCTTGTATTTGATGACATACGTCCCACGTGCACTGCGGGCTACTGGCCGTGCGCTATTGGCCATGCGTGCGTGGCTCGGCATTGCAATACATGTTGCGCTGCTGCATATGCAAGCTGCGTGGCAGCAATACAGACGCATTTGTACCGCTGTGCAATCGCCATCACCAATCGACCCACCTCCGCCTGTGGCGCATCATGCACTGCCGATGCAGGACAATGCTGGCAAGAGGCGCGCTGCGCGACGACGGAAGAAAGCCTCGTCCAACGCCACCGCTGCTGTGGCACGGGATGAGCCGGCGCCTCCCGTTTGCTGTGTGTGCATAGACGCGCCGCTGAAGGGCATGTTCACCCCTTGCCGCCATATCTGCACGTGCCTGCCTTGTGGAACACAGCTCATGTAGGCGGGTAGCGCTGCGCGCTGTCCGATTTGCGCATCGATCGCGAATGCCTTCACTGAGGTCTTCATTACCGGCGCCTAGTCGTGATCCCTAGCACACATCGCAGTACCCCTAGCCATAAGGACAGACCAAATCTGGGACCTCTCAAAAGATCATACAGCCAGAAGTATCGTCTCATTGCACCTGCTGCGTCTACAGATAGCAGTCCATCACGCGTGCTTGGATGAACACACGGCACAGCGGGCATCTCGCGGACGCGCGCTCAACCACGTGAGTGGCGCACGAATTGCACATGCACAGATGACGGCACGGCAGAAGCAGCGTGCTCCGCTTCGCTGTCATGCACACGCAGCAGGCTGCCGCGGCAGCGCTGGCGGCAGCCGCGTCACAGGCTGCACATAATGTGGCTGCACTTCCATCAGCGGCGGCGGCGTCAGGTTGGATGTGCACCGGGGCGCCGCAGGACGTGCATGGTGTTGTCTGCACCACAGGCTGTGTCTTTGAGGAAACCCCATTCGTCGCAGCATTGTTATTATTCACCGGTTGTTGGACGCCCAACGCAGCCAGCAATCTAGCGGTGAATGTGCCACTATCAGGGCAGCTGTGTGGCAATGCAAGCACGCCGTTCCCTGGAAATTGAGGAAGCGCATGCATCGCGCCGCCACCAGACGCATCCTCAACCTGCGGCATGCGCGTCACTAGAATGGTAGTTGTTGTCGCCTCCTCCTCAGAAACATCCAGGGTCAATCGCCCAGTGGTACGCGCCAGGAACAATCGCACATTGCTCTCTGGCATGCTGGCCAAGCACTCATCCAGCCACTTCCGTGTCGGGTCCTCTGCCGGCCAGGAGGCATCATGCCAGACGAGTGCTGCCCGGACAGCGGCAACGTCGACATATGCGCCGCCACAAAGCAGTGCGCCCAGCTGCCATTCGTCCAGGACTTGCATTGCGGGCCACAGCGCAGCAAACGCGCCGCTCGATGCGTCCCCGGATGAGTTCGCATCCGCGAAGCCGTCCGCGAGGGAAGTCAGCGCGTCCCGTCGAGGCATCCACAGAGCTGTAACAGCCTCGTTGCATGCGTCTACCCGAACCGATGCCATCCTGGTCAATGCGACGCGATGCCGTATGGCAGCAGCTGTGGGCGGATCAAATGCAGCCCAGTGCGCCAATGCGGTGGTGGCATCGCCCAAGGACGCGTCTTGGCGTCGTAGGAGCGCAGCGTATACCAGGGGCGCCCATTCCACGCCGCAAGGCACACCTTCGACCACACATCTCCACAAAAGACGGCCCAGTGCGCGACACGCTGGTCCAGACGCGCCGGGTGTAGGCAGGAGGGGACCGGAGGGATCTGCACGGTGAAGAAGCCCTGCCTGGGGGTCTGCAGCCGCAGTGAATGCTCGACGAAGGAGATCTGACATCGGCACGCGTGCTGTCCCAATACTGGCTGTCCACACAGGAGCTGCTAACGCGGCTGGTGAAGCGTCACACACCGCGGTGATGATGTTGCTCAGCATTTTCTGAGGAGCCTCTGCTGCCGCCACCGCGAACTCAAAACACCCGCCTTGAGTGGAACCGTCCTGGGAAACTGCGCGGCTAGTCGCCCGAGCTGCGACGCGGAGCTCGCCAAGGAGAGCAGCGACGGTGGCCAGTTTTGCGCTATCCGCAGCATTGCCTGCGTGCGAAATGCTACCATCCCCGTCTACTGCGGCGATGACTGGCTGTATCGGCCCTGCTGTATTTGCGCCGCTTTCAGCGAAGAAGGGGTGCAGCAACGCCTCGTCAGCTGAAGGCCGGTCGTCTGGTTGCTCGTTGGTAAGCGCTAAGGCTAGCGCCAAGAAATGACCCATCGCTGCACCGCCAGTGTGATGACCAGGTAGGGGCAACGCGCGACCCGGAGGCGGAGATGCGGGCTGCAGGCGTCTCGCAGACGGGTTCCATGTGACATACTCTCCGCACGCCAGCTCCACCATCATGACGCCCACACTGAAGCAATCTACCGCCCACGGACACTCTTTCCAGTCGCGTGCGGAGCTTGTGACGGAAGATCCGTCATCGGAGGCTGCTTCTGGCGCCAAATACATGGGGGTGCCTCCAGTCACCCCGCCGCCAGAGGCGCTCACATGCCGTGTTGTCTCAAGGCGGCGAGCGAGGTCGCGGCTGAGACCGAAGTCACAGAGGACGAGCTGCTGACGACTCTCATCACGCCACAACATGTTCTCCGGCTTGCAGTCACGGTGCGCAATCCCCCGGCCGTGGCAGAATGCGAGCGCTTGAAGCAGCTGGCGGAATGTGCGCCGCACGTCGTGCCATTGCGCAGGATCTAGATCCCCGCGTGCGCGCTTGAGGTCCTCAAACCAGGGGCGAGCGCTACCACCGCTATAGAACGGCAGCACTAGATGCGCTTTGCCGCCTTCCACGTACGCGGCCTCGAGCTCGCACACTAGCGGATGCCGTGCTGACGCCAAGTGGCGCGCTTCAGCCAGGAAACTGCTATCCGCATGCGGGAACACCTTGAGCACGCGATGGGGTGCACCGGGTCTATTCATCGGCCGGACCCTCAACACCGCACATCGCGGCGTGCGCTGCAACACATCCACCTGGTCCCACGCACTGCGCGACGCTGTACTACTTGAAGTCGAGGATGACAAGGTGCTGACTGCGTCGGAATCGATGCTATCGCCGCTCATGGCAGTGCCTGTGGAAGGCTGCAAGCCCGCCAGCGCTGCGTTCGCAGCAACATCACGGAGACTCGCTGCGAGCTCCGGGTACGCTTCACGCACAGCTGGCGATGTCAGCGCAGCAGCTGCGTTCTCCGCCGCGGCTTCCGCGGCTTCCACAGCTGCTGTGTGTTCGGCCACGAGCGCGCCATACCTCGCCTCCCGATCCATATTCCACTCGCGTTTCAACTGCGCAGTCGAGCGCTCGTGAGAGAGATCCAAGAGTGCTTGGAGAGCACTCAACCGCCGCTCCTCTGCGGCTGGCAAATCGTGCACGGCAGAGACTGCACTGGTGCGAGCAGTGGCCAAGCGACGTAACGAGCGCAGCGATGATGCGTGTTGTGCGGCTAGTGCTTCAGCGGCAGCAGCACTAGCAGCGCAGCTTCCGTCTGTGGTGGCGGGTGAGACGCCGCCCTGGTTGGACTGCTCCGATTCTACAGCAACACAAAGAGATCGCAAACTCGCCGCAAGTCGCGGTGCACAAGCAATCAGCGCCGCTTTCTCCGTGAGTAGCGCTTGCAACGCAGTCTCCAGCGCTCCAAATGTCGCATTCGACGCTGGCAGGACATGCAATGCGATTTCCCGGAGCGCTGGCATCGCCGCTGCTGTGTTCACTGGCATCGCGTCTGGAATATTCATCGATGTCCTTGCGGATGTAAAACCAGCATCCTGGCGCGATGCAGACAGCTCCGTAGTCTCCGCTGTCCGAGTCAAGTCCTCAAGAGTGCAAGCCAGGGCCTGGGCAGCAGCAACAGCTTCACTCTCACTATGCGCACGCGCTTCTTCACGGCGCCGGGCAGCTGCTAAAGCTGTGCACGCATCCGCAGCAGCTTCAAGGGCAAGCGCAGCTACGGACTCAGTATTGTCTCGGGCGGTGGCTGCAGCGCTCACATCCGACGCTGTTGACCCTCCAGAGGCGGCAGCGTCGTCCATCGCAGCAGGTGCAGTGGCGGCGTCTTGTCCATGTTCATAGCGGTGTTGTGCGGTGAGTGCACGACGCACAGCTGCACGCGTTGCGTCTAATTGGCGCATGGCGATGTCCGCTTTGGACATTGCGTCTTGAGCTTTCTGTGCGGCGGCTTCGACGCCAGTCGAAGAATCACGATGCTCTGTACTGCCTGCGTTACGTGAATTTGTCTGCATCGTAGCTAGAGCGAACACTGCCGCGTAGACTGGTGCAGCCCAAGCTGCAACTTCAGTGCACAGCACAGCCAGTTGATTATCACGCAGAATTGAGAGCCGCGCATGTGACATACCCGGCGCAGCACCCTCACACAGAGTCCGCATGACTGCCACATCTGATGCGGCTGCAAGCGCAGCTTGAGCCTCTGCTGCTTGAGCAGCTGCAGTCGCCGCGTTCGCTTCCGCATGGCGCGCGTTTTCAGCGGCGCGGGCAGCATCGAGTTCAAGACGCGTCTGCGCGAGCTCCGCAGACAGGTCATGCACTCGAGAGTGCAGGTCGCGCACGCGATCCGACTCTTCGGCCTCCGCTGTCGCAGCTCTTTGACTGGACTCCTCTAATGCAGTCCGCAAGCGTGCGATTTCCGCTCGTTGGGATGCAATGACAGGGGCAGATGATGCGTTCGCTGTCTCACCCGCGCCGCCGGTGGAACCAGGGCTCGATGGAGACGAGGCGATGTTGATGCCTGGTAGACTACTTGTCGGTGACATTGGTGGCGATGTCGATAGCTCAGGAGGAGGCATGCCTGCAACAGTGCCAGTGGCAGCACCGCGGCGCGCAGGCGTCAACGTCAACAGAGGTGGTGGAGAAGAACCGTTGCCCGGCGTTGTGCCTGTGCTGCTTTGCCCAGCCCCAGTTGCAGACGCAGGGCTGTGAGCAGCTGCGTTCCGTTGCGCAGCGAGTGCAGCGAGGCGGCGTCGTTCAACAGCAGCGCCGGCGGTATCGTCACCGACTGGGCGGAGGAGCATCAACAGCGCTGGTGGCTGACCACCTTTCCGGACAGCAACGTCATACGCGGTGTGTCCATCCTACAGGCACACACGCGCACACACCGTGTCAGTGAGTGTACAGCGCGCGGGTTTTTGCTGAGGTGACATGCGCACATTGTCTCTCGCGCATGGGTCTGCCCCCGCTTGAATCAGCGCTCGAGCGACGTCCACACTGCCTTTGTTGGCGCAGTAGTGTAGAGGCGTGAACCCCGTCTGCGAGTGGCGCGTGTGCGTGCGTGTTTGTCGGTCGTTAGTTGGCGTCGTTGGCGTTGAGAGTGATGGGTTTTGGTGACACACCTGGTCACATGCGCGCACGTCTGCGCCGCGCTGGATGAGCTCCGTCACGATGTCCATGCTGCCTGCGAAGCTGCCATACATGAGGGGCGTTGCGCGGTCGGGGTTGAGGCTGTCCACCGGTTGACCACTGTCTAGGGCGGCGCGCAGGCGGCCCAAGTTGGATGTGGCGGCTGACACGTGCACGGGCGCCATTGAGACACCGCCCCAACAGGACGGGCGAAGGAGAAGGAGGCGGCGCCACGTGTGCACCGCGAGCAAACTTACGAGTGCCCCTCTTCGCGTGACCGCCTGCACACGGCCGCTACTCGTCTCCTGCATCTAGGCTACCACACATGCGGGGCGCGGGGGCGCGTCTGTGCCGCACTTGCAGACATGCAGCCATCTCGTTGTTCTTCGATGCTACACCAACTTCGCACACGATGACGCGCAGTGTGACGAGAACAGCGCATTCTCTGCTCCACCCATGGCCTGCTGCTGCGCCCCTCGCTGC
>Ga0164296_1004646_pt1 | contig 12386 bp, 12 predicted proteins | sample GEODES057metaG_FD_113533 | JGI IMG/M metagenome (GOLD analysis project Ga0164296, IMG submission 113533) | Dystrophic lake water microbial communities from Trout Bog Lake, Wisconsin, USA - GEODES057 metaG | ecosystem: Environmental > Aquatic > Freshwater > Lake | place: USA: Trout Bog Lake...
TGAGGTCATTGTGTTGGATGGCAAAAGTGAGGATGACACAGCCACCATCGCCCGACGCTTGGGAGCTCGAGTCATTGAGGTGGATGAATTCAGGGGATTTGGTGCCCAAAAGAACTGGGCTTTTAGCTTTGCAAGTTCAGAGTGGGTGTTGAGCTTGGATGCCGATGAAAGAGTGCCCCAAGACTTGGCACGAGAGATTCAAGCGGTGGTGTCTGGCCAATCGCAAGCCCAAGGCCCAGTCAATCGATTGCAGCCTACCGTGTTTGATATTCCAAGACTTACACAGTTTTGCGGGCAGTGGATTCACCACTGCGGCTGGCAGCCTGATCGGGTGACGCGTCTTTTCAAAAGAGGGGATGCGGTGTTCTCTAATGATATGGTGCATGAGAAGCTCATCACGGCCGCTGGGCAGGAGTGGCCCAAGGAAGGTTTGGGTCACTTGAGGTGCAATTTGGAGCATTACAGCTACCGAACACCTGATGATTATTGGCGAAAGCTTGAACACTACAGCAGAGCATGGGCACAGGAGAGACATTCTAGGGGTGTCAAAGTGAGCATGTTGCGTGCCCTTGCTTCCAGTGTCTTCGCTTTTTTTAGAAGTTATGTATTGCGTTTGGGGTTTTTGGACGGCTCTATGGGGCTTGCAGTCTGTATGATGCAGGCTCAGGCGACCTTTGCCAAGTACTTTACCCTTTATTGTTTGCATCAAAATCAGGATTGATCTTTTCCCATGATTCGTTTTTTTGCCCACCGTTTAAAAGTTTTTCCCTCTCAGTTGCTGTTCTTGACCATGGCCTTCGTTTTTTTGGTCTCAGGGTCGAGTGCCTGGGCTCAATTCAAAGTTGAAGTCACTGGGGTGGGAGTCACCCAAGTGCCCGTGCACCTCAATGGATTTCGAGACGAGGGACAGTCGCCTCAGAAAATATCCGCCATCATTCAAGCCGACTTGGAGCGAAGCGCTCAGTTTAGGGTGAGCACGACCGCTTTGAGCTTGGATGAGACCTCGCGTCCAGATGTCAGTATGCTTCGTGCAAGAGGAGCTGAGAACTTTGTAACGGGGAGCGTGACCAAACTCGCTGATGGTCGATTTGATGTGCGTTTTAGGTTGTGGGATCTCATGAAATCCCAAGACCTAGGGGGCGCCAGTTACGCCGTGGTGCCTGGGGACTTGAGGCGCGCAGCGCATCAAATTTCCGACTTCATTTATGAAAAGTTGACGGGCGACAAAGGCATTTTTTCAACTCGCATTGCCTATGTCACCAAAAACGGCAATCGTTTCAATTTATGGATTGCCGATGCTGATGGTGATAACGCTCAGCCTGCTCTCACCTCTCCTGAGCCCATCATCTCACCGAGCTGGGCACCCAACGGCGTGCAACTCGCTTACGTCTCCTTTGAGTCCAGAAAGCCAGTTGTCTACGTGCACGATGTGGCCTCGGGTAAGCGAAAAATAGTTGCCAATTTCAAAGGTTCAAACAGTGCACCCTCATGGTCTCCCGATGGGCAACAAATGGCTGTGACTTTGAGTCGCGATGGTGGATCACAGATTTTTCTGATTCCATCCTCCGGTGGAGAAGCCCAAAGGCTCACGCAATCGGCCAGCATTGACACCGAGCCCGTGTTCACCCCAGATGCAAGCGCAATTTACTTTGTCAGTGACAGAGGAGGCTCGCCTCAGATTTACCGCATGCCTGCCAAAGGAGGACCTGTGCAGAGGGTTACCTTCAACGGAAGCTACAACATCTCACCCAGCATCAGTCCCGATGGCAAGAAATTGGCCTACATTTCTAGGCAAGGTGGTCAATTCAAGCTGTACATCATGGATTTGCAAACAGAGCAATTTGAGGCCTTGTCAGATACCTCTGCCGATGAAAAGCCAAGCTTCGCACCAAACGGCAAGCTCATCATTTATGCCACTCAGTTGGCGGGTAAAGAGGCGCTCATGACGGTCAATTGGGAGAACAAAACTGCTGTTCGCTTGAATGGGCAGGCTGGCGACATTCGTGAGCCCAATTGGGGGCCATTCATGAAAAGCAATTGATACCCCCATCTCCTGAGGGATGGTAGGTCAGGTCTTTTGAGTTGGTTTCAATGAAAGTTTAAAAGGTTTATCAGATGAAAAAGTTTTTCCTATTGAATTGTGTTTTGGCATCCGTTTTGTTAGTCTCTGCTTGCTCCACGGTTAAGTTGAATGAGGTCCCCGTTGAGGACAAATCGGGCTCTGGCATCAGTGCTGACTCATTGAATGGAGCGAATGTGAAATCAGGCATTGCATCTGTGCAAGCTCAAGGCCTGGGCAAGATGGTATTGGGCCCAGTGAACGTGGATAAGGTCATTTATTTCGACTTTGACAGCTACATGTTAAGAGCGGACGCTCAACCCGTTGTTCAAGCTCACGCCGATTACTTGAGAAACAACAAGGACAAGAAAATCTCTCTAGAGGGCAACACCGACGAGAGAGGTGGGAGCGAGTACAACTTGGCCTTGGGGCAAAAGAGAGCGGATGCAGTGAAAAAGGCTCTTTCTATTTTGGGTGTGAATGAGTCACAGATTGAAGCAGTGAGCTTTGGCAAAGAAAAGCCCGCGGTTCAAGGAGCGGAAGAAAGTGCGTTTGCCAAGAATCGCCGTGTTGAATTGTCTTACCGTTGAGAGTTGTGATCATGAAAATCAAGTTTCTTTTACCCTGTTTGATGGTTTGTACCCTGATGTTGGGGGTGAGCGCCAAAGCCTCTTTGTTTGAAGATGGAGACGCCAGAAAAGCCATTCTGGAGTTGCGAGAAAAGGTTGAGACACAGCGTCAAAGCATTGAGCAGTTGCGCTCGAGCACTGAAGCGCTTGCGGACGACAACGTCAAACTCAAGCAAAGCATTTTGAGTCTGCAAGGCACCATTGAAGAATTGAAGCAACAAATCGCCTCTATGGGGGGCGACCGCGAGGTTTTGGGCAAAAGCTTGTCCGATTTGCAGCGCAAATTCATGGATCAATCCAAGAATTATGAAGATCGTTTTGCAAACCTAGAGCCACAAAAGGTGAGTGTTGATGGAATTGAGTTTTCTGCAGATCAAGCAGAAAAGCGCGACTACGAAGCTGCACTCGCTTTGTTCAAAAAAGCAGACTACTCCGCCTCCACTCAAGCCTTTGGTGATTTTGCTAGAAAATACCCTGGCAGTGGTTTCGGTGCAGTTGCTCTGTATTGGCTGGGCACTTCACAATACGCAACCAAGGACTTCAAAGGTGCGATCCAAAGCTTCAAGAGCTTGTCCAGCCTGGCTCCTTCGCACCCCAGAGTACCTGACAGCATGCTATCTATGGCCAGTTGCATGATAGAGTTAAAGGACATCAAGGGCGCCAAGAAAGTACTTGAGGACTTGTCCAAGAATTATCCCCAAAGCGATGCAGCTCAAGCTGCAAAAGATCGTTTGGTCAAACTTAAATAAGGTACCACGCTTTCATGTTCAACACTTTGACCGAGACACAAGCGGTTTGGCTCTCTCAGGTGGTCCTGATTTTGGGCTTTGTGTTGACATTTGCCTTGGGCTTTTTGGCACAGTCCACTCATTTTTGCACCATGGGTGCTGTGATTGATGTCTTCTCATATGGGTCTTGGACCCGAGCCTGCCAAGTGTTGGTGGCCATGGGGGTGTCCATGATTGGCTTTGCTGTCTTTTGTGCCTACGGATGGGTGGACCCCTTAAAAACCTTGTATGCCACGGATCGCTTGTATTGGTTGTCTGACGCCTTGGGTGGAGCTCTTTTTGGTGTGGGCATGGTGCTTGCCTCGGGTTGTGGCAACAAAACACTGGTTCGAATGGGAACGGGTAACTTGAAGTCTTGGGTTGTATTTCTCTTCATGGGTTTTGCTGCATTGGCAACGCTGAAGGGTATTACGGCTGTGGTCAGAGTCAATTGGCTGGACACCGCTTTTGTGAGAATCAATGGAGGCGTAGACTTGGCTCACTTCATGTTTGGCCCACGTTTATCTACCATCACCTATTCATTGATGCGGTTTGCAAATGCCGAATGGATTTTGCTTTGTTGTGGTGTCGGTGTCATGGTGATCATGGTGGCTTGGATCATGTCTCTGCTTACAGCGCCTCACGAGCGGGAGCTCAAGCGCCTGAGATCTTTCTTGCCTGGCGTCGGTGTTGGAATTTTGATCACCTTGGCTTGGGGTTTGAGTGGCTATGTGGGGCACGTTATGGAACACCCTGTGAGTTTGGAGGAAGCGTTCTTGGCGAGCTCAAGCGGTCGAATTGAATCCCTAAGCTTTGTGGCCCCAATGGCTTATTTAATCGATTGGCTGATCTATTTTTCAGATCAATCAAAACTCTTGAACTATGGGGCGGTGTGTGCACTTGGTGTGATCGCTGGCTCATTTGTGAGTGCGAGCTTAAATGGTTCATTGAGGTGGGAGGGTTTTGGTAGCCCATCTGACCTAGGATTGCACATGATTGGCGCGATTTTGATGGGGGTTGGTGGGGTATTGGCCATGGGGTGCACCTTTGGGCAGGGCATCAGCTCCTTGTCCACGCTCAGCATCAATGCAATGGAGGTGGTGGTCTTCATTGTTTTGGGTGCATGGTTGGGTTTCAAAATTCAGATGCAAGCACTTGAGTGAATATGGACCTCAGTGCGCCCAGTGAGTTGACGCTCAAATGAGTGAGCTTGAATTTGATTTTGAACGTCGCTTTGGAGCCTTGTCTCGTCTGTATGGAGTCGACGGCGCAAAAGCCATCTTCAAAGCTCACGTGGTGGTGGTGGGTATTGGCGGCGTGGGCTCATGGGTTTGCGAGGCCCTGGCCCGAAGTGGTGTTGCCAAACTCACCTTGATCGACATGGATCACTTGGCCGAGTCCAATGTGAATCGGCAAATCCATGCACTCACCAATACGATCGGAAAAGCCAAAGGGGAGGCCATGAAGGAGCGGATTGCGCTCATCAATCCCAATTGTGAAGTCGTGCTGATCGATGATTTTGTGACCCCTGAGAATTGGCCTGAGATGGCCCAATCCTTGGACTTGCCTGTTGACGCATTGATCGATGCATGCGATCAAGTCAAAGCCAAAGTCAGCTTAGTGTCCTGGGCATTGCTCAATCCTTGTCATTTCGTAAGCGTAGGTGCAGCTGGCGGAAAGAGACTTGCCCATGAGGTCCAAATGGAGGACTTGCTGTCGGTGACACATGATCCACTGCTGTCTCAGTTGCGTTATAGATTGAGACGCCAGGGAACCTTGGCCAAAACACTCAAAAAATCACGCATCCAATGTGTCTTTAGCAAAGAGTCCGTATTGAATCCATGGGCAAGGTCTGGCGTGAGTAATTTAGATCCGGGTCAAGCTGAGTCCTTGGATTCTTCTGATCAATTCTCCTCAGGTTTAAGCTGTCACGGCTACGGTTCGTCCGTTTCTGTGACAGCCACTTTTGGAATGAGTGCTGCCGGTTGGGTGATGGATCAGCTTGCAAAACAGCCCCAAACAAGGCCCTAAGCCGCACGGATTGGATAAGTTTTAGAGGGTCTAGAAAAGTTGTTATTTTTTTGTTATAATTTGATTCTTGTCTGGGATTGATACTCCAATTTCAATCTCGGTGATGGGACGTTAGCTCAGCCGGTAGAGCAGCGGACTTTTAATCCGTTGGTCGCGAGTTCGAATCTCGCACATCCCACCAAAAAACCCATATAGAAGAACCACTTGCGAGTGGTTTTTTTATTTGTTAAGTCGAATAGTAACTAAGTTAAGACCTAGATACTTTAGAAAAGTTCCATAATAATAATTTTGATTGCATTTCATTCTCAATCTGTTCAAATGAATTTGCATATTTTTGATGCAACGGTATTAAGATTAATCAACAGATTGGAAAAATAATGAATATCAAGAAAAATATAGCGGTTGCACTTTTCTCTGTGCTCACAATTGCCTGTTTTGCACAAATCGGTGGAACCAGATATGGCAACACAATGCAATACAACAACGGCGTGACTGCAACCCAATATGGAAACACAACACAATTTTCTAATGGCGTGACAGCCAATCAATACGGAAATACAACCCAGTATTCAAACGGTGTCACTGCAAACCAGTATGGAAATACAACTCAGTATTCCAATGGTGTAACTGCAACCCAATATGGAAACACAACGCAGTACTCTAATGGTAGAAGTTGCACCACTTACGGTAATATGACGCAATGTAACTGATCTCCCGAGAGGTAGAAAGCAGGCCGCACTAGTTGCGGCTTTTTTTATTTGTAAATCTCTCTTCGGTTAGAGAAACTCTACTTTAGACACCTTTGTTTGTAGGGGATGATTTCCAAAGTAATCAACTTCAGTTGCTTTAAAAACATGGATAGCTCTGGGAATAGGTGATTGAAATATAAACTTTTTCTAAATGCTTAGTTTTCAAAAACTTTAGTAAATATTACTTTGCTCCTAACAAGCAATTAGCTCAAAGCAATACTGATTAAGTTTGAAATGCGTGGTTAGAAAGTTTAAAGTTTGTAACTTCCATTAAACTTGTCCAAGACAAAACGCCCATTGCAAAGCGTTTTTTTAAAGTCTGCTTTGCCTATCAATACCCAGCAAAAACGCCTTTTGGAAGACAAGCCATGTATTCGTTGGTAACCTTGTTGTTTTTGTTGTATTCGCTCACGAACTCTTTAAAGCCAGCATCCCCCCAGTTTTTTTGAGCGGTTCCTTCGTTTGCCTTGGGAGGGTTAACATGCAGACTGATCACTTTGGAGGTGTCTGCAATCATGGTTTTTCCGTCATTTTTGTAGAGCTCGCCCACCACTTGCCGATTGTTCATCACTCCATTGGCTCTGTACCAAGCTTCATGCATTTGTGCGGCTTTTTTAACGCCCTCAACTGAGCCCCCGGACACAATGTCAGATACTCTGACGATCACTCTGATGCCATCGCATTGATTGGAGGCGTTGATCTCAGCTTTTGAGATGATCGAGGTCAATGCAAAAGTTAGAGCGATAAGCGTGTTGATAAGTTTCATCGTGGGCCTTCGAAAAAAAATATATCTTTGCCCAATCATGTGACATGAGTTTGACAGTTCTGAAAGTCACAACTTTCCTAAGAACTCTTTCAGAATCCTTAGCAATTTACATTGACCACTTTGGGCGCATCACCGGATAATGGGATTCAAATGGTAAAGGCTTTGCTTGTTTTGTCTTTATGCGCGATACATTTCAAGTGATCAGAACGCTTAACAATTTTTCTTCCCAAAGGACGAGCAATGAGATTGTGTATTTTTTCGGGGTCTAGTTCAGGTGTTAAAGAAAGTTACACGCTGGCTGCAAAAAAGCTTGGACAAGAATTGGCCTCGAAGGACATTGGTGTCGTGTATGGCGGAGCCTCGGTTGGCCTCATGGGTGCAGTTGCAGATGCCGCACTCGAATGCGCAGGGGAGGTCATTGGTGTGATCCCTAGGTCCTTATTTGACAAAGAAGTAGGGCACATGGGACTTAGTAATTTGCATGTTGTCAAGAACATGCATGAGAGAAAAGCCATGATGGCAGAGCTCTCAGATGGGTTCATTGCGTTGCCTGGCGGCATTGGAACATTTGAGGAGTTGTTTGAGGTTTGGACCTGGGCTCAATTGGGCTATCACCCCAAGCCTTGTGCAATTTTGAATGTAGACGGTTACTACGATCAGTTGATTGGTTTTTTAGATCACACCGTGAGTCAAGGATTTTTAAAGCAATCGCACCGTGACCTTTTAATCGTTGAGCAAGATACCTCCAAACTCATTGAGCGAATCAACGCATACCAACCACCATTGGTGGCCAAGTGGAATTGAATCATTGCATTGCAAAGCGTTGCATATAATTGTTGCGCTGCGGCGTGGACTGAAAGAATTTTTATCAATGTGATATATCGTTTCATCTATGAACTAAAAAGCGATTTAGGGAAAACGCTAGAAGTGTGGTTTATTGAGGTGTCTATTGGTAAACGTGCTTGATTTTAGGTGGTTGAAGGAGCAATATAGAAGCCATTTTTAATGGGTCAATATTTCTTAATCAACATGGCACCCCTCTTTGAGATTCTTTATAAAAGTGAATCGGTCTCTTCCAGTGTGGTTACTGTTGAGTTAGAGAACATATTGAAAACCTCTCGACTCAACAACAGCAAGAGAAACATCACGGGCATGTTGATGTATTTCAGAGGCGAGTTCATTCAACTCCTAGAAGGTGATCAGGAGCAAGTCTTAAAGGTTTTCTCCACCGCCATTAAAAACGATACGAGGCATTCCAATGTACGTTTGATTGCAGAGGGCCCCATTGTTCATCGCAGTTTTTCGGATTGGTCTATGGGTTTTGTCGGAGACGAGGCTATTCAATCCAGGGTCACTGTCTCCACAAGTGCTTTGATGATGGATTTGCTTAGTCAAGAAGCCAAGAAAAGCCCTCAAACGCCCGGGGTCACTCATTTCGTAAAGACTTACAACCAAATGAGAAGGTTCCCCAGTCGCTGAGCCCTAGCCAGTAAAAGAGTGGGTCAGGCGTTTTTGATTTTATTGGCAGCGTCAATGGCGAAGTAAGTCAAAATGCCATCGGCTCCAGCTCGCTTGAATGCAAGCAAGCTCTCCATCATGACCAGATCGTGATCGAGCCAGCCGTTTTGTGCTGCAGCTTTGAGCATGGCGTATTCGCCCGAGACTTGGTAGGCAAAGGTGGGTACTTGAAAAGTGTCCTTCACACGACGCACCACATCTAGGTAGGGCATACCTGGCTTGACCATCACCATGTCAGCTCCCTCGCTGATGTCCAAAGCCACCTCTCTCAGTGCTTCATCTGTATTGCCAGGATCCATTTGGTAGGTCTTTTTGTCACTCTTGCCGAGATTCTTTGCAGAACCCACAGCATCTCTGAAGGGGCCATAAAAGGCACTTGCATATTTGGCGCTGTAAGCCATGATACGGGTGTGGATGTGGCCGTTAGCCTCAAGTGCTTGTCTGATGGATCCAATTCGACCATCCATCATGTCGCTGGGTGCAACAATGTCCACGCCAGCTTGTGCTTGTGTCAATGCTTGTTGGGTGAGTACGGCCAAGGTCGGGTCATTCAAGATGTAGCCCTCATCATCCAAGAGGCCATCTTGGCCGTGGCTGGTATAGGGATCCAGGGCAACATCGGTCATGACGCCGAGTTCTGGAAAATGTTTTTTGAGCGCTGTGACAACTTGTGGCACTAGTCCGTTGGGGTTGGTGGCCTCTTTGCCGTCCGGTGTTTTTAGGTGCGAGCTGATGACTGGAAACAAGGCCATCACGGGTATGCCCAGTTTGACACATTGCTCAGCAACTGGCATCAATTGATCCAAGCTCAAACGCTCTACGCCGGGCATCGATTGCACGGATTCACGTCTATTTTCACCCTCTAATACAAACACGGGGTAAATGAGGTCGTCAACTCTGAGGTGGTGTTCACGCACCAAGCGACGGGTGAAATCGTCTTTTCTGAGTCTGCGAGGGCGGTTATTGGGAAAGGATGCGTACATGTTGTGTGTGTCTGTGATCGTGGTTGGTGGAAGTTGTTCTCGGACTCAAATCCATTCTCGTCGAACGATAAAGTGTTTCATGAGGTCGTGCTCTGGCGTTCCCTCTTGTGGGGTGTGTTGATAGGACCAACTCACCAAGGGCGGCATGGAGAGCAAAATGGACTCTGTTCGTCCTCCCGACTGTAGTCCAAAGTGTGTTCCTCGGTCCCACACCAGATTGAATTCAACATACCTGCCGCGTCTGTAGAGTTGATGGGCTCTCTCGCGCTCGGAGTAGGGCGTGTCTTTTCTTCTCTCTACGATGGGTAAGTAGGCCAGTAAAAGTGAATTGCCTACACTTTGCAGCATTTCAAAGCTTTTGTCGTTGCCCAATTCAGAGAAGTCATCGAAAAAGATGCCGCCAATGCCTCGCTGCTCACCTCGGTGCTTGAGGCAAAAATAATCATCGCACCACGCTTTGAACCTGGGGTACAAATCTGAGCCAAAGGGGGCGAGAGCATCGTGACAGGTTTGGTGGAAATGCACAGCATCTTCCTCAAAGCCATAGTAGGGCGTGAGATCCAAACCTCCCCCAAACCAAGCCACTGGTGCACCGCTTGAAGGTGTAGCGCAGATCATGCGCACATTCATGTGAACTGTAGGTACATAAGGGTTACGAGGATGAAAGACCAAAGATACGCCCATGGCTTCAAATGGGGATCCTGAAAGTTCTGGGCGATGTTGAGTCGCTGATGGAGGCAACTGAGGACCACTCACGTGGGAGAAGCCACAACCTGCACGCTCAAAGACGTTACCGTTTTCTAAAATTTGAGTGATACCGTTGCCTTGTAGGGTCTCACCTGGATTTTTTTGCCAAGCGTCTGAAACAAAGGGCGTACCGCCATCCAGGGTTGAGATGGCGGTCATGATTGATTTTTGCAAGCCAAGTAAATAGCTTCGGATTTGGGTGGGATCCATGGATTGAGTCTGAGTTGAGGGAAATAAGAGATAGCCGCACAATGGCTTGGAGAGAAGAGCTTGGTGCCCAGTGGTTTTTTCATCACTCCAAGAGCCAAGTGCGTTTCGTTTTGGAAGAGCTGACTTAGTTTTTTCTGCCTTTGCAAGTCAATGCCGGTGCGATGTCACTCAAGAGGCAGAAAAATGTTCTCTGCTGAAGCCCTTGATTAAGACTCGATGTGCTCTTTGGTATTTATGTGCAAGAGCGATACTGCAATGAATCCAAAGGCTGCTGAGGCGACCCACACTGCTGCATGTGAGTACCCAGATTTCACTTGGAAGAGAAAATGAAAGAGAAAGGTGTTGATGAGAAAAAAGATGAACAAACCGATTGATTTTGTGCTGTGCATTTTGGACTCCTTTGTGTTTGATTCTGGTTTCAGGAAAACTCAATCCTATCTTCATTTTATTCAAGAAAACTGACCTGTATCAAGCAATGGTTTGAAGTAAGGTTTGACGTTAATTTCAAGCTCATTGGGTTCTCTATTTTGTTCTTGGTTCAAGCTTGGATATTGCTTCATGCCTTCGCGTGTTCGAGCCTTTGTTTTGTGTGAGCCAAAAGCTCGGGCCAGCGATTGGCGATTCTTATCTCAATTCCCTTTGCATCCAAGCCGTAGTGTTTCATAAGCTCTGTTGGGTCCCCATGTTCGGTGAACCCGTCATCAAATCCCACCAATAGGGTTGGGATATTCAGTCCCATGGCTTGTGTGGCCTCCAAAACCGCGGAGCCTGCACCTCCTGCAATGCAACCATCCTCCAGCGTCACAAATCCCATGTGGTCTTGGGCCAAGTTGCGAATGGTCTCTAAGTCCAAAGGCTTGGCCCAACGCATGTCAACCACAGTAAATCCAAAACGCTCTCCAATTTCTAAAGCGGGCTGAAGCAAAGGGCCAAAGGCGAGCAAGGCCAATCGATGGCCTGCGTGTTTGATTTGTGCCTTGCCCCAAGGCAAGGGGTCAAGTGTTTGAGTGGCCAGGGCTCCCACGCCTGCACCTCTTGGGTAGCGAACGGTAGTGGGCCCATTGTGCATGAATGCGCTATTGAGCAAGAGCCTGCACTCTTGCTCATCGGAGGGGCAAAGTATGCTCATATTGGGAATGCAGCGGGTGAAGGCAATGTCAAACATGCCCGCATGGGTTGGTCCATCAGGTCCCACAAGCCCTGAGCGATCCAATGCAAAGACCATCGGGAGGTTTTGCAATGCAACATCATGGATCATTTGGTCATAGCCACGTTGCAAAAAGGTTGAATAAATGGCAACCACTGGCTTGAGGCCTTCGCAAGCCAGTCCAGCAGCAAATGTCACAGCATGTTGTTCAGCAATGCCCACATCGTGGTATCGATCGGGATGGAGTTGGCTAAATTTAACCATCCCCGATCCCTCTCGCATGGCTGGTGTAATGGCCACAAGCCTTGGGTCATGCTCGGCCATGTCACAAAGCCATTGTCCAAAGACTTGTGTGAAGGTGATCTTAGATGCGGCGGGAATGAGTCCAATCTTAGGATCGAATTTACCAGGGCCGTGGTAAGCGATCGGATCTGATTCTGCTTTTGAATATCCCTTGCCCTTTTGAGTCACGACGTGAAGAAACTGGGGGCCTTTGAGATTTTTAACATGTTCTAGAGTGGCTATCAACTCATCGAGATTGTGGCCATCAATGGGTCCCGTGTAGTGGAAGCCCATTTTTTCAAATATGGTGTTGGTGTGAATCAGCTCTTGAGTTTGTTGTTCAAGGTGTTTGGCCAAGGCGAAGAGGGGAGGTGCATTTTTGAGCAAGTTTTTACCCAGCTCTTTGGCCGTTGCGTAAAACCGTCCCCCCATCAACTCTTGAAGATAATGATTCAATGCGCCAACGGGGGGACTGATGGACATGTCGTTGTCGTTCAA
>Ga0164296_1004647_pt1 | contig 12382 bp, 9 predicted proteins | sample GEODES057metaG_FD_113533 | JGI IMG/M metagenome (GOLD analysis project Ga0164296, IMG submission 113533) | Dystrophic lake water microbial communities from Trout Bog Lake, Wisconsin, USA - GEODES057 metaG | ecosystem: Environmental > Aquatic > Freshwater > Lake | place: USA: Trout Bog Lake...
TCGTTGACCCCGAACAGAATGACCGTTCAGGAAGTTTGATGTGTCCGCGATGTCCCCGCACACCTGTCCACCATGTCCCCGGTCGGGACAGCCGGCCAAGGGCTATGCCCTTGGATCCCTTCCTATTACCCGCCTGCCTCAACGGCCTTCAGCTGAAATCCCCAGATTACATGGCGCACATTCCACAGCATGAGTGATTCGACGTGAGTCAATCATGCTCTATCCTCGCTTCACCATATGCACCGCCACCCCCCCATTCAGCGCCTCCTCCCGCTCCACCGCATACCCCAGCGACAGATACAGCCGAACATTCGCCTTGAATAACGAATTCGTATACAGCCGCGTCCCCGCCAGCCCCATCGCCGCCGCCCGCGCCTCCGCCCCCGCCAACAGCCGCCGCCCAAACCCCCGCCCCTGAAACTCCGGCAACACCGCCACGTTCTCGATCAGCAGAAACGCCCCCTCCACCACCGTCTCGATCAACGCCGCCAGCCGCTCCCCCACATACAGCAGATCGAACCGATGGCGCCGCACCGCCGCCTCATAATCGGCCCGCATCGGCAACGGCTCCCGCCCGCTCACCGCCACCCACTTCGCATAGGCCGCCCGCGTCACCTCCCGGATCGCCGCCGCGTCCTCCAGCCGCGCCTCCCGGATCGACACCGCCTCCCCCGGCGCAATCCGCGTCTCCCCCATCCGAAACCACGCCTGCGCGATTTTCCCGTCCAGAACCTCGTAGATCGCCATCACCTCGATCTCCCCGCGCCCCTCCTCGAAATTCCGCGTCACCACCTCGTGGTCCACCACCAGCCCCCCCGCCACGATCCGCCGCACCAGCCGCCCATGCAGGTCCCGCTCCCGGAACCGCTCCACGTGCCGCGCCCGCACCGCCGCCGCCCCCTCCGCCAGCAGCTGATCGGGAAACGCGTAATACCGGCAGTCCGAGGCCCACCACGCCATGAACCCCTCGATATCCCGCGCATTATACGCCTCAAGCTGCCGCCGCACCGGATACTCCAGATCACCGTCACCCATCGCCCAATCCTCCAAAAACAAAAACCCCCGCGACCATCGTCACGAGGGCAGAATTATCTTCTCGAACCCAGGTCTCAGTCCGCGACCCAGTCGCCTACCCCAAGACCCAACCCCGGCAGACACACCGCCCCCAACCGCATGTTCCACGGCGTCGGCGTCGCTCGGCATTGGTCCGCACAGCAATCATCTGGCGATCAGCCTGCAACCTTGCATTCGGCTGCGTCAAGCATATCCCGCTCATGCGGCTCACAGGGTTATTGACCCCAGCAAGGCAAGCGTTGTTCTTTTTTGAAAAAAAGAACCAAAAAACTTCTTCCCTTTGACGCCTCCGGAACTAACCGAAGGGGACCGGCGAAGCCAATTCGCCACCGCGTCTCGCGGCCCACTCACCCCATTTCGCACGAACCCCAAATGAAAAAGTCTTTTTGCTTCTTTTTCTTCAGAAAAAGAAGGCCTCCTTCCCCTCGAATTCAATAACCCCCCCCCAAACATCACCCCCCCAACGCCCGCACCACATGCTCCTTCAGCCGCCGCGCCGGCGCGCTCAGCTCCCCATTGTCGATCAGCGCGATCTCCGTATCTCGCAGCCCCGGCAGCCGCCCATCCCGGCACACCTCCACCCCCGCCGGCACCATTTCCCGCGGCAGCACCGCCACCCCCAGCCCCGCCTTCACCGCCGCCAGCGCCCCCGACAGCGCCCCGCAGGTATACGCCACCCGCCACGGCAGCCGCGCCCGCGTCAGCGCCTCCACCGCCCGCTTGCGATAGACGCAGGGCTCCGGCGACACCACCAGCCCGATCGGCTGCCCCTCCGCCGGCTCGCCCACCCACACCAGCGCCTCCCGCCAGACCCTCACCCCTCGCCGCGCCGACTGCGTCCCCGGCTCCCGCTTCGCCAGCACCAGGTCGAACCGCCGCGCCTCGAACCCCTCCAGCAGATTGAGCGTCAGGTCGCACGTCACCTCGAGCGCCACCGCCGGATAGGCCCGGGTGAACCGCGCCAGCACGTCCGGCAGCCGCGAGGTCGCGAAATCCTCGGGCGTCCCCAGCCGCACGATCCCCTCCATCACCGGCTCGCGCAGCTCCGCCACCGCCGCGTCATTCGCCGCCAGCAGCCGCTCGGCATGCACCAGGAACCGTGCCCCCGCATCCGTCAGCTGCACGCTCTGCGGCGAGCGCTCCAGCAGCCGCGCATCCAGCGCCGTCTCCAGCCGCCCGATCTGCAACGAGATTGTCGATTGCTGCCGCCCCAGCCTAGCCGCCGCCCGCGTGAACCGCCCCAGCCTGGCGATGGTGACGAAGGTGCGGACCAGGTCGAGATCGAGCGTGGCGAGCGGGCGCGGCATGGCAATCATCATCATTTTTTATGAACATGAACGTCAACATTATCAAATTCCACAACTGACCGCGATCCCTATGGTGCGCCGCATCACAGGAGCCACCCATGATCGCCGACATCGCGCTGCAGAACCTCGCCTCGCCCCCCGTCCTCTTCTTCGTCATCGGCGCCGCCGCCAGCCTCGCCCGCTCCGACCTCGCCGTCCCCGACCAGGTCGCCCGCCTGCTTTCGCTCTATCTGATGATGTCCATCGGCTTCCGCGGCGGCCTCGAGATCGCCCACCAGGGCGTCACCCCCACGCTCGCCGGCGCCCTCGCCGCCGGCGTCGCCCTCTCCTTCGCCATGCCCTTCCTCGCCGAGCGCCTGCTCCGCCTGCTCACCCCCCTCGGCCCCACCGACCGCGCCGCCGTCGCCGGCCATTACGGCTCGATCTCCGCCGTCACGCTCGCCGCCATCCTCGCCGTCACCAGCCAGCTCGCTTTGCCTGCCGACGGCTTCATGGTCGCCGTCGCCGCCGCCATGGAAACCCCCGCCATCCTCGCCGCCCTCCTCCTCGCCGGCGCCAACCGGACACCCGGCGCCGCCAGCCGGCATCTGTTCCGCGAGGTCTTCCTCAACGGCTCCGTCGTCGTCCTCCTCGGCGCGCTCGCCGTCGGCGCCCTCGCCAGCCCCCGCGCCGCCACCACCGTCAAACCCTTCCTGGTCGATCTCTTCCCCGGCTTCCTCTGCCTCTTCCTGCTGGAAATGGGCCTCATCGCCGGCCGCGGCCTGCGCGACTCCCACCGCAGCCTCAGCCCCGGCGCCATCGCCTTCGCCCTGCTGATGCCCCCCATAGGCGCCAGCCTCGGCCTCGCCTGCGCGCTGCCCCTCGGCCTCTCCATCGCCAGCACCGCCGTCATGATGACCCTCGCCGCCTCCGCCTCCTACATCGCCGTCCCCGCGGCGCTCCGCATCGCCCTCCCCCAGGCCAACCTCGCCACCGCGCTGACCATGTCCATCGGCATCACCTTCCCCTTCAACCTCCTCCTCGGCATCCCCCTCTATCTCGCGGTCGCGGAGGCCCTGCGCTGATGCCGCCCCACACGCCCGTCCTCCCCCCCGGCTCCCGCCTCGATCGCCTCGTCCATGAGAGCATCCACATCCTCCGCGAATCCGTCGCCGAGGCGCGCAACCCGGTGATGCTGTTCTCCGCCGGCAAGGATTCCACCGTCATGGCCCATCTCGCGCTGCGTGCCTTCTATCCCGCCAAACCGCCCTTTCCCCTGCTCCACATCGATTCCACCTGGGAATTCCAGTCCCTGCTCGATTTCCGCGACCGCTTCGCTGCCCGCCACGGCTTCCGCCTCCTCGTCGCCGCCAACGAGGCCGGCCGCGCCGTGGGCATCAACCCCTTCGACCACGGCGAGCACTACACCCGCGTCATGCGCACCGAGCCCCTCAAGCAGGCCCTCGACGACGGCGGCTACGACGTCATCTTCGGCGGCGCCCGCCGCGACGAGGAGCGTTCCCGCGCCAAGGAGCGCATCTTCTCCGTCCGTGACGCCCAGCACGCCTGGAACCCCCGCGACCAGCGGCCCGAGTTCTGGCGCCTCTACAACACCCGCCTGCTGTCCTCCCAGTCCGCCCGCGTCTTTCCGCTGTCCAACTGGACCGAGATCGACGTCTGGCACTACGCCCTGCTCTGCGGCCTCGAACTCGCCCCCCTCTATTTCGCCACCCCCCGCCTTGTCGTCCCCCGCGCCGGCACCCTCATCGCCATCGACGACCCCGCCCGCATGCACTGGCAGCCCGACGACCAGCCGGTGACCCGCTCTGTCCGCTTCCGCACCCTCGGCTGCTGGCCCGTCACCGGCGCGATCGAGTCCGACGCCGCGGACCTCACCGCGGTCATGGCCGAGACCCTCTCCTCCCGCACCTCCGAGCGCCAGGGCCGCGTCAGCGACGGCGAGGAGGGCAGCTCCCTGGAGCGCAAAAAATCCGAGGGGTATTTCTGAGGGGCACACCCCTCACCCACAAATTCCCCATGCCCCCTCCGCCGACAAACCCCGCCCCCGCCCCAAACCCGGCCGAACCACCGGCTGAACCTCGGACACCCCGGGCTGGCCCATTATGTTCCTTATTCAGAACGATACCGGCCGCACCCTGCAACTCCTGCCTGCTCGGCACATCCTGCCCACCCCCCAGCCCCAAAACCCTCGGTTTTCCGCCCTCTCTGCCTGGCACAGCCTTTGCATTTCCCCCCTGTGCCACCTCTTCAGGAGAACCCGTCATGATCGCCGCCGCCGCCGCCGGCCTGTTCCACGCCGCCACCGCCCTGCTCTCCAATCCCAGCAGCCAGAACACCGGTTTCAAGCTCCCCGAAGCCGAGAAGCCGCAGTCGAAATCGACCCCTGGCGAAGCCGGCACCCCCGGCCCGGGCCAGCCCGCGACCCTCACCGACCTGCAATCCTGGGTCTCCGCCCAGCAGCCCCAGGCCGGCACCCCCTTCGCCAACGCCGCCCGCGCCCTCAACGCCTATGCCAGCACTTCTGCCGCCGCCCCGATGCGGTCATGATGCCGCCCTCATAAACGAGGGAACCCCCATGTCCGCTCTGCCCGACCCGCTCGCCCCCTTCCGCCTCGATGGCCGCACCGCCCTCGTCACCGGCGCCAGGCGCGAAATCGGCCGGGCGATTGCCCTCGGCCTCGCAGCCCAGGGCGCCCAGGTCGCCGTCCACCACGCCCCCACCGGCGAGGAGGCCGCCGACGCCGCCGAGGTCCTCGCCACCATGAACGCCGGCGGGGCCCAGGGCGCCGCCTTCCCCGCCGATTTCGCGACCGACGACGGCGCGAAAAACCTCGCCGCCGCCGTCCTGGCCGCCTTCGGGAAGGTCGATATCCTCGTGCTGAACGCCTCGATCGAACTCCTCGAGCCCTGGACCGACATCAGCCGCGAACATTTCGACCGCCAGATCAACGTCAACCTCCGCAGCACCATGGACCTCCTGCAGGCCCTCGTCCCCGCCATGCAGTCCCGCGGCTGGGGCCGGGTGCTCACCATCGGCTCCGTCCAGCAGGTCTCCCCCCACCCCCAGATGTTCGTCTACGCCGGCAGCAAGGCCATGCAGCTCAACTGGGCCATTTCGCTGGCCCGCCAGGTCGGCCCCTCCGGCGTCACCGTCAACAACCTCGCCCCCGGCGCCATCGCCACCGCCCGTAACCGCGACCAACTCGCCCGCGACGGCCAGGCCATCCTCCCCCGCATCCCCGTCGGCCGCTTCGGCCGCCCCGAAGACCTGGTCGGCCCCGCCCTCCTCCTCTGCTCCAACGCCGGCAGCTACATCAACGGCGCCAACCTCTACGTCGACGGCGGACGTATCGCTGGCATGTAGGCAGGTCCAGGAGGCCCCGCCTCCTGGCGGGGTTCTGGGGTAAAACCCCTGGCCTTCCCTTCCCTATGCCTTCGTCGTCACCACCCCGAGGCGTCGCAGGCCGGCACGGGCGAGGGCGATGGCGAGGGAGAGGGTTCCGTCGAGGGGGGGGAAGGGGGCGCGCATGAGGGTCGGGTTCCCCGAGCGGATGGCGGCACGGGTGACGCGCCAGAGGATGCCGTTGAGGCCGTGCATGATGTCGGCGCGTTCGTCGGGGTGTTGCCGGGCGAGGCCTTCGGCGATGTTCTTGAACAGGGTGTGGACGCGGCCGAGGGTCTTGCGGTCGCCGATCGGTTCGCGGTTGCAGCCGTGGCGGGCAAGCAGCAGGGCGTCGGCGTGCGCGTCGGTGCCGAGCCATGGGGCGCAGACGCGCAGGTAGATTTCGACGGTGGCCCGGCTCATGCGTTCGCTGATGCCGTGGGTGGCGTTGCTTTTGTGCCATCGGTAGGTGGTCAGCACGTCGTCGAGCCGGTCGATGCGGCCGAAGGGCATCAGGCGGTGGAACAGGTCGAGGTCGTCGGCGCCATCGAATTCCGGCCGCATCGGCGGGTCGAGGCGGCGAAGAGCGTCGCTGCGCAGCATGACCGAGGACCAGCCGAGCGGGTTATCGAGGTGGAGTAGCAGGCGGAGGTGGCCGGGCGAGGTATGGGGCGGTTTGTTCTCGCGGTGGAGCCTGCCTTCCTTGAGTTCGCGTACGGCGGTGCCGACCAGGACGGTGCCGGGATGGGCGTCGAGGTAGTCGGCTTGCAGACGCAGGCGGCTGGGGGCGCTGAGGTCGTCGTGGTCGAGGGCGGCGATAAAGGGGGCGCGGCAGACGGCGACGCCGCAGTTGCGCGCGCCGGCGATCCCCTGGCGGGTCTGGTTGCGCACAAGCACAATGCGTGGATCGGTCTGGCCGCGGAGCAATGCCGGGGTGGTGTCGGTTGAGGCGTCGTCGACGATGACAAGTTCGAAATCCGTCATGTCCTGGGCAAGGACGGATGCGATACTGTCGGCAATCGTCGCCGCGCCGTTATGCGTGGTCATCAGGACACTGACCCGGGGCGATGAGACTGACACCTGGGTTAGCTAGCATGCGATCGACGGCCGCAACAGGTGCCCCGCGGCACTTCTCGCGCGGCAGACGAGCGCGTGATAGGCAACGGGATGATGACCTCCTCCGCCGACGCGCCCCCGCCGACTTCGCCGCCGCGCGCCTCGGTGCTGGCGCGCACCGCGATCGGCACCGGCTGGATCGTCGGCTGGCGGCTGGCGTCGCGGGTGATGGGGCTGGTGAGCACGCTGATCGTGGCGCGGCTGCTGGCACCCGGGGATTTCGGGCTGGTGGCGCTGGCCTATGGCATGGTGGTGGCGGTCGATGCGCTGGCGCAGATTGACGGCGAGGACGCGATCGTCCGGTCGCCCGCGCCGAGCCGGGCGATGTATGACACGGCGTATACAATGTCGTTGCTGCGCGGGATCGTCACCGCGGCGGTGATCGTGGTCGCGGCGGGGCCGATCGCGGCGTTCTTCTCCGAGCCGCGGCTGGTGCATGTGCTGTGGGCCCTGGCGGCGGGGGCGGTGATCCAGGGGGCGGCGAGTGTCGGGCTGGTGGAGTATCGCCGGAACATGCGCTTCGGCATGGAGTTCGTCGCCCAGGTGGTGCCACGGCTGGCCGGGATCATCGCCACCATCGGGGTGGCGCTGGTGTGGCGCAGCCATTGGGCGCTGGTGGCCGGCGTGCTGAGCATCCGGACGACGCGGCTGGTGGCGAGTTTCGCGCTGCATCCCTATCGGCCGCGGCTGTCGTTCGCCGCCTGGCATGAGCTGATCGGGTTCTCGTCGTGGAACTGGGGGATCGCGGTGGCGGGCCTAGTGCGCTCGCGGATCGACAGCTTCGTGCTGGGGCGGGTGATGGATTCGACGGCGGTCGGCGTGTTCGCGATCGGCGAGGAGGTGGCGGGGCTGCCGACGACCGAGTTGGTGGAGCCCTTGTGCCGGGCGGCCTATTCGGGGTTCACGGCGGCGCGCGACGCCGGCGAGAGCATGGCGGAGACCTATCTGCGGGCGGCGGCGTTCGCCTTCCTGCTGACCTTGCCGGCGGGGATCGGGATATCGGCGGTGGCGGATCCGCTGGTGCGGTTGGCGGTGGGGGCGCAGTGGCTGGCGGCAATACCGGTGATCGCGATCATGGGGCCGGTGGGGGCCTTGTCGGTGTTCGGCTATCTCGCTTCGGTGCTGTTCGGCGTGCATGCGCTGCTGCCGCGGCAGTTGGTGGTGACGGTGGTTTCGCTGGTTATCAGGGTGGCGCTGCTGTTGCCGCTGGTGGCCTATGCGGGGGTGACGGGGGCGGCGGTGGCGGCGGCGGCGGGGTTTGCGCTGGAGCAGGTGGCGATGTCGGTGCTGGCGTATCGGCGGTTCGGGTTGTCGGTGGGGATGGTGGTGCGGCGCTGCTGGCGGATCGCGCTGGCGGCGGGGGGAATGGTGGGGGTGCTGCGGGCGAGCGGGCTGGGGTGGGCGGTGACGGCGGGGGAGCCGGTGCTGCCGTTGCTGGCGGCTGCGGTGGTGGGGGCGGGGGTTTATGGGGCGGGGTTGCTGGGGCTGTGGGTGGTCACGGGGCGGCCGGCGGGGGCGGAGGCGGATCTGCTCGCGGCGGCGCGGCATGGGTGGGGGCGGATCGCCGGGCGGTGATGTAGAGTGGGGCCGACTCCGGGAGACCCATCGATGCCGCATGCCGATTTCGTCCATCTGCGCGTCCATTCCAGCTATTCGCTGAGCGAAGGGGCGATCAAGGCCGACAAGATCGCGGTGCTGGCGAAGGACGCGGGGATGCCGGCGGTGGCGATCACCGATACGGCGAACCTGTTCGGCGCGCTGGAGTTCAGCCAGGCGTGCGCGGGCAAGGGGGTGCAGCCGATCGTGGGCTGCCAGGTGGCGCTGGCGCGGGCGGATAATGCGCGCCTCGCGCCCGATCCGATGGTGTTGCTGGCGCAGGATGCGACGGGGTTCGCGAATTTGCAGCGGCTGTCCTCGGCGGGGTTTCTGGAGACCGAGCCGGGGCTGAAGCCGCAGGTGCTGCTCGACAAGCTCTGCGATCATGCCGAGGGGCTGATCCTGCTGACCGGCGGCACGACCGGGCCGATCGCGCGGATGCTGGCGGAGGCGCAGAAGGGCGAGGCGGAGCGGCTGCTGGCGCGGCTGGTGGAGGCGTTTGGCGATCGGGTGGTGATGGAGCTGCATCGCCATGGGCTGGCGATCGAGCGGGCGATCGAGCCGGGGCTGATTTCGCTGGCGGATGCCGCAGGGGTGCCGCTGGTGGCGACCAATGATTGTTTCTTCGCCAAGCCGGAAATGTACGAGGCGCATGATGCGCTGCTGTGCATCGCGGAGGGGCGGACCTTGGCGGAGACCGATCGGCGGCATGTCACGCCGGAGCATTGGTTCAAGCCGGCGAAGGTGATGCGGATGCTGTTCGCCGACCTGCCGGAGGCCTGCGACAATACGCTGGCGATCGCGCGGCGCTGCGCGGTGATGGCGGAGAGCCGCAAGCCGCTGCTGCCGGTGTGCCCGAAGGTGCATCCGGGGAGCACCGAGGAGGAGACGGTGCGGGCCATGGCGATCGCCGGGCTCGAGCGGCGAATGGATGCGCGCAATGCGGATGCGGAAACGCGGGCGAAGTATAGCGAGCGGCTGGCCTTCGAGCTCGACGTCATCGCGCGCATGGGGTTTCCCGGCTACTTCCTGATCGTGGCGGACTTCATCCAGTGGGCGAAGTCGCAGGGGATCCCGGTGGGGCCGGGGCGTGGGTCGGGTGCTGGGTCGGTGGCGGCCTGGGCGCTGACGATCACCGATATCGATCCGCTGCCGTTCAACCTGCTGTTCGAGCGGTTCCTCAATCCCGAGCGCGTGTCGATGCCGGACTTCGACATCGACTTCTGCCAGGACCGGCGCGACGAGGTGATCGCCTATGTGCGCCGCGAGTATGGGCATGACCGGGTGGCGGGCATCATCACCTTCGGCAAGTTGCAGGCGCGGGCCGCGGTGCGCGATGTGGGGCGGGTGCTGGGGTTGCCGTTCGGGCAGGTGAACAAGGTCGCTGAGCTGATCCCGAACAATCCGGCCAAGCCGGTGACGCTGAAGGAGGCGATCGACGGGGAGCCGCGCTTGCAGGAGATGCGCGACGGCGATGAGGCGGTGGGGCGGCTGATGGAAATCGCCTTGCAGCTGGAGGGGCTGTATCGCCATGCCTCGACCCATGCGGCCGGCGTGGTGATCGGCGATCGGCCGCTGACGGAATTGGTGCCGGTGTATCGCGACGCGAAGTCGGACGTTCTCGTTACCCAATATTCGATGAAATACGTCGAGCAGGCTGGGCTCGTGAAGTTCGACTTTCTGGGTCTGACGACGTTGACGATCTTGCAGCGGGCGGTTGGGTTCTTGAAGAAGGAGGGGATCGAGATCGATCTCGACCGGCTGCCGCTCGACGATGTGAAGACCTACGAGATGTTGCAGAAGGGCGATGCCGGCGGGGTGTTCCAGTTGGAAGGCCAGGGGATGCGGGACGTACTCAGGCAGATGCGGCCTGACCGGTTCGAGGATCTGATTGCCGCGGTGGCGCTGTATCGACCGGGGCCGATGGCGAATATCCCCGCCTATTGCCAGCGCAAGCATGGCGAGGCCTGGCAGGCGCCGCATCCGGAAATTCATGAGATCCTGAGCGAGACCTATGGGATCATGGTCTATCAGGAACAGGTGATGCAGATCGCCCAGAAGATGGCGGGCTACAGCCTCGGCGGCGCCGATCTGTTGCGGCGCGCGATGGGCAAGAAGATCGCGGCCGAAATGGAGGCGCAACGGAAGATCTTCACCGACGGGGCAGTGGGGCGCGGCGTCGATCCGGCGAAGGCGAGCGAAGTGTTCGACCTGATGGCAAAGTTCGCGGACTACGGCTTCAACAAGTCGCACGCGGCGGCCTATGCGCTGGTGGCGTATCAGACGGCGTGGATGAAGGCGAACCATCCGGTGGCGTTCATCGCCGCCTGCATGTCGCTCGCGATCGCCAATACCGACAAGCTGGCGGCGCTGCGGCAGGAATCCTCGCGCATGGGCATTCGGATCCTGCCGCCGGATATCAATCGCTCGGGCGCGGATTTCTCGTTGGAACGGGATGACACCGGCAAGCTTTGCATTCGCTATGCACTGGCCGCCGTCAAGAAGGTCGGCATGTCCGCGATGGAGGCGGTGGTGGCGGCGCGCGGAGCAAAGCCGTTTGCGGATCTGGCGGAGATGGCGGTGCGGGTCGATCCGCGGCAGTTGAACCGGATGCAGATCGAGAACCTGGCCCGCGCGGGGGCGTTCGATGGGATGGAGCCAGTGCGGGCCAGGGTGTTTGCCGCGGCCGATACCATTCTGAAACGGGCGCAGGCGACGGTGCAGGAGAAGGAGAGCGGGCAGATCGGGCTGTTCGGTGGGGGGGCGAAGCCGGAGCCGTTGCGGATGCCAAGCGTGCCAGAATGGGAGTCGCTGGATCGGCTGGGGTTCGAGGCGGAGGCGATCGGGTTCCATCTGACGGGGCATCCGCTGGATGCCTATGGGCAGACGCTGAAGCGGCTTGGGGCCCTGGTGTCGAACCAGTTGGAGGCGCAGGCGCAGCGGGGCTCGGCGCGGGTGAAAATGGCGGGGGTGGTGGTGAATACCAAGGAACGCATCACCAAGACCGGCAGCCGGATGGCGTGGGTGCGGCTGTCGGACGCCGGCGGGAGCTACGAGGTGACGTGTTTTAGCGAGGTGCTGGGGCGCTCGCGCGAGTTCCTGACAGCGGGGAGTGCGGTGCTGGTGACGGCGGATGTGAAGCTCGAGGGGGAGGCGCTGCGGATTACCGCGGTCGAGGTCGGCTCGCTCGAGACGGCGGTGCAGCAGGCGGGCGGGGGGATCCGGGTTTGGCTGCAGAAGACGGAGGCGGTGGCGCATATTCGCGCGCTGCTGGATCGCGAGGGGAAGGGGAAGGGGCGGGTGGTGCTGATACCCAGGGTGGAGGCGGAGCAGGATGTGGAGATCACGCTGCCTGGGGGGTTCAACCTGACGCCGCGGTTGACGCAGGCGTTTAAGATTTTGCCGGGGATTGAGAGGGTTGAGGATATTTGACGCGCTGACGCGCTGACGCGCGTCAGTGCGTCAGCGCGGCGACGGGAGCGACAGCGCAGACACGAAGCGAAGCGGAGTGGCGACGAGAGCGACAGCGGTTCTGCTTGGAACCGCGATAGCGCTCTGCTCCACAACCGCACCGTTCAAACCGCGATAGCGCTGCGCTTGTTCACGACGGAAGAAGGGTCACCAGGAGACGGCGGGACAGTGAGAAGGGTAGGTGTTTGAGTTAGATATTACGATAACGGAACAATATAGGCAAGCCTCGTGTATCCGAGGTTCACTCGCTCTTTCGTCGTGCGGCGATGCGGTCGGGCCAGATGGCCATGCCCTTGGGTTTGAGGCAGGACTTGAGGGCGCGCAGGAGGGCGCGGCGGGACCTTGGGGGCCGGGGCATGCGCTCCTTGGGCGGGCGCGGGGGGCGGACGCGCTTGGGGGTGTCGCGCTGGAGGGGCTTGGGGGGTGTGATGCCGAA
>Ga0164296_1004648_pt1 | contig 12381 bp, 10 predicted proteins | sample GEODES057metaG_FD_113533 | JGI IMG/M metagenome (GOLD analysis project Ga0164296, IMG submission 113533) | Dystrophic lake water microbial communities from Trout Bog Lake, Wisconsin, USA - GEODES057 metaG | ecosystem: Environmental > Aquatic > Freshwater > Lake | place: USA: Trout Bog Lake...
AGCCGATCCGCCCCCACCCCTGACTCAGCCTTTTTGTCCAAAGTTCTGATGTGAAGGGGAGGACGCGGCTGTTTGCCCCCAAGACCAAGAATTTGGGAAAGGACCGTAGAGTCAGGCGGATCGCGATCGGCTGACCACCAGACGACCGCCTCCGCCGGCGGATACATGGACAAAAACGGCTGAATTGGATCGCACACCGCGCGGTCATCAATGAGCGTCAAATCCCCCTCCGTACTCACCGCCTCCCCCGTATTCATATTAAATGCCGAAATCGCTACATACCACCTTTGCTGTTGTTTAGCAGAAGCATCTTTGGGCTGATATTGGTACGGCTCAATATACATACCAATCATACACTGTTCCTCGGCACGAACCGTCAACGCCCCCTCCGCCTCAAAATACGTACCTGGACTACTAACGTGATCAATTGTACGACTTGTGACTTTATCCGTCCCATCCTTATTTTGGGTAACAACGACCACCGAATAGCCCGCCACAACCATCATCCGTTCGTATTTGTCCAACGCCGATTCAGGAAATCCCCAAAACAGTTTGAGCCGCGCGGGGTCGGCAGTCGGTTTCGGCTCAGGAGCACATCCGCAAATTTCTACAAGATCTCGCATGTTCGTATTCGTCGCACCCGTGGCGACTGTCAGACTGTCGTACATTTCAAAAAACCTGCCAACCTGAAGCAAGATCGCAGTTTTTTCACCATATTTACCTTTCTGTTCTAGATAATGTTTGAGGTACAGCCCCTCCATGGATTCGCTATTCGCCGGTGTACCCTTTTGTTTTTTCGGCGGCATATTTGGTTTCAGAGGCGGCGCGGGAGAGGATTTCAAATATCTTATATTAATATACTTGAAATCGCTTTAAATTCGTCGGCTTACCAGCAGCAGCCCTTCTTTACCACCGGCACTACCTCCTTCACATTCGCCGCTACGTGCGCCTGCTCAGGCTCCGTGAGATTTGCGCCGCACTCCTTGAGAAGCGCCGCAATCGCCGGCTCAATCTGCGACTTCATCGTATACCGATACAGCGCAATCGCCTCATCAGGTGTATTAGGTACGTGCGTCCAAGTCTTTCGGATAGCCGCCAAAAAAATCTGAGAAGGCAGAGAAGTATCTACATCATCTGTCACACCAGTAACATTAGTAGCAGGTACCGACATCGGATACGTTATATCTTCGGGCGGCTGAAGTTTTTTAGAATTAAGAACGCGCCGGTGCCAAAATATGTGGTACGTGACGGCGGGTATATTTGAGCAGTCCCGCATCCCGTTTCGCCCCATTATAATATGCGCGGTACGAAGCAATCACATCGCCCTCTCGCCGAAATTCGGTCGGCATCGCCGGCGTCGGATCCCTTATCCAGGCAGTCTTTGTCAGAAGTCCAGGCGGCGGATTCGCCTCCAACCACTCCAAATGAACCAAAGAGGCGTGAGGGCGCTTCGGTGAAAACCGGTGACCGTGCTCCGCTACCAACTCCTTTGCGAGTGACAGCAGCCACCAATAATGCGCCAAACTCTCTCGGACCCACAATGCACTCGGATGATTTTTGGAATGCGACTTATATCCACGATTGCCTGTACTCAAACAAATCGGAGCGTTAGTTTTAATATTTTCGGTACCCCCATTTTCGTGATTCGCCGTATACAATAGTTGTGTAGACTCTAGAATCATTTTGACTACGTGTTTATCACAGTGCCAACGGGCGCACTGGCGGGCTCGGCGACTAAGAAAGAAGATGTTCATTTACTGTGAAATGGTCGCTGTGACGGCATACGGTTCTCAATTTTTTTCGGAGACACGGTGCTCTGTACAATTAAATCGGCGCAAGGGTGGACCCTTAGGGTCCGGCACAGTATATAATAGAATTATTTGCCAGAAATAATTTTACTATAGGAAAGGTACTATGAAATTAAAAGGACGGGGTCGGCTAGTCCGCATTATGGAGGAGCATATAATCTTTCAACATTGAGCGTAACATCGCCTCAGGCGTCTTACTATTGCCCGGCTTTAGGACCCCCTTACGCAGCAACATACGCCGAACCTGCGCAATCGGCAACGCATCCACCTTCTCTTTTACACGCCGCGCCGTTGCGCGACTGCCGCTGCGTACCGTGATGCTAATCTTGCGCTCCCGGAATTTGCGCGTCTTCGCCGACCCCCCATGAACGGGTTTTGGGGGTGTAGAAATCACCAGCCGCTCCTTCTTCCGAGTCGTCATTGCCGGCGCTCCGCCACTTTTTCGCTTGGTCGGCAGGATTTTGGGGGCACCGGGGGTGGACGCTACTGTGTGTAGGGAATTCTTCTTTCCCGATAACTTTACAGTACCATTCCCACTATAAACCGAGCCGCCGCCCCCCGACATAGGGGAGCCTACATTGATCCCTACATTGGTAGCCGTCGGTCCGTATGCGGGAGTCACTTGTTTTTCCACGCCGGGTGCCGTTTTAAGGTTATTTGCCGACGGGAGCCAACTCTGCCCGCGGGTATCTACGGCGGGCACGGCAGCGGGCTCACCTGGTATAACGATACCAGGGGGTGGAATACCTTCTACGGGCTCAGTTGCCGCTATTTCACTGTCGGCGGCTTTTACGTCGGCGGGAGCAAGGACCCCACCCTTCGCACGTCGCTTTCGTGTCGTAGTCCGGGCGAGTTTCTTCAGATCCTGTTCCATCAACGTTACCTTTACCTCTTTCACGTCGGACATCGGCGGGGACGAACCTCTAAATATGTCTTAGATATTATACAGTGCTGAGGGCGCGGCGGCGGTTTAAAGATTCAACAAATTTGATTAACACCTCGGCGCCCATCTCGGATCTCAACTCGCAAGAATGGAGAACGCTTGGAAACGAATCCTAGACTTGTACTTTGCTCAGCATGATAATCGGCAGATTATTTACCACCAGATCGCCTCCTTCAACCACTTCATGGATTTTGATGTTGTTGATACGATCCTAAGATCTTGCCCAATCCGTGTGGTCGGATCGCCAGATCTGACGCTCACGGGCACGACCCGTGCGGCGGCGGGTACCGCGGGCACCGCCATCCGCGTGACCGTAGAGGAGACGACCGGTACTCCGAGCGGAACGGCGCCAGCAACGGCGCTCCCTGGCGGCAAGGCGCCAGGTGGCGGTCCGCCCCGCGAGGTGGAGGTGATCGTCAAATTCCAAAATGTCAGCATCCGTAAGCCGACCATCTTTGAGAATAACGGCGCCCTCACCCCAATGTATCCCAACGACGCCCGCCTTCGCAATTTCACTTACGCCGCGCCGGTCTATCTGGACATGGATGTGACCACCACCCTCACCGATCCTGGCAAGGGAACGAAGGAGACGCGGACGCGGACCCTCACTCGCGTTCTTGCCGGCAAGATTCCTGTGATGGTCGGCTCCAAATATTGCCTCCTGTCTGAGAGCCCTGAGAAGCATCCCCGCGAGTTGGGCGAGTGCTCGGCAGATCCGTTCGGATACTTTATCATTCAGGGCGGCGAGCGAATTATTCTGAGCCAGGAGCGAATGGCAGAAAATCGGATGTTCGTTTTCCGTAATAACAAGGCGAAGCACAAGGAGGCGGAGATTATTGAGTGCAAGTCTATCGGACCCGATAACGAGGGCGTTCCGAAGAATATTGCGGTCAAGATTATCTACAATCCGAAACTTGCAACGGGTCCTGAGCATATTCGTGTGACCCTGCCCCGTATCAAAGCCGAGCTGCCCCTGTTTATTATGTTCCGCGCCCTTGGCGTAGAATCGGACAAATCCATTATTGAGCTCATTATGGGCGATGTTCACAACGACTACGAAATGATCTTTCAAGAGTGTATTATGGAGGCGGCGGATATTCGCGGCAAGCAGCCGGCGCAGGACTATCTACAAAAGCATCTTGGCAGCGGTGGTGGCATCCGCGAGCAGCTCAGCGCCTCCACCCTCGCGACCTACAAGGCGCCGAGGGAGAAACTCATCTCGGAAATTCTGGCGGAGGAGTTTCTGCCTCACATCGGTGGTGCCGACATGATGTACGAGAAGGCGTGCTTCCTCGCCGCGATGACCAAGAAAGTTCTAGATGTTTACCACAATAAGATTCCGTATGACGACCGTGACGGCTATCCGAATAAGAAGGTAGAGCACCCTGGCAATCTGCTTGGTAATCTCTTCCGTTTCTACTTTGGCACGAAAGTCATCAAGGACATGAAGTCTACGATTGTCAAGGAAATCCACAACGGGTCATGGAAGGCGAGCGGCAAGTTTGAGAATATCATCAACACCACGAATGTTTACAAGATTCTCAAGACGACAATTGTGGAGGTGGGAATGAAGTCGTCCCTCGCGACGGGCAATTTCGCCTCAGGCAAGATGGGCACGAAGACGGGCATCAGCCAGGTGATGAATCGTTTGACGTTCTTGAGCGGTATCAGTCATCTTCGCCGCCTTTCCACTCCGATTGAGAAGACGGGCAAGCTCATTCCGCCGCGCAAGCTTCACAATAGCCAGTATGGATTTATTTGTCCCGCTGAGACGCCTGAGGGTCATTCGGTCGGTGTAGTGAAAAATCTTGCGTCAACGGCAAATATTACTCTGCCCAGCTCGCCGAATCCGGTCCTCGAGGTCCTGTACGATGAACTCAAGATGAAACATCTAGCGGAGACAACGGCAATTGAGCGCCGAGATCTTCTACGGGTGTTCATCAACGGAGCGTGGGTAGGAACGCTCGGTGGCAGCGCTGTTGCGTTTGCGGCGGTTCAGGCACTCGTGACTGCTAAGCGGGCAGGTCGTGTCCACCCGTATACGAGCATTGTCTACAAGCCGAGCCCGAACGAAGTTTGGATTAATACGGAGGGCGGTCGTCTTGTCCGTCCACTCTTCATTGGTGAGACAATCCGCGAGGTCCTCTCAACAAATTGCCAGAAGCCGTGGGAGGTCTGCGATTCTTGGAACGATCTGCTGCGCTGGGTCTCTCCTGCCGGCAATCATCTGATTGAGTTTGTAGATGCGGGTGAGTCCGAGAATTTGTACATTGCAAAAACTCTCGGCACCCTGGATTCCGAACATACTCATTTGGAGATTCATCCGTCGGTGATTATTGGAACGATGGGCTCAAATATTCCGTTTCCTGACCACAATCAGTCGCCCAGAAATTCTTACCAGGCGGCGATGGGCAAGCAGGCGATGGGAGTGTATGCCCTCAACTTTACGGAGCGTCTGGATACGATGAGCAATCTTCTGTGCTATACGGCGCGCCCGCTGGTGAGCCCGTATATGAGCAAGTACTACCGTGCTCAGGATATGCCGTCGGGCTACAATATCATCGTGGCGATTATGACGTACGGTGGTTACAATCAGGAGGATTCGGTGATGATTAATCGCGCGGCTCTGGACCGTGGACTCTTCCGTTCCATCTTTTACCGAACGTACAAGGACGAGGAGAAGAAGAATCAGGCGAGCGGTGAGGAGGAGCGATTCTGTAAACCGGACCCGAGTTTGACCAAACATACCAAATTGGCGAATTATGAGAAGTTGGCAGCGGATGGAATTATTCCTGAAAATACCTATGTGGATAATGATGATATTCTGATCGGTAAGGTTGTTCCGATTCGGCTGAGGGCGGTAGAGGGAGCGATGGCGGCGGGTGTGAGCCATTCGTCCCTGGCGTCCATGTCGGCAGCGGCAGCCGCGGCGGCGGTAGAGGCAGTGGGCGGCAAGCGTTACCGAGATGCGTCTAAGATGCTCCGAAACAACGAGACGGGTTTTGTGGATAAGATTTATCGCGGACGTAACGGCGAGGGATTCTCGTTCGTCAAGATTCGCGTGCGGTCCGAGCGCATTCCAACAATTGGTGATAAGTTCTGCTCGCGCCACGGTCAGAAGGGAACGGTAGGAATGATTCTAGAGCCTGAGGATATGCCTCAGACGGCGAGCGGCATTGTGCCTGATATTATCATTAATCCTCATTGTATTCCTAGCCGCATGACGATTGCACATTTGATGGAGACGCTGATGGGACGAGTGGGAGCGGAGATTGGCGCGGTGGGCGATGGCAGCCCTTTCACCGATGTGAGCGTGGACGGACTCTCTAAGATGCTTCGCGATGATCTCAACCTGGAGCCGTACACAAATGAGGTGATGTATTGTGGAACGACTGGTAAGCAGATGAAGACGAGTATCTTTATGGGTCCTATCTTCTATCAGCGCCTCAAACACATGGTGGACGATAAGATTCACAGCCGATCTTCGGGTCCGTTGGTCATGCTGACGCGCCAGCCGGCAGAGGGACGAGCGCGGGATGGAGGTCTCAGGTTTGGCGAGATGGAGCGCGATTGCATGGTTGCCCACGGCGCGTCCGAATTCCTGAAAGAGATCATGATGGAAAAATCGGATAACTTCCAATGTTTCGTCTGTAAGTCTTGCGGGCTTCTGGGTCAGGTCAATCCGAAAGCGGGAATCTATAAGTGTACCTCGTGCGATGCGGTGACGGATTTCTGCCAGATTCGTGTTCCCTACGCCTATAAGCTCTTCTTACAGGAGTTGGAATCAATGTCAATCTGCAGCCGAATTCTGCCTGAGTCACGCCTGCGGACAATTGCGAATGAGGCGAGTCTGATGCCTGAGGTGGCAGCGGCAGTCAAGGCGGCACTCTAATCCTCTCGGAGGTCAAACGCCAATTCTGTAAATCCGTCTGGGGCGGTCTTTTCCGCCGAAATGACATCCCGTGCCCAGGACCCAATCAGGGGCGACGTGCCATGAAAGTCCCCTCCGCCCCGTCCGTTCCCCTCGCAAGTCAAAAGTGGCAATGGATGGATCTGGAGCCCTTCCAGCCCTTTGGGAACTTTGGACTTATCCACAAACTGCCTCTTTGTATGATTGACCAGAAACGGATACTCATGGGCATTGTTGCCAGTAAAACGAAGCGCCAAATCGTTACGCTCGTTACATATCAAATGTAAATTTTTGCCGAGCCCTGGCTCCGCGTCGGCGTAATCGCCGCACCAGACGACCCGAGACATATGATGCCGACCCTCAGGTGTAAGTTCCCACTCAAATGCGCCAACGCCCTCATTTCTCAGATACGAGTGTTCCATCAGTTTCGCACCGAATCCAGGTGCCATCCACACACGAATCCAGCCGTTGGTGTCCAAAATAACCGCATAGTAGTATTGCCCCATTTGTTATGCTTATATTATAAGTTTAACAAATATTTTCTCAATTTTGTTTGAAACTCAGGCGCTTCAATGAAGCGTGAAGAGATAGAGGAGTTGGTTGAGTTCGGCGAGCATTTCGTCGCGAATCGTTGTAAGATCGGTATCTGCGGGTCGGCGTGCCGAGTCTGGTATTAAATCATTTATGAGATAGTTGATGCACGCTTTGACAAAACGGACGGCTGAGGTTTCTGACAAATTAGAGAGTTTGGTTGTGTTGGTACTTGCGCCTAGTTTAGGGCGACCATACTTTCCAATATATACCTCAACATAGCGATCAATATGTCCGTCTAACTTTTCTAACACTTCATCAGTCGCCTTATGCCGGCTGTAGCTCATAGTCTGCCAGTGATAGAGTTTGATTTGCTCGCGCATTTTGAAAAAGAAATGGACGTCGTTAGCAGACATCTTCCTATTAGAGGCGCTGACTATTTGTGAGAGGTAAAAGCAACGAGTCCGACGAACAGCGCGGCAAAGAGAACGCCGGCAAGAATCTTATCTTTTCCTGCGATTTCGGACCGAAAGCCTTCCACCTTTTTATCTTTTTGGTACTGCTCGGCAGTCACCCACGACTCAAAAATCCAATGACTCGCGTGGGGTTTTCCATTCGGATAGGTGATGTTTTCCTTGGAAGGATCAATCCACTGCTCGCCCGTTACGGAACTTTGAATATTTCCCTGAGGATCGCCCACCGGCAGGGTCACCTTACGGCAACGGGCGTAGCCGCTATTCATTACGGAATTGAATATCGGTGCGGGATTAAGCGCTTTTGCGGCGTCTTCAAATATACCGGGTGCTAGACCACGGAGATGAGCACCAAACAGTCCTTCTGGTGGAGCCCTTTCTATCTCTGCACCGAGGCGACCAGGAAGTCCGTGGGGAGTCGTATCAATATATTGATACATATCCTGACCGTTTGAACAAGTAGCACCAGATTTGATGAAAAATTTTAGACCAAGGGGATTCATAGTAAGACCATCCCCTTTCGCAAATCCAGTGGTTTCACCGAACGCAATAACATCTGAGTAATAGCTTATACCGGCAGCAGCTCTTTTTATGCCACCCCAAGAGCCGTCGCCAAAATCTACACCAATATCACCTGGTGTTTTCAATTCCGCCGAATAATCGTATTTCGGTCCCAAAATAGTCGTCATATCAGGCGTATATTGTTTGACCGTCGTTTGTAAACTTTTAAGAGGGTCCATCCTCCTTCCTTATTTGGGTAGCCTATTTTCGTGCGGCAGTGAATGCTACAAGTCCAACAAAGAGGGCAGCAAAGAGAACACCGGCGGCAACCTGAGAGCCACCTATCGCGGACGAACTAAACTCCTCAATAATTTTTCCCTTTGCATCCTTTTTCGGATACGTTTTCTTTGTTTTCTTATATTCCTCGGGGCTCACCCACTTATCAAAAACCCAGTGCGTTGCGTAGTACTTTCCGTCGTCGCCCTTCGTAAGTTTTTCTTTCTTAGGATCAATCCAGGGACGGGTGACGTTCTTATTTTTAGACCGCAGCTTTCCTGTAGCATCTCCGACCGGTGCGGTCATTTGTTTACACTGGGGGAAACCTGAGCCGATTACGGCAGAGAAGAACGGTGCGGGATTGAGGGCAGCGCCGGCGTCTCCAATAATTCCTGGCGCCAATCCTTGGAGCCGAATTCCGTCCATCTCCTCGGCAATTTTATCGCCGAGCGGACCAGGAATGCCCTCAGGAATTGTACTCACATATTCGTACATAGTCGCACCGTTACTACACGCCGCACCCATCTTTGCATCCGCCACTTTCAAGAAGAAGTTAAGACCCATAGGATGCTGTTCGGCAACATCCGGTAACGGTCCAGGAACAGATTGTCCATAACCGAGAGCGTTGGCGTAGTAGTTAACGCCTGCTGCTGCCAGTGAAATTCCTTCTACCGAACCGTTATTTAGACGAATGCCGATGTCCTCAGGCGACTTGAGCTCACCAGAGTAATCGTATGTAGGTCCGATGAGGTCGCTGGCGTCGGGTAGATAGTTCATCAACGTTGTCGGCTGTTTGAATACGGAGTTGAATCCTTTTTGCGCCGATGTGACTCCATTGGCAAAATTATCAGCAATACCTTGGATATTCATCCTCCTTACTTGAAGCGGCTTATTTTCGTACCGCCGTGAAAGCAACGAGTCCGAGAAACAGCCCCACAAACAGCAGACCCGCACTAATTTGTTCGGATTTCAGGTTTTCCGAGAATCCTTCGGTACCTTTATCCTGAAGGGCGGCTTTTTGTTGATTTGCGGACGGTTGCTGCGGAATCGGCGGATCCGGTCGTGTATTCTGGTCGGGAATATCGGTAGATTTATACAGGCGTCTATTTCGTTTGAGAACACTTTGTGTCCAATTGTATTCGTCCTGGCTAATCCATTTATCAAAGACCCAGCGGCGCATGTGGGGTTGGGGTCCACTAGGAACGTATACCGTGCCATCGTTCGGTTTCCATACGTAACCTTTTGTTAGATCGTTCACCCAACGTCCAGTTATAGGTTTGTAATAGACCTTATCGGCGACGGGTTCAACCCAGACGTTAGGGACCTCAATTGGCGGATCATCGCTGCCGGTAGGGTCGGCATTGTAAATCGGTTTTGGAAAACGGGAGGCGAGTTTTCCATCCGAATTGCCAACGGGCGCTTCCATAAGTTTACACTTTGGGTAACCGGTACCTATTACAGCATTTAGCATTGGTAAGGGATTCATTGCTTCAAACGAATCTTGGAGGGCGCCTGGAGCGAGACCCTGTAGATTTGCGCCGATTGCAGTTTTCAGACCCTTTCCCATATCGTCTGGTAATCCTGACGGGATTGTAGTCATATATTGGTACATATCGGCACCGTTAGAGCATTGTTGTCCGGTATTGAAGAAATAGTTGAGACCGAGGGGCGACTGGCGGAAATCGGCTCCGTTGCCCATAATACTCTTGGTCGGCGTACCAAACGCCATTGTATCAACGTAGTACTGGACACCGGCGACGTTTCGGTAAATTTGGTCTGGTCCGCTTCCAATGTCGCCATCGCGCCGAATGCCGATCTCTGACGGATATAACATCTCGTTGGAGTAATCGTAATACGGACCGAGTGCCCCGAGTCCAGTTTCTCTTGTCGTAGCCGACATCCTTATAAAGTAATGTGGTTTTATCCCCGCGCCCTTGCTGCGTTCTGCGGAAAAAGATAAAAAATGACGAGCCCCCAGAACCACCCCCTTACTCTACAACTTAATCGTTGTAAGATGTCATCACTCTTATTTCCGGGCGTATCGTCGTGTGTAAAGTTGAGTAGTGAAGAGGAGGATCTCTTCGGTGGTACAGATTGGACAAAGGCGGTGGAAGAGCTGGCGGAGGAGGCGCCGACGAGTGCCGGTGACGAAATGGTGGACGGATTTCATTGCGAGGATTGTGATACGGGTCTATGGATTCAGGTCCAGACCCAAAATGACGAAGTCATTTGTACGAAATGCGGGAATCATATGGGATTTCAGTTGGACAGCTCGGCGGAGTATCGGTGGTTTGGGTCCGAGGACCGTAGTCCGGACCCGACGCGGGTCGGCAATCCGCTCAATCCCCTACTTCCTGAATCGTCCCTGGGTACGCGGATTTTGACCCGACCCGGCGACTCCAAGGCGATGCGCCGTATTCGTCAGTACCATCTATGGAATATTATGCCGTATCGTGAGCGGACGCTTTGGACTATCTTTGAAATGCTCCAGGTGCGCGCAAATAACGCAGGCATTTCTATGGCTATTGTGGAAGAGACGAAGCAGCTGTATGCGCAGGTGAGTACGCGCTGTATTTGCCGCGGACAGCAGAAAGACGCACTACTTGCGGCGTGCTTGTTTGAAAGCCTGAAACGCCACGATACGCCGCGGCGTCCAGTGGAAATCGCCGATATCTTTCAGATTGATGCGAAACTGATTACACGGGGCGTCAAGCAGTTTTCGGGATTGCTAGAGGAGCATCTACATACTACGCCGTTAGCGGAGAAGAAGGCGGAGACGCCTTCAACGCACTTTCGGCATTATCTGGAGCCGGCTATTTATAAATTGGAGACGCCGCGTATGCTTCATAATCAAATTGTAGATATGGCGACGAAAATTGGTAATATGATTGATGAACTGGGCGTCTGCCCTGAGACAACTCCGTCCAGCCTGGCGGCGAGTGCTCTTGCCCTGGCGTGTGAACGTATGGGTTTAGAGAAGACGAATGTAGAGGTGGCGAAGGTATGTAGCATTTCAGTAGCAACGCTACATAAGTGCTTGAAGCGTATTGAATCTTGGCGCGGTGTACTGTTTCCTGCTAGTGCCGAAAAGAAGTCATCGCCCTAACTAGAATGGGAGGTCAGGTCTCTGTGCCCTCTAAAGGGCGTGAAAGTCAGTTGAGTCTATATGGACCGTTTGCGTTGACACAGAGTCAGAAGTATTCTGTAGATGTTCTTTCGGAGCTCATAGAGACGTTGCTTCGTGAGAACAATCTTTTTGATTTACACGAAGTGTTGAACACAAAGACGGGTTGTGATTCGCTTATAGTTGTAATTAAAAACAAATTAGAAAAGGAATTTACAACGTTACAATTCCCGGACCCAATACGTAAGAGTGAATTCTCACCGGTAGGATTCTTATCAAAGAAGGAATACGCTAGACGGGCGAAGGATGATACGGACCGGTCAAGGGTTGGTAGGGATCGCGAGATCTACTGCCACGCCTTTGCAGTCTTTATCATTCGTTTAACGCTTCTTCTTTCGGCGGTTATTGCGAGTGTATCGTATCAGAGAAATGTATTTAAGAAATTATTGAATCAGGAAGCGGTTGGAGTATCAGCGACCGAAAATAAGAGTTATAAGTCAATTGGGGACGAGACTATTACGTTTAGCCCTGTGCAGTCTGATATTGTAGCGTCATTAAAGACGGGAAGTTTACAGCAGATTCCGAACGATCCTCGTCGTTTATTTGTATTCAATAAGAACGAGCCTATTGTGATTGATGTAGATAAGGGCATTGTATATAATGCGCAGACGAGCCCAACGGGTGTATTAGGTATAAAGATAAATCGTCAGCAGGCGCCTGCTGTTCCAGTGTATGGAGCGGCGCCGCCGTATGGATATGCTGCGCCCCCACCCCCGCCGTATGGATATGCTGCGTCGCCGTATGGATATGCTGCG
>Ga0164296_1004650_pt1 | contig 12378 bp, 13 predicted proteins | sample GEODES057metaG_FD_113533 | JGI IMG/M metagenome (GOLD analysis project Ga0164296, IMG submission 113533) | Dystrophic lake water microbial communities from Trout Bog Lake, Wisconsin, USA - GEODES057 metaG | ecosystem: Environmental > Aquatic > Freshwater > Lake | place: USA: Trout Bog Lake...
CTTGATCAACTCCAAATTGGCTGCTACGGCAGCGCGGGCTTCTTTGCGCTGGAATTGGGTCGATTCATCAGCAGCATCATCGATCAATTTGCGATCGGCAGGTGACAATGAGTCCCACACCTTCTTACTCATGATCACTGACTGGGGGTTGTATTGGTGATTGGAGATGACCATGTACTTTTGAACTTCCCAAAACTTATTCGCTGCAATCACAGAGATTGGGTTTTCTTGTCCATCAATAGCACGCTGCTCCATAGCACCATAAACCTCAGGAAAAGGCAGTGGTGTGGGATTTGCACCTAGAGCCTTCACCCATTCAATATTGATGGGACTAGGAATAACTCGCAACTTTAAACCCTCAAGATCTTCGACCTTGTTGATGGGGCGTTTGCTGTTGGTAATTTGGCGGTAACCCAACTCCCAGTAAGATAATCCTACCAAGCCTTTGGCCTCCAAGAGTTGATGCATTTTGCGTCCCACTGGGCCGTCTACGATGGCATCAGATTCCTTCTCATTGGCGAAAAGAAAAGGGAAGTCGAAAATTGCCAATTCCTTGGCTTCACTTGCCAAAATACCGGAATTCATGACTGCCAACTCGATCGTGCCACCCTTCATGGCCGAAACCACGGCTTGATCACTGCCCAATGCAGAATTCAAAAATAAACTCACTTTAAAGCGACCGTTTGACTTGGCGGCGACAAGTTCAGCAAATTTCTTCATCCCCGGAACGGCTGGGTGTCCCTCGGGGCTGGCCAATGCCATCTTGAACGTGCGCTCTTGTGCATGTACAAAATTGAGTGCAGCCAAAGCTGCCAAGGCCACCAAGGATTTAATCATCAAACGCTTCATCAAAGTCTCCTATTTATAAAAATACACACAAAAATCTGTTCAACGGTCCACCTGAGTGAATCACGCCATTCATCAATACAATAGGTGGGCTGGCCACATCACCAGCTGAGGGAAAACAACCATCAAAAACATGACTGCAAATTGCACGATCATGAAAGGCACAACACCTTTGGTCACATCGTCCATCTTCATTTTCCCCACCCCAGCAACCGCATTGAGCACCGTCCCCACCGGTGGAGTGACCAAACCAATCGAGTTATTGATGATGAATAAGACTCCAAAATAAACAGGATCTATTCCAGCAGCTTTGACCAAAGGCACCAAAACAGGCGTCAAAATAAGGATCGTCGGTGTCATGTCCATTGCCGTTCCAACGACGATCACCAACGCCATGATCGCAAACATTAGCAAAGTTGGACTTCCTAAAAAGGGGCTCAAAAGTTCAACAACTTGCCCCGGCAACTCTGCCACTGTGATCAGCCAAGCTGAAACCATGGCAGCGGCGACCAAAAACATCACAACAGCTGTGGTTTTGGCGGCCGCCTTAAAGCTTTCATACAGTTGCGTCCAGCTAAGCTCCTTGTAGATGACCCCTGCAACAAACGTAGCAAAGACTGCCACCACCACCGCAGCCTCCGTTGGGGTAAAGACCCCCATGCGCAAGCCCACAATGATGATCAGTGGCAAAGTTAAAGCCCAACCCGCCTCTCTTAGAGCATGAACCACCTCTCCTTTTGTTCTTCTGGGAGGAGGTTGCAAATTTTCTTTGCGCGTGAGCCACCACCAAGTTGCCCACAGTCCCATTGCCAACCAAATGCCGGGGAAAATACCCGCCAAGAAAAGCTTGGTCACGGAAATATTGGCAGCAACACCAAAAATCACAAACCCAATTGATGGAGGAATGATGGGACCAATCACACCACAAGCTGCAATGAGGCCACCGCTGGTTGATTTGCTGTGTCCGGCCTTCACCATCATGGGCAACAAAAGGGCTGTGAGAGCGGCTGCATCGGCAACGGCTGAACCCGACAGAGCTGACAAAATACAAGCCGCAATAATGGTCACATACCCCAAACCTCCACGCACATGGCCCACCAAAGCAAGTGCGAAGTTTACAATTCGGCGTGAAAGGCCACCCGTATTCATGACTTCGCCCGCAAGCATGAAAAAAGGCACCGCCAACAATGGAAAGCTATTAGAGCCTTCGATGATGTTTTGTGCCAATATCTGAGCATCAAATAAGTTGAGTTGCCACATCAATGCAACGCCACACAGCAGCAATGAAAAAGCAATTGGTACGCCCAAAAGCATGGCTGCGATGAGTGAGCCCACAAAAATAAGTATTGTCATATTGTTAAATCCGTGCGTGGAATTAAAAAAAGTGTCTGTTCCCGACCTTTATTCCTGAGGCTTAGGAATATCCAAGGGCTCATCTTCAGACTCTCGAAACCCAATGAGTTCTTCCTCCTTCAATTGACCGGTCACCAATTCAAAGAATTGCTTCAGTATGATGAGGGCTGAGGATGCCGCGCAGACCGCTCCAGAGGCATAGAAAACGGACATGGATATCTCCATCACGGGACTGGTCGTCTCCACATTGACCAACGCTTGGTCATATGAGCCCTTAAAAAGCAACCAGCACACATAAAGCATCAGCCAATGTGAAATCCCCAGACAGATCTTCTTACCCGCCAAGGGCAAACGTGCCACCATCATGTCGGTACCCAAATGGGTTCTTTCGTTCAAAGCCACCACGGCACCCATGAAAGTTAGCCAAACAAACAGCCAACGAGACAGTTCCTCTGACATGGTAAGACCTGAGTTAAAACCATATCGCAAAACCACGTTCCCAAACACGAGGACCACCATGATTGCGAGCGCACAGACACATAAAAAAGTCAGTAATTTGCAATATTGATCAAATATGTTTTTCAGCATGATGGTCGTAGGTGATGAAAAACTAAAATGTACTAAACAGTTAGTTTTATTTAAATCAGTAAAAACCCTAAGTGCATTTCCAATAAACTGCAACTTCCTTCAAACCAACTTTGGAATCAAAATGCTTTTCTTGGTAATCAGTACGCCCAGGCCCGAAAAACCCACCTCCATGATTGGATCTAGACAGCACTACTGGGACTGGATCAACCCCTTGATTGCCAAAGGTGAGGTGAAGTCGGTCTATGCAAAAGTTGGCCGGGGCGCAGTGGCTTTATTTGATGTCGACTCCAATGAGACTTTGCATAAATACATTAACGAGTGGCTAGAAATTGTTCCAGCTCACATGGAGATCCACGCTCTAATCGATGTTGAGAATGCGAAGAAATATTTAACGCATCAATTATCAGAAAAAGCTTAAGGCTCGGGGAACGAGCCTAAGGCTTGCTGAGCACAAGAGCTACTCAGCAATGATGCCCGCCTTTTGTATCACCTCTGCCCACTTAACAATATCTCTTTTGATCATCTCTTGAAACTCAAGGGGTGAACTGCCCACGCCCAAAGCACCCTCTTGGCGCAATTTTTCGGCGAAATCAGGTGATTTGACCGATTTTTTGATCGCCTGGTAAAGCCTCTCGACCACAGGAGCGGGCGTGCCTGCTGGTGCCAAAATTCCATTCCAACCCGTCACCTCGTAGCCTTTGACATGTTCGGCAATGGCGGGGACATCGGGCAGTAAACCTATTCGCTCTTTGCTACTCACGCCCAGTGCCTTGACTTGGCCAGATTGAATCAACGGCAAGGCACTGCTGGCCGAGGCCACAAAATACATCTGGACTTCGCCTGACAAAATGGACGTCATCGCCTGCGGTGTTCCCTTATAAGGAATGTGAGCAACATTAATCCCGGTGGTCATCTTAAAGAGCTCAGCGGCCAAATGGCCTAAGCTACCACTACCGACGCTGGCAAAATTGAGTTGCGTTGGGTTTGATTTCGCATAGGCGATGAATTGCTCAATGCTATTGGCGGGGGAGTTCTTGGGAACAATCAAGACGCTGGAGACATTGCTGACCAAGGAAACCGCTTGAAATGATTTCACCGTATCGTAGGGCAGTTTTTTAAACAAGCTTGGATTGGTGACATGGGATGGAAATACCATCAACAAGTTGTAACCATCGGGCGCCGAATTGGCCACAAATACCGAGCCGGCTATTCCACTCGCACCGGGTCGATTTTCTACAAAAACTTGTTGCCCCAACTCTTTGGTGAGTTGAAGGACTAGGCTGCGTGCCAATAAATCCGTCACGCCCCCAGCACCTGAAGGAATCACCAAGCGAATAGGTTTGTCTGGATAGGCAGCACGCGAGGTGAGGTGCAGCAAGAATAAGACCCCAATCAGTAGCCAACGAAAGGTTTTGGAGTGCGTGTTCAAGTTTGACACCTCGAGTTCAGTGTTGAGCAATAAACGCTTTAACCTTTTGTGCGCACACATCCGGCACCACAGCCCCCACATGGTATCCATCCACTTCAATCATTTGAAGAGACGCGTCAGGGATTTGATCCACATAAGACTTGAACTGCAAAGCGCCACGCCGCTTTGTCTCACTCCCGAGAATCAGGCAGGGTGCTTGAATGTCTTTGAATAGCGGTGTGCAATCAACTTGGGAGACCCATCTCAGATAGGCAAGCGCAGTGCTCGTAGCCGTTTGGCCCATCAATTGAATCCACCACTCCAATCCCTTTTCAGACATTTTTTCTCCTAACCGTTCTCTCATGGTCCAGCGTGACCAACTGAGCATGCCTTGACCCGTCATGTGATCGAGCCAACCCGTAGTATCAGGGCCCTTGATCGCAGGGCTCACCATGGTCAATGATCTCACCAAGTCGGGCCTGGCAGTTGCAAAATAAATCGCAGACATCGCCCCACTTTTACCAGAGACGATGTGAACTTTTTGGTTGGGTGCTATAAGCTCAATCAGATGAGTCAAATCCTCGATGATCAATTCAGGCGTAAAAATAAAATTCTCATCGACTGGGCCTGTTTGCCCAAAACCTCGTTGATCAAACCTCACCACCTTGTATTGCCTGGAGAAACTCGGGACCCAGGTCCGCCATGCTTCTGTGCTTTCGCAAAACCCGTGGATGAAAACCACCGTTTGGGGCTCTCGATCAGGATCTGTGTGGTCATCTATTTTGTAAAAAATATCGGTATCTAGTCTTGACTTGAAAGTGGGCATAAGAATGAATTTAAAAAATCAAATCGGAATGAATAAATTGAAATGAGTAAGCACGATTGTAGCCAATTGAACATTGATGGATAAAGTGACGCTCCCTCCCCTCTCGCACTGGAACTACAATGGCCGAGGTATTGTTTGTGGCCACGCTTGCGGGTCAAGTGTTACCGCCCCTTTTCTTTTGCATTAATTGCCGCTTTTATAGTCTCACTAAATTGAGCCCCCATGACCCCTGATCAATCACAAGCCCGTCGTTTTACTCCAGCCACATTGATCGAGTTTGCACAACTCATCTACGAAAAAATGGGTGTTCCCAGTGAAGACGCACACCTTGCAGCAGATACTTTGGTACAGGCTGATTTGTGGGGACACCAGTCTCATGGCATGCTTCGCTTGGCGTGGTACTTGGCGCGCTTGCAATCGGGCGCCATGAAGGCACGCACACAAACAGCACTCATCACCGATGCCAAAAGCATAGCGGTATTGGATGGACAACATGGATTGGGCCAAGTGATCGCTAAAACAGCGGTTGAAGAAGCGGTCATGCGCGCTAAGAACCATGGTGTTGGCGTAGTCTCAGTTCGCAATTCAAATCACTTTGGCACCTGCATGTACTTCACCCGCATGTGTGCTAAGCAAGGCATGATTGCCCTACTGATGTCCAATGCTGGCCCCAACATGGCGCCTTGGGGTGGTATGAAGAAAAAAATTGGCACCAACCCCATCTCCATTGCAGTTCCAGGGGGATCACATGGTCCCGTTGTGATGGATATGGCCAATTCTGGCGTAGCAAGAGGAAAAATATATTTGGCAGAAAAACAAGGTAAGGATATTCCCCTGGGTTGGGCACTCGACTCGATGGGCAGGCCCACCACCAATCCTAGGCAAGCCATTGAAGGTTTGATCTTGCCAATGGCAGGCCACAAGGGTTACGTCTTTGGTGCCATGATCGATATTTTGTCGGGCGTATTGTCGGGCAGTGGTTTTTTAGAGCAAGTTCACGGCCCCTATGACCCTACAAATTTAAGCTTTGCAGGCCATTTATTGATTGCATTGGATGTCTCTAACTTTCAACCCTTAGCTCAATTTGAAGAGTCCATTGACAATTACATCAAATCTATCAAGGACGTCCCCTTGGCTCAGGGTCACGACAAGGTCTATTTTCCTGGAGAGATGGAAAACGATTTTGACGAAGTTAACCGACGAGACGGCTTATTGTTAGCCAAAGATACCCTCAGCAGCTTGGCCAGTATTGCCAAAGAATTCGACCTAAAGGATTACGCCCAGCAGTTTTCTTTTGACGAAAACTAAAGCAAAACGCCACCGCCCAATGGGGTTGAGAAATCAATTGGTTTTGGGCAAGCTCACAAAGCGCAATATGAGTTCAACAATTTGATCACGACTCACGGTTTGAGCCCGATTGCTATCAACTTTTCGATCAAAAATAGCGCCAAACGTATAACGATTGGAGACATTGAAAAAAGCCAAGGCTGAGATCGCTGCATGAATATCCACAGCATCAAGACCGGCTCTAAAGACGCCCGACTTCACCCCTTGCTTATAGACACGACGCAAGGACTCAATGGCAGGCTGATTCAAGGACTTGATGCCTTCAATTTGCCCCAAATACTCACCCTTCATGATGTTTTCGTTCATCACAAGTCGGATGTAATCCTCGTTATCGCGGTGATGTTCATAGGTAAATTCAACCAGTCTCTTGATGGCGGCCACGGGCTCCATCGCTTCGAGCTTTAACTGAGCCTCTTCATCTCGCATTCGACGATAGGCGTGCTCCAGAACAGCTTGGTAGAGTCCGTCTTTACTTTTAAAGTAGTAATAGATCATGCGCTTACTGGTGCGCGTGGCTTCGGCAATCTTATCGATGCGTGCACCGGCCAGACCTTTTTCAGCAAACTCTTGGGTAGCAACTATCAAAATTTCTGCAACCGTTCTTGCAGGATCATTGGTTCTTCCCGTTTCTTGCCGAGCAGTGCTTTTTGAAACCATGGAGATATTTATTGCTATTTCTTCAAAGAGGGTAATGCAGTTGCAAAGAAGCTGCAACCTCAATTCTAATGTGAAATACCGTGATCAATGACAAGGTCTTGCGTCTTACCACTTAAATAGATCGGGAGACTTAATCTAGCATGCCGTCAATGCCTCCGATCCACAGCCTGACTTTAGGTCTCAGGGCTTTCTTGCTGTGAAAATAATATTTGATCTCGTTTTGCATGAGCATTTGATCGTCTAACAGTGAAGAGATCTCTGCATCAATCAAATCTTCAACAACAGGCTCGATATCCGCTAACTTTTTTACTTTTTTAATATCACTCACACGAGGCATCTTCGATACAAATTCCTCTGCTTGTAGCTTTAATTTAGCAATTTGCGACTTGACATGCTCCAGCGTTAGCTTCAAAACCTCATCGTCGCTGACCAAATCGACACCCTCACTTTGCGTCAACTCCAGTTGCATAGCCATCAATGTCTCAATATCATTGTCTCTATAAGCGTTGTTGAGTTTTTTCATCAATTCCGTTTTTTCAGCGCGTATGTTTGCATCTGACTCTTTATCGGGATGAAGTGCACTGGCAAGCTTTCTGTACAACTCACGAATAGATATAGGCTTATTCTTCTTGGGCTGTGATGCTTTGCTTGAATCGTCCTTGCCTCTTGCGCCAATTTGCACGTGAAGGATGTAGGCGACTTGGTCCATTGTCTGGCAGTCATTAAAAACGTCGGGATCCAAGCCAAATTGCATACAAACTCGAGCAATGAAAAGTTTCACTTTTTGATCACGGTTTTGCCCTGCATCGTTAATATCTTGGGAGCTCAGGTCTTCATCATCGTTATAAAAATCATCAGCTTCATCTGAATCATTCCCGTCGTACGAATTTGGTTGATCACAAGTGCAGTACTCTTCTACAAGCGCCATGATCTCATCATCCCCAGACAACTCCCTGACTAACACCCGCAAAGCTGCCTCAATTTGCTCGCCGATAGCATCGTATTCGATGGCACTCCACTTGAATTGTTGTTGAGCTCGAACGAGGGCCAACACCCATTGTTTAAGGTTTTGGTAATAACGACCTATCTCGGGGATTACGATTTCATTGCGACGCTGAGTGTGTAGCGCAGCACAACTTTTGTACAACTCTACTTTTCTTTGTGCACGTTTTAGATCGGATCGTGCTTTTGCAATTTTTTTTCTCAGCTGCTCTTTTGCACCAGACAAAGTCTCAGTCTTGCCCCTGGATTTAACAAGAACAATTTGGCGTTGATTGATAGACATGGTTCAGTAATCGAGAAAAATCTGAGTATTGTTCTGCATTATGCTCGCTCAGGTGTGTGTTGAACACCCGAGCTCTTATTAAAGTCTCAAAATGTTGAGGATCCCTGCCACCACTCAAACTCATTGAGCCCGAGCCATTGTTCAAAAGATCCGTAAAATGATCCATCCGGACAGGTGCTTAGACTGGTTTTGATTCTTTTGGCATTGAATGACATTTTCAACAAAAAAAAATAGGGCGACTTAAGAATGCCTTGTCAATTTTTTCTCGTCGCCACACTCACAGTTTCTCCCCCGCACCTAGAAAAACCCACTTATTTACAGCTAGGCGAGTTATCCTCACCTGAGTCCGCCGAAATACTTTCCCCCCGCAAGCCCAGCAAAGAGTTTTGATTGATAGACTGAACTTTTGCAACCCCAGCAATCTGTAAAATAAAGGGGTCTCAATCTTCTGGGTGAACTGTCCATGAAAAAAATATTGCTGCTCGGCTCAGGCGAGCTCGGTAAAGAGTTTGTCATCAGCGCGAAGCGACTGGGGTGCTATGTGGTAGCTTGCGACAGCTATGCGCATGCACCCGCCATGCAAGTCGCCGATGAGAGTTGCATCTTCAGCATGCTCGATGAAGTAGCCTTGCGCGCGACCATTGCTCAGCACAAGCCCGATCTCATCGTTCCAGAAATTGAAGCTATCCGCACCGAAGTGCTCCTCGATGTTGAGCTCCAAGGCTTTGAGGTGATTCCTAGTGCCCGAGCGGCCAACTTGACCATGAACCGCGATCGAATCCGCGATGTTGCTGTGGACTTGGGGGTGAGAACAGCCAAGTTCAGCTACGCAGAATCGGCCGATGAGCTTCTTGCACAGGCTCAATGCATTGGTTTTCCCGTGGTCATCAAACCCGTCATGAGCTCATCAGGTAAAGGCCAAAGCGTTGCCAAGAGCACAACCGATATCCAAGCCTGCTGGGACTATGCCTGCAAAGGCATGAGGGGGGATCGTCAAAAGGTGATCGTAGAAGAGTTCATTAATTTTGAGTTCGAGATCACACTCCTCACCATTCGCCAACGACACGGCCCCACTATTTTCTGCCAGCCAATTGGGCACGTACAAGAAAGGGGTGACTACCAGTACAGTTGGCAGCCCCAAGCCATGAAGTCGCACCACTTAAAGGCGGCAGAGTTGATGGCGGAGAAAGTGACTGCAGATCTTGGTGGTGTGGGTCTTTTTGGCGTTGAGTTTTTTGTCACCAAAGATGAGGTGATCTTTAGCGAACTGAGCCCTCGTCCGCACGACACTGGCATGGTCACCTTGATCAGTCAAAACTTAAGCGAATTTGATCTCCACGCTCGTGCGATTTTGGGGTTACCCATTCCCAGTATCGACACCATTGAAGGCGCAAGCGCGGTCGTTTTGGCCAATCAAGATGGACACACCCCACTATTCACGGGTGTGGCAGACGCTTTAAGTGAGCCTGGCACAGATGTTCGAATTTTCGGTAAACCCACCACGCGGCCCTTCAGACGCATGGCGGTGGCTCTGGCCAAAGGACCTCATGCACTGGAGAGAGCCAGAGCCGCAGCCAGCAAAATCTCTGTGACGTCTCAATAAAAAGTCATCTGTTTTTGAAGTCCGTGTCTTGCTCACTGCGCATGGTGTTCTCTAATCCAGCACACTGATCTCGCTGGACGTTCAATCCCAAGGCGACTCGCCAATCAAACTCTGTTGCCCAAGCCGTCCCCAAGATGATCACCACCATGCCAAGGAGCGTATTGGCACTCAATGTTTCATCCAAAAAAAGCACTCCCCATAGACTAGCGAACAAGGGAATCAGGTACGTGACTGTAAGAGCTGATGTCGCACCAACATCTTGGATCAATCGAAAATAAAGTAGCAACGCCACAGCAGTGCACACCACACCCAGTACAGCGGTAATGGAGAGCGTTATCAGCGTTGGTTGTGATTTCATCGGTAAGCAAAAAAGTGCAGGCAAAATCAATACGACCGAAGCCCAAAGGCTGCCATGCGTGTTATCAAATGGCTCGATCCCTTTAGAGACTTTGGCATAGTTGGAGGCCACCCCATAGGACAAGGATGCTATGAGTCCCATGGCCACCGATAAACCGTTGGCTTGGTGGTGATCAACTGAGAAGAGGCCCAGCAAAATAGCCACGCCGACAACACCCAATAAAAGCCCCATAGCGCGCTTGACACTCAGTATCTCTGAGCCTCTAAGCCAACCAATGAGAAAGCCCCAAACGGGTGCCATCGCATTCAGAATTGATAACTCAGCGGTACTCAACTCCAAGGACGCATAGGCAAAGAGCATGAACGGCAAAGCTGAGTTGAAAAAGCCCATGATGAGGTAGTGCGCAGCTCTCTGTCGCACTTGGAGCTTGCGACCCCAATATACCGACAACATCGCCAAAAAAAGCGCTGCCGCCAATACTCGCCCCTCGGCTACATAAGCAGCTCCTAGGACAGGAGAGACCATGCGCATGAAAAAAAACGAGCCCCCCCAGATTGCGCCCAATAAAATCAGGCGCAGGAGATCATTGGTTTTCATGGGTAGTATTCATATTCAACTTGTAGCCTGATTGTAGAGCTTGGCGTTGACTGGGTCTGCCCCTTCAAAAAGGCTGCATTCCACTTGATGCCTTCATCACGCCCAGTGATCCATTTACCAAAGATAGCGGGCCCTATATTTTGTTCTTGCAAATTTCTCGCACTCCAACGGTCCACAGGCCCTACATTACCAAAGGCTTGTGCACCCCATTGAAATGCAGAGGACTCGCGCCACTTGAGCTGGGCTTGGTAATGCAACTCTGTAAAGAAAGGAGCTGAGGCGTTCACGTTTTTTTGGATCAACACGTTCATGTTGCCTTGAAGTCGGCCCCAACTCTTTTGAAACAGCGGCCCATATGTCACTTCGATACCCGCACTCGTATCTTGAGGTTTTTCAACTTCCAACAAGAACCCAACAATCGCCCAGTCTTTGGCACCGGTCAACTGAAATTTATTCTCCCACTCCCATGCATCGAATGTGTTTCCCCTATTGGGCTCCTGGGCGTATTTGGCGTACACCTCGGTGAACCAATGGTCGTTCACCCCATAGCCCAGCCCTAATGAGTTGGCCGCTTGGCTCGAGCCATCACGGTTGCGCTGGGTGCCAGATTTGAAATCAATTTCCCTCTCTCCCGCCTCCACTTTGGGTGTCACCACATAATCATTGGCGTCGGCATGGGCCCTCCCCCAGATCATCAAACAAGCGGTCAATCCCCAAAAAAACCATCGAATTTGTTTTTTGAATGATAAAGAATTCATTTTTTTCTCATAGTGGTAATTTCTTTGAGCTTAAATGAGAATGATTATCATTACAACCAAATGGATTAAAACCTCGTTGAGCAAATGGAGATCAATCGTTCCATATCTAGAGAATGTGCATGACGCTTCATTGAGTGGCGCTAGCGCTGAGCAAAGGGAGCATTGGCAAACCTCAAAACTTGCCGTATACTGTATAAATGATCAGTAAAAATTCACTCACATTTGGCAATGCATCCGAGGGAGCACCTCCCCCCTTACCGCCCGGTGCGTGGGGCTACACGCTCGAGCCCAGTCACCAGCCCTTGCGCGTGGTTCCCGGAAAAGTCCCCGCAGGGTTCCCCTCTCCAGCAGAAGACTTCTCCGTTAAACGCCACGATTTGAACGACTTATTGATCTCGCACGCGGTGGCCACATTTTTATGGCGAGTCTCAGGGCACTCGATGACGGAGGCAGGTATCTTTGATGGCGACATTTTGGTGGTCAACCGTGCTCTCACCCCCGTGCACAAGGATGTGGTGGTGGCTGAGGTCGATGGCGAATTCACAGTGAAATATTTTTACAAACGCAATGGACAAATCAAACTCCAACCCGCCAATCCCACCTACCCAGATATCACCTTCAAAGAAGGACAAAGCCTGCGCATTTGCGGCGTGGTGACGAGTTCCATCAAGCGTTTTCGCAAAACCGCTCAATCCCTAGACTGACTCGCTACATTGCCGACACTCTCAACACGCTAACCCATACGCTAACCC